>Ga0116152_10004386_pt1 | contig 11167 bp, 8 predicted proteins | sample AD_UKC119_MetaG_FD_89894 | JGI IMG/M metagenome (GOLD analysis project Ga0116152, IMG submission 89894) | Active sludge microbial communities of municipal wastewater-treating anaerobic digesters from Hong Kong - AD_UKC119_MetaG | ecosystem: Engineered > Bioreactor > Anaerobic > Digestate...
CAAACAAGATGTACTGGATGAAAGAGCTTTTGAAGCTTTAAAACATAAGTATGGCAAAGAAGTAAATTTGGTAAAGCTTTGGGAAACCGACAAAGATGATAAAGCCCTTTTACTGAAAAAAATAAACCATTACACACGCAAAAACAAGTACGACTTTTTTATTCACAAAAACCTGAAAGGCTTTTTACATCGTGAATTGGACTATTACATTAAATCGGAGCTGATAAATGTGGACGACCTGTATGTTACCGAGGTTGATTCCTATTTTGACCGCTTAAAGCATAATGTAAAAACCATTAAAGTTTTTAAAAACATTGCCGATACCATTATCGAATTTGTAAGCCAGATTGAGGATTTCCAGAAAAAACTATGGGAGAAAAAGAAATTTGTACTAAGCACGGAATGGGTTATTACTATTGACCGATTGGTGGAATATATTGGCGAAGAAGCAGCCAAACCTATTTTAGAAGAAGTAATAAAGAATGAAAAGCAGGTAGCTGAATGGAAAGAGTTGTTTGGAGAAGCAAACGTACCAAAAAAACTTACTGTTGATACTTTAAAAGCAGATTTACATACATGGAGGAAACTTCCAATTGATACGATTCATTTTTCAAAAGAATTTAAGGTTGAATTGTTGAATAAATTATCGGAAAAGATTGATTTGGAAAAAAAGGCGGATGGATTGGTGATGCATTCGGATAATTTTCAAGGCCTCAATATTAATAAGTATAAATTTGGAAGCTGTATTGAAACAATTCATATTGACCCTCCTTATAATACTGATACAAGCGGGTTCTTATATAAAAATAGCTATCGCTCAAGCTCATGGTTATCTATGATGGCTGACCGAATACATATCATTAAAGATATAATGACAGACAATTCTACTATTATTTGTCATATTGATGAATATGAATATGAGAATTTATATCACTTATTTGAAAGTATTCACTTTCCTTATTTAGGAACAATAATTTGGGATAAAAAAAATCCAATGATGGGAGGGAAAGGTCTTGCCGGACAACATGAATATATTATTTGGGGTTCATATTTAGATGGACAATTTGAATCAAAAAGTGAAAACGTAAAGATAATAATCAATAAATCAAAGGAAATTTTTAATGATAATAAGGGCGTAAACGATAAAAGCAGGCTTGAGTTTGCTGAATGGATTAATTCTATGAAAAATTTATCTGGTGGTGAAAAAATGTATAATTTATTAGAAGATGATGGTCGTGTGTATCGTCTTGTTTCAATGTCTTGGCCAAATCCCAAAAAGGCTCCTGATGAATATTTTACACCATTAATCCATCCAAAAACAAATAAACCTTGTCCGGTTCCCGCAAGAGGATGGTCTAAAAAACCAGAGACAATGCTTGATTTAGTTGATAAAAATGAGATAGTATTTGGCATAGATGAAACCACAATACCACAAAGGAAGGTTTATCTTGATATCAATAAAAAGAAGCCATTGTCAACATTGATTAGTAATGGTAATAAAGGCAAAGCTGAAGTTGAAAAAATTGGTCTTTATTTTTCGTATTGTCATCCAACGTCTCTTTATGAAGAAATTAATTATGCATCATGTTCAAAGAATGGTATTACAATAGATTTTTTTGCAGGTTCTGGTACAAATTTTCATGCAAATCAGATTCTAAATAAAAGTGATAATGGAAATAGAAAGACCATTTTAATTGAGCAAGAAGAATATGTATATACCGTAATCATACCCCGGACCAAAAAAATCGCCTATTCTTTCGATTGGAAAGACGGCAAACCCAAAAACGATAGCATAAACGGCCTTGGCGTATTCTTCAAATATCAGCGTCTTGAACAATACGAAGAAGCCCTGGAAAACATTGCTTTTACAGCCAACAAAGAGGCACAGCAACAAGCGTTAGAGTTTGACCAATATATCCCTAAATACATGCTGGAGTTTGAAACCAAAAACAGCCAGACACTTGTAAATACCGAAGCCATGAAAGCCCCCTGGGATTACAAGTTAAAAGTATGGGATGGCTTTACTTACGATACTGAGCAGGCGGTTGATTTGGTAGAAACGTTTAATTACTTAATTGGTTTGCACATGCAAAAATGCATAACCAAAAAAATCAATGGTAATAAATACCAGTTTGTTTACGGCCACAATAACGCCAATAAAAACATACTGGTGGTTTGGCGCAGCGTAAAAGACTGGGAAATTGAAGATTATACCAAAGACAGAGAAGTTTTAAGCAAAGAACTTGAGAATTTCAGTTTTGATATACTGTATATAAATGAACAGGCACATTTGCCTGAGAAATATAGTTATCAGCCTATTGAAGAAGTATTTAAAAACAAAATGTTACCGTAATCATGCAGCTAAGTAAACAACTCATATTATTTCGTTATATACTCGGACAGTTTGGTTACGATACTTTCGAAGAACTGCGAGACGATTTTAATAACAAAGAAACTGGAACAAGTTCAACGGGTTACACTTTTTTTGCAGCGACAATCATGTCGAACTCAAAGAAAAAAGTTGAAGACAATCAGATTCAACTTTACGATGAAGCTATACAAGGCTATGAAAAGAAATTAAGGGAAAACCGGGCTGAACCGTTCTTTTCATTCAAGTACTATCAGTGGTTTTCTTTGCTTTTTTCCGAATACTTTTTTGATTTATACAGCAGCCAAAAAGAGACGCTGATTCAACAACTTAATGTATTGTTAGAAAAAGAAGCCGACTTTAAAAACATTGAAACATTCACAGATAACGACCTGAAAAAATTGGCCTACTGGATGGCAACAGGAAGCGGAAAAACCCTGATAATGCATTGTAATTACTGGCAGGCCACCAAATACTTTAAAAACGATTGGGAAAATATTATTCTTATTACACCCAACGAAGGATTGAGCCGTCAGCATTACGAAAGTTTTACAGAAAGTGGCATTGATGCAAAACTGTATTCAGGGAGCGAAGAAAGCCTTAAAACAAAAGAAGGCGAAGTGCTAATATTAGAAATTACCAAACTGGTAAAAGACAAAGCAGGCGAAGGAGTAAGTGTTGATGTGGATTATTTTTCCGAATCTAAAAACCTTGTTTTTATTGATGAAGGGCATAAAGGTTCAAAATCGGAAGAGCAAACCTGGAAAAACCTCCGTCAGCATTTAATTCGCGGCGACGGTTCTTTTTCATTTGAATACTCTGCTACATTTGGGCAAGTAATTTCGGATACAAACAAATTTCTTTTTAATGAATATGCAAAATCTATTATATTCGATTATTCTTATAGACACTTTTACACAGATGGCTACGGCAAGGATTTTAGTGTTTTCAATATTGAGGCAAAAGATGAATACAGCGAAGAACAAAACAGCCTTTTACTTACCGGAAGTTTATTAGGTTATTATGAACAATTAGTTTTATTTGAGCAGTATCAAGATGATTTAAGACAATACAATGTTGAAAAGCCTCTGTGGGTATTTGTTGGTAGCAGGGTGATAAGTTCTAATGGCAATTTAACCCAAGGCGATAAACAAAATATTTCAGATGTAACACGAATTATAAATTTCTTCAAATTTATTCTTTCCTCTCCACAAAAACTGCAACAGCAAATTGATAAAATCCTTTCAGAGCAATCCGATTTAAGAGATAAAAATGGCGAAGACATTTTTAAGCCCAGGTTTAAATACTTAAAAGAAAATAAACCTGTAGCTGAAGAAATATTGAATAAGGTGTTCAATGGCATTGGTAGTCTTGAAGCTTTTCAGGTAAAACAAGCAGAGGGCGAAATAGCATTAAAAACCAAAACCAGTGATAATTATTTTGCCGTTATTAATATTGGTGATGTTCCGAAATATGCCAAAACGTTGGAAGCTGATACAAGGGGAACATTAAGTATTCAGGATGATAATTTTACAAAATCATTATTTCAGGCAATATCAGAAACCAATTCAACAATAAACATATTAATTGGCTCCAAAAAGTTTATTGAAGGATGGAACTCATGGCGTGTTTCCAGCATGGGCTTAATGAATATGGGTAAAAGTGAAGGAGCTCAAATTATTCAGTTATTTGGCCGTGGGGTTCGCTTAAAAGGTAAAAACTTTTCTCTTAAAAGGGAAGAAGCAAATGCCCCATATTTTATCAGGGCATTGCAAAACATCTCAATCATGGGTTTAAATGCTTCATACATGAACCGCTTTTTGACTGAGATAGAAAATGAAATGCCGGAATACACGGAATATCCGATTGAAATAAAATTGAATAATGAAGAAAAATGGAATGGTCAAATTATGACTTTCAGCAAACAAAAAGACAAGAACTTTAAGGAAGAGATTGTACAATTAGAGTATAACAGCCAAATTGCAAAACGCGTTACCATTGATTTACGCAATAAAGTAAGCATTGCAGCAGGAGGATTTAATTCTCAAGTAGCTGAAGACAGTGAACCCTATTATGAGAATTTCCTAAAACAATTCATCAATTTTATTGATTTGGATGCGCTTGTATTAGAAGCTAATCGGTATAAATTAATCAAAGGTTACAGTAATTTAATTATCAAAGCAAATGTTGTTCAACAATTAATTACTGATAGCAACTTTAACCTTTATAGTCACAAAGAGCAATTTGGTTTGAACGAAGCTATTTCAGGCAAAGTTCATACTGTTGCTGTAAGTCTGGTAAAAGATTATATCAATAAATTTTACGCAGAAAAAGAAAAAGAATTCTTATCGAAATATTTAACCTATGACTTACTTGATTATGAAACACATTTAGAAATGTTTCCGGCCTCACAGAAAATGATTGTGAAAATACCGGAGAAGTATAAGGAAGAGTTTACCAAAGAATTAGAAAAGAGCATAAAAGAAATCTATGAAAGTGATACAAAAACACTACCATCCATTCATTTTGACAAGCACTTATATTCTCCGATAGCATCTGTTGCAGACGGTAAAAAATTCAAGGAAATAAAAACGGTTCCAACCCGATTAAATGAGGGTGAAAGAGATTTTTTAAAGCATTTACGGGAATTTGTTAAAGAAAAAATTGATTTATTTGAAGGGAAAGAGTTGTTTGTATTAAGGAATTTATCAGTTAAAGGAATTGGGTTTTTTATGGAAAGTTCATCCTTTTATCCTGACTTTATTTTATGGGTTGTAGATAAGAATAAGCAATATATTTACTTCCTTGACCCCAAAGGCATTTTACTTGGCGATAATCATTTTAATAATCCGAAAATATTGTGGTGTAAAGAATCAGCTCCCGAATTGGGACAAAAGATTCAACAAGAGTTAATTAAGGATAAAAAAAATATTTCAGTTTCAATTTCTGCTTTTATATTATCATACACGCCTTTCAATGAGGTTAGAAATAGATGGGGTGATGGGACTGGGACAACAAAAGATGATTTTGCTAACAATAATGTGTTGTTCATTGAAAATGATAAAGATTATTTGTTTAAAATATTTAGAAACATGTTTTAATTGTAACTAATGAATTGCGTTCCAAAAGAAATATTTACGATGAAAAGCGACGACTACGAATTCTTCCTAATTGAGCGCCGCAAGCTGATGGCGGAGAAGATAAAGGGGTATTATAATTCGTTGTAAAAGAAAACAGTAAAAATCCATGAGTAAACAAGATGCTCAATTAACCGGCATGGCCGGCGAATTTCTCACAGTGGGAAAACTATTTAAACGTGGTTTACAGGCATCCGTTACTTTTGGCAATGCAAAGGCCGTTGATGTGTTGGCTTACAACCCAAGGAATGATAAAAACTATAATGTTCAGGTGAAAAGCCTGAGAAAGAAGAATTGTTTTTTTCTTAAAAAAGAATCCATTCATCCAGATCACATTTACATGTTTATTGTTCTTAATGATTTTGATATGGCAGAGGAATTTTTCATTGTAAAAGGAAAAACAATTCTGGATGATATAAACCACTTTTTCGGCTCCTCATACAGAAACAAAGTTTCTTCAATGCCAGCGGTTAACTATGGTCCATTGCAGGAATACAAAGATAATTGGAAAGTGTTTGAAGAATAGGTGTTGTTAATTTCGGAGCAAAGATTGCCACTCATTTCAATGCAAATCGAATTAGACATCCTTTGAAAAATCAAACAGCAATGATTACCTTACCAGCAATAGAACAAATCAAAAACTGCCAAAAGACCAATCCATGGACATTTGGCAATAATGTTTTATATCGCTTGTGTGCTGAAAATCCGAAACACATAAAAGATGATATTATAATTGCCAAAGTCTGGCTCATTGGCCGCTCGTATGCTGCAGCAATTGAGCGGGGACGAAGCAATGCTTTAGAAAACAATGTAAGCAGCGAGGAATTTCAAACAGTTCTTGTTGTAGATGCATTTAAAAATTCCGATATTGATTCGCGCCTAGGTGTTCTTGCAAAAAGGCCTTTATCTTATGAAACAGCGCCCTTGGCATTGGAGGCGCATAACATGATTATGCTCAGAATACATACTATAACAGGACTTGAGAAAAGATCTCTTTGCTCCAAATACCTCCATTTTCACTTACCAGGCCATTTCTTTTTATATGACTCCAGAGCAACCCAAGCTATCGGAAAGTATGTAAGTCGCATTCCACCTGAGTTTAAACCTCGTACTGAGAATGGCAAATTTGATAATGTTTACTCAAACTTCTTTTATAAAGCACTTGTTTTGCGTGAAAATATTTATCAGGAGTACGGTATTCTTATGACGCCAAGGCAAATTGACAACCTGCTACTTTTAGACGAGTAATTGATCCTTATTCAACCTTATTACGATTCAAATTTAGGACAACCACCCCACCATCCCCACCTCCGCAAAATACTTCACAAAGCGTGAGTTTTTTAGATTGCAAGTTGTAATGCTGTTTTTCTTAAAGGATAAAGTGTTAATACTTTTTAATTTAACGTTTGTGGGTTTACAAATAAGCATAAATATTGTATTTTTGTAAACCAGAATAATGGTTATGAAAAAGATATTTGCATCACGAATTAAAGCGGCCCGTATTAGAGAAGGCTTGTCACTCAGGGAGTTATCAGAAAACATGAGTGGCATTGTAAGCCACAATGCCATTAAGAAATATGAGGACGGCATAATGATGCCTGATAGTAAAGTGCTTCTAGCCCTTTCAAAATCTTTACATGTCACTACTGACTATTTTTTCAGACAGGCCAGGACTTCAGTCGAACAGATTGAATTCAGGAAGAAAAGCAGGCTGGGAGTTAAACAACTAAACAGTATAAAGGCCAAATCCATTGACATCATTGATCGCTATATTGAACTCGAAGAGTACTTGAGCATTTCTCATAGCTTCAGCAATCCGCTTGCACGTATGATTATCCGAAACGGGGAAGATGTGGAAGATGCCGCAGAAAAGCTGCTGCAGACCTGGAAGCTTGGATTGAATGCAATTCCCGTTGTGGTAGATGTATTGGAAGACAATGGTGTGAAGGTGATCGAATTTGATGCTGTACCTGCTTTTGATGGACTGTCAGGTTTTGCAGATGAAAAAATTCCTGTCATTGTAATCAATAAAAACTTTCCGGCGGACAGGAAAAGATTAACGGCACTTCATGAGCTCGGACATTTGTTACTGAGCTTTGATTCAGATCTTTCCGACAAGGAAATTGAACGATTGTGTACTCGTTTTGCAGGAGCGATACTGTTCCCGCGCAGGACCTTTTTTATGGAGATTGGCCGTAAGCGCAACAAGGATATAAGCATTTCGGAGCTGAAGGGATATAAGGAAATGTATGGAATTTCAATTCAGGCAATTATGGCCAGAGCCAGGGATCTTGGTGTAATAAGCCAGAGCCGGTATGTGAACTTTTGCATCTGGATTAACCAAAGTGAACATCTGAAAAAAGAAATTGACTATGAGTATATAGGCCATGAGCATTCTTCGCGATTCATGCAATTATTATATCGTGCAACGTCCGAAGAAGTTGTCTCTTTAAGTAAAGCAGCCAGCCTGGCAAATCAGAAACTGGCTGAATTCAGGGAAGGATATATTGCAATATGATTGCTGTAGTAAATGATGCGAACATACTGATTGACATAATTAAACTTAATTTGGTGGCGGAATTTTTCACTATTTCATGGGAGTTTCATTCTCCATCGATGATTGTGTATTCGGAGTTATACGATTCTCAGGTAGATGAATTGGTGCCATATATTGATTCCGGAAAACTTATTCTGGATGATTTTTCAGCTGAAGAGTTAGAAGAAATCAGTTTGATAAACAGGGAGAAGCCTCAATTATCTGATAAAGATTGTTCGGCTTTTTTCTGTGCAAAAAAACTAAACGCGGCCCTGATTACATCAGACAATATTTTACGAAGTTTCGCAAAATCAAAACGACTGGATGTTCACGGTCATTTTTGGGTTCTTGATCACCTTGTTAAAGAAGAAATTCTTTCTCCGGAAATGGCGGTTTTAAAACTTGCTGAACTGGATGTTATCAATCCCAGATTGAAGCTGCCAAAGGAAGAATGTGAAAAAAGGATTGCCCTTTGGAGCCAAAGCAACTAAATATTTTTTTATTATTTGCTGTCATTTTGTTGTATCATGGATACTGAACAGCATTAGAATTACTCAGCGTTATTCCCTCTCAACCACCCCACCATCCCCACCTCCGCAGAATTTTTTGCAAAGCGCAATTCGGAGTCTTTCCAATGTCCGATAGTAAAGTGGAAAGTTTATAAAGTTTTTAAAGTTGAAAGGCGACGTAAAAGTAGTCAGTTGTGAATTGTCTGTGGTCAGTGGAGTGAATGTGTCATCGGGGTGGCATTCGGTCCGCTGCGGCGAGTTGGTAAATGATAAAATGTTCTACTGAATTTGGGCTATTGATATTAATAATTGCACATATTTTTTAATTTATCTATCACAATTGACATCCGCTCTTCCAGCATCAACGGATGAATATGAGCACTAATAATCTCGGGGAAATTTTTATTGCTCAGAATTTTTGTGAATTCGTCTTTGAGATATTGTTTAACTGCATCATCGGCATCTGCCACTTCATTAACAATAGTGGTGCGGTTGTCAATGATATAGATTACATCTTCAAAATCGTGACTGGTCCTGTAATCATTGCCTCTGCTGTGAAAAGCTTCAAGTTTGGTGGCAATAAAATAGGGTGCTGAGAGCACACGAATGGTTTGACCATGGATTTTAATTTCCTGCAATGACTCAAAGCCTGGTTCATACCAGCGATTGGAATCGCCCAATGCACCTGGCTCCGATGGCATGATGTCAATTTCTATCTTGTTGTATAAAAAACTGCAAAGCGCATGTCCTTCCGGATTAGGTGCAAACTTCAGTTCCAGCAACCTTTTTTCAAGATTAACCCACTCGGAATAGGTTGCCAGCTTAATGGTCATATCTATATCGGATGTGGGACGAATCTCGTCGGCAGCAGGGTCGTCGGTGTAAACACTTATTACAGCGCCACCCACAAAAACCATTTTCTCATTCAGTTCCTGCAAGGCTTTGGCGACATCGGACACCATCCCGAGATTGATTGTTTTATTTTCCATTCACAATTCTTTTTTCGAGTTCTTTCAGCGCCAGATCTTTTTCGCGTGTGCGGCCTACTCTGACCGCATCGACCAACGCCAGCAGCTCATACAGTGCTCTATCATTCATAGCTGCATCGGGCACCGACGAATAGAGTGGAACAATGCCGTGTCCTCTTACTTTTCCAGCCGCATAAGGCCATACAAATTGTTCTTCGCTTATAATTTTTTTATTCAGCGGTAGTGCCGAGTGCGCAGTAGGCATGCCCCTTACAATGGGTCCGGGCTTTTGCGGAAACACATAGCTGAGCCCATATTTCAGAAAATCGAAAAAAGCAAGCCGCATCACCTTTTTGCCCAACAGTATCCCGGCATATTGCATACGCGATGCTGCCTGGCTTATTTCCGACTGACTCATCTTTAATGAATCGGCCAATGGTTTTTGCTGCCAATTGTCGCTGCGTATAGCGATAATCTTTAGCAGAATGACAACATCCTGCGGCTTCATTTGTATAGTTGCTGATTTCATGTTTTTTAAATATTGCATATTGCGATATGCAATATTACAACAAAAATCATTGATAAACAAATGTTTTTAAATAATTTATCGCATATCGCGATATGCGATATTTCATACAGAGCTATAGGCTCCACTCCAAAACGACTCTTCTTTAACAGCATTCCTCCCTCAACCACTCCACCATCCCCACTTCCGCAGAATTCTTTGCAAAGCGCAGTTCAGAGTCTTTCCAATATCCGATATTAAGCGGGTATGTGGCGGTTTCATCATCTAGTGGGGTGAATGTTCCGTCGGGGTGGCATTCGGTAATTTCGGCGGTCCAGGGATCCTGGTGGCGCCAGTAGAGGAGCAGGATAAAATGCCGGCCCTGGTATTCAATTTTCTTAATGCATTGAGAAGGGCACCAGGAGAGATCGTCGCTCCAGTCCTGCATGACATGGAATTTAATGGTTGAACCAGGCAGGTCACTTTGTTTCTTCATCACTTGCTTTAGATCACTTTCCTCTTCGCAGTTTACAGTTAGCGTTAGTGTTGCTTCTTCAGTCCGGGAGCAAAGGCCGATGGAGATTGAAATAAGGTGTTTGCCTTCTGTTTCCGGATATAAAGGAATTGCATTTTTTGAATCAAGCTCACCATTTTTGAATACGGTGTAATATGTTTCTTCATATTCCGGATAACTCTGTGCAGTAGCTTGCGCGAAAAGATCTGAATAGGAGAGCTGTATCATTATGAAGCCATGTTCGCAACCGGTCAGGTCTGAAATTCGAAGCACTGGCAACATTTCAGGATGTAAGGCAAGCGCCTCTTTATTGAATTTGCGGGTAACGCCAAAGAAATTTATCCGGCGAAAGGTGACAGTCTCTTCGGGTTTCAGCGGCTTGTATGTTTTAATTTTCATCATGTGCTTTTCTGCAAATATGCGAAGGCAAAACGCAGGGAGTTTGCGGTTTGCATTTTCAGTTATGAGTTATGAGTGATAAGTTATGAGTTACGGAACATGCACCCTCTGAATCAGCTTTTGCCGCAGGCGAAAGGGGATTCGCATTTGTCCGTTCGTCTAACACCATCCAAGTCCCCGGACGCCAGATCCGGGGTCTCCTGAAATGTATATTCAGCAAGGGCTTCGAAG
>Ga0116152_10004387_pt1 | contig 11166 bp, 9 predicted proteins | sample AD_UKC119_MetaG_FD_89894 | JGI IMG/M metagenome (GOLD analysis project Ga0116152, IMG submission 89894) | Active sludge microbial communities of municipal wastewater-treating anaerobic digesters from Hong Kong - AD_UKC119_MetaG | ecosystem: Engineered > Bioreactor > Anaerobic > Digestate...
GGCAGGCAGACATGGTTTAACTTTTAACTAGACTTAAATGACAGAAAAAGCAAAAAAAGAATCAAAAAAAGAAAAAAAACTACAAGAACAATTGGAGAAGCTTCAAAAGGAATATAATGAGCAAACCGAAATACTCAAAAGAGCACAACATGATTATATCAATCTAAAATTTGATTTTGATAGATTTCAAAAATATACAGAAGAAAAAGATAAGGATAGTGAGACAAATTCACTTATTTCTAGTGTAAAAAAGTTTCTTCCTTTTGTAGAAGATCTGAGAAAATCTTTGGATACTCTACCAGAAGAAAAAAAATCAGACCCATTGGCTCAATGAGTACAGCTTGTTTATGACAATTTTTTGAAAACTCTAGAGTGAATGAATATAAAACAAATAGAGGCTGTGTGACTAGAGCCAGATTCGGTATTACACGAGCCAGTTTCAGTCCAGCCAGTAGAGGACAAAAAAATGAAATGAAAGATAGTGCAAGAATTTGAGAGAGGATTTGTGTATAAGAAAGACGATAAACAAATAGTCTTAAATACTTCGAAAGTAATTGTGGGACAATAAAGATATTAAATCAATAAGAAAAAAGGCTGGAAATGATCCAGCCCCCCTTTTTTAAAATTATTCAATTTCATCATTTTCATCTTCAGTGGCATATTTTTTTAGTTTTTTACCACCAACTATTACCCCAGCCAAAATAATAAGGGCTCCCAATAATATATTCCAAATTGTAGGATTAATAATAGACGGATCACTTTCCATTGGTTTTCCTGAAGCAAGAATTATGAATCCAATCAGTATTAAACTTATTGCTAACACTAACCTCCATTGTATTTTTCTTATCTTTTCCATATTTTGTTTTTTTATTTATTTTAACAATATTATAAAAAATATTACAACTAAGTCAAGTCTGATTTCACTTGAAAAAATATGGCTTTAAAGTACAAAAAAATCATGGATCAAACAATCACAAACAATATCCCAAATAAGCCATGAATATATCTTTTTAAAGACAGAAAAGACAGCATTCTCTATATCTGAAAAGCCAAGAATCTCAAAAAAAGAGTTGCCCAATATTTCAATCCAAATTCTGTACGAAAACAGGATATGCTAAACAAAGCTGAAACTGTAGATTTTCTGCAGGTAAAAAATGAATCAGAAGCACTTTATTTAGAAGATAATTTGATCAAAGAACATCAGCCCCCATTCAACAATATGCTGAAATGATCAAACAGCTATGCTTATATCAAAATCACAAATGAAGATTTTCCACAAATATTCATTACTAGAAATAAAATTAAAGATGGATCAAAATACATTTGACCAAAGCACAATACCATTGAACTCAAAAAATTTCTTCAATATTTGAGATACATCATCAAACGAAGAGGCTGTAAAAAAACTCAATTCAATCAGTGAAAAGTATGTTCAGATTACCATTTTTGATTGTGTAATTGATGGTGCTTAGTTCAGGTCCCCCTTAAAAAGGGGGAATTAAAGGGGGATAAAATTAATCCCTCCGCCTACGGCACCTCCCTTATTAAGGGAGGACTGACAAGAGATGAAGCAAAAAAAGAATATTCAGATATTATAAAAATAATAGAGCAATTTTTCAGATGAAACACAAAACCAGTCGAAAAAGAGATCAAGCTACAAATCCAAAAAGCTGTTGATGGGGAAAATTTTGAACGAGCTACCAAACTTAGAGACATATATCTGCAGATAGAAAATCTCACAGAAAAACAAACTGTAGTACTTCCCAAAAGTATATCATGATATATTTGTCAGATCAAAGAAATCTCAGGTTGGTTGGTCTATATTGTGCTAAATTTTTATGAATGAAAACTTATTGACGTAATTATCCACAAACAAAACAAAGAAGATTGAGATGAAAATTCCATACTATCGACACTGGGATCTGAGCTTGGAAATTTGGATAAATTAGAAGTTGACAATGCATTTATAGCTAAAAACCCGAAAATTAAACTAAACAAAACTCAGACAAAAGAAGTTGTAGCTCTTATGGACTGATTTCTTGATTCATACATTATCACTCAATCTTTCAAAGATGAAAACCTACTCAACGATATTCTCAAAGATATTCAATCTAAATATAAATTAAAAAATTTTCCATATCGTATGGAGTGTGTAGATATCTCCCATTTATCATGATCACGAACAAGTGGAGGAGTCTCATGATTTTTGGGGTGAATACCAAATTACAAATTGTACCGCAAATACAAAATAAATTCTAAATCATCGGACGACTACCAAGCTCTCAAGGAAGTCATCACAAAAAGATTTAAAGACAAAGAAGATCTGCCCGACTTATTTATTCTAGATGGGTGAAAATGACAGTTATGAATCCTCAAAGAATTGCTCAAAGAAGAACGATTTCAGCAAGTATTCAAACAAGTAGATTTTGTATCACTTTGAAAATGAGTAGCCAGAAAAACAGCTTGAAAAATTAAATGAGAAAAAGAAAAAATATTTTATTTCGACTCTGATGCAAAAATTAAAAGCATAGATCTTACTTATGATCAGTCAGATAAGATTTTGGTCAAACTTCGTGATGAAGCACACAGATTTGCTAATTCTTACAGAAAATCTCAAATGAAGAAATTAAAGTAAAATTTCCTTTATTTTTATAAGACTATATTATATTTAGAGCATGATATTTCATAAAAGGATTGACAAAATAAAAATTATGTGTATAATTAAAATATAATTTTTATATTTTATATTTTTCATATGTGAAACGATATAAATGTAGTAAAATTAAAGAATGGTTCAGAAGAGGCAGAGTCTTTAGTTAATGTAGCTATGCATACACTTAGTAATTTAATGAAAACTCAACCAATACTATTTTATGAGTTAGTTCAGAAATGTAGAGATAGGGATCATAAATTTTTCTGACAAACAGAAGAAAAACTAGAAAGTATGAGTCTTGTTTCTAATTGAGAAATACATGATTCTATGGTAAACATAGTGTTATCTGCAGTGGAATGAGAAAATCTTGATATGAGATTAGTATCTCCACTTTCAAAGGCAAGTGAAGATCTATTAGATATATTGGATACAAAAGAATAGACTATATAAATTTTATAATGTCAACACTTAACACTGCTACTTGCGGTGTTTTTTTGATAATATTGTTTTTCTGCATATAATTGAGTGTACATTTTAAAACAAGTTTTGATATATGACAATCAGAGAAAAACTTATATTATCGTTTACTGTATTGTGTCTATGGACGGTGTTTCTTTTTAGTGATGCAATTTCTTCAAAAACAAAAAATAATATAGATGATACTTTGATTGTACAGCAAGATTCTTACCATACTTCAGCGTCTTCGTTTGATTCTCAATCTCAATATATTGAGATTCAAAACAAAGCATCAAAGCTAGAAGAAACAATTGTAGAAAATATTGAAAATGGACTCAATGATCTCAAAATAAAGACAAATGAAATCAAAAATTTGTCACAAGACACAGAGATTTTGGAAAAAATATATAAACAAGAAAAGAATCCAGATATTTTAAAGCTTCTTTTGGAAAAATTGAATCATGAATATCAATTTGAGAAAGCCAAAGAATATATTTGAAGCATTAATATATTTCAAGATAAGTCAGTAGATCCAAAGACATATATTTACACATATATAAATACACTCTCTTTGACAGATCAAAACAGCATGAGTAAATTTATGAATTTTATAGATCAAATCAGGGAGCGTTCTATGATAAGTGCAGATGATTATGTGTTTTATCAGTGATTAACAAAACTTTGGCAAAAAGATTATGAATGAGCAGATATTCTTTTAAAGCAGGTCAAATGAGAGTTTTATCAGTCATTTACAAATCAGATATTTGATACTATAGATAAATTTAATAGTCAAAAATGAGTACCCCTTTATTACAAAGATTCACTTATCGCACTGACTGCTATGAAAAATGGTTATTTTTCTTTGGCAAATAAGTTGGCAGTAGAATCAATTTTACAAGATTCTGAATATATTTTACCACATCAGATACTTGCTTATTCAAATTTTCTTACCAACAATTGGGAGAAATCTATAGAAAATTTTTATCAGCTTGTAAAACTAGACCCAGAAAATCAGGACAAATATAATTTTTATATATGAGTATCTTACTATCGATGGTGAAATCATAGAGAATCCATCCTTATATTGTCACATCTTTTGGACAATGAGATATACAAGACAGAATGCTACAGGTATTTGATATCAAATTATCAAGCTCTTTGAGACGATGACAAGACCATACAAGTACGAAAAAAGCTTCTGTGACAAGAAGATCTATCCAAGTCAGATTTCAAAAACTTTTATGATATAGTATTTTATAGACCCTTCTCTGAGTGAAAAAACCACAGCATTTACAAACAAGAAAAACAACTTTCTTATGATTTTGTAAGTATGTGTTATGATCAATTTGGTACGTCAGAAGCTACATGTCTGTATGGAGAGGTAGGATTAGACATTGTCAACAAAAACCGAGAAAATGTCGAAAATAGTCTACTTTATTTAGCAGACAACTACCCAGAGTCTAGTATATTTCAAGCACTTGGAGATTATTACACATCACACAACTCTAGCAAAAAAGCAAAAACTTACTACCTCAAGGCAGTAAGTCTTAGTGACAATACTTCACAAAAAAATATAATTGAAAATAAAATTATTTCTGAGTTAGATTAGGCCGCAAGTTTCATTTCCTCTCATTCTTTTTTGGTGTTAAGTTTTATTTCTTTTCATCTATTGTCAGCTGATTCATTTGAGCTATAATTTTTAACCAAATCTTTGCAAGTTTCTTTAAATTTTTGTGCATCATTATCAGAAATCTTTGCTATTTTGAATTTTTTTCTATATTCTACGTCCTCTTTGTTGTCAGATATTAATTTAGATAAATATGTATCTAAATCTTTCTCTGAATTAGCATACATTGCAAACATTTCTGTAAGATCTTCTTTTGCTTTATCATTCGCATCTCTGTATAAGTCAAGCTGTGATAGAGGAGATGCAGTTTCACTATTTTTATCAAAATATCATTTTAAAATATCTAAAGCTTCTTTTACTTTACTATTTTTTATATTATTGTGTAATACTACATGTCACATCTCATGCAATAATAAATGCCTAGCTTGTTTTTCTTTATCTTTTTTAGTATTCAATGGGGCGATCTGTTTTTCATCTGAAGGCATTTTTAGTCACACATTTATAGATTTAGAATCTCTTTTTACACTTCATATACTAGAGTTTTCATCAAAAATAAACTTTAAATCAGGAAATTCTTTACGAATTTTATTATAAACACCAGTTCAGTGTTGAGAATCTTTTAATATTTCTTTGGCTTTCTTATATCATTCATTTACTTCTTTGTTTTTGTTTTCATCTTCTTTTTTTTTATCTTTTTCAATCTTTTCTTCTTTCTTTTCTACTTTCTTATCAGTTTTTTCTGCTGTTTTCTTTTCTTCTTTTTTTACTTCATTAGCTTTGTTTTCTTTATCTACTTCCTTTTTTTCTTTATTTTCTTTTTTTCCACCCATATCTACTTCTTTAGTAATTTCTTTAGATTTTTTTGATCCTCCAGATTTTCATCTGGCAAATTGTAATTTCTCAAACCAATTGTTTAATTTCAGTCACCTTGTCTCTAAATGATTGTAAGAAAAATCAGATAATGGTTTTTTGGAAAAAATCCTACCAAATGTTCATTTTCGAGCATTTTTTACTGTGTTTACACCAGTTTTTACCGTATTTACTACGCCATTTACTATAGGCTGTATTGTAGTCCTTACTGCTCATTCCAAAGCAGTACCTCAAGCAATAATTGGACTAAGTGGTATATTCATAGCTTTGTGATACCATTTACCATGGTTCCAGGCCCCCAGCAAAACATTTTTTACTCTTTTGGCTGTGTCTGCTGCTATTTCACATCATTCTTTTCACATAGTTTTCAGCGTAACAAACAAATCTGCAGCTGTTGTCACAGTTGTTCAACCCAATCTAATTGGTATCGCCAAGGTATTTCAAGCTCTATTCAAAGTATTTCACATCTTATGTAATTCACAATTAAACAATATTATTATAAACAGAAAATAAAATTTGTCAAATTATTTAATAGATTATTTTGCAATATTTGACAAATAAAAGTTTTTGAGCTATAATATACAAAGAGAAATTTATTTATTATTTCTTTTACAAATGATTAATGCAGCAACAAAAGATCCGGTAAAAAGTGTTAATACTTCCTCTGATAATAAAAATAAACTTTCAATAGATCAATTGAAAGGCATGGAAAATACATCAGAGAATAGATCAATATTATCTGAGTATTCTGATGATGATTTAAAAAATATGCAAACAGAAGTTATAGATTCTGAAGATTATGAAGTAGCTGCAATCATTAGAGATGTGTTAAATGATAAAAAAGCTGAATGAGTAGAAACAAATTCTGAAGTACAAAAAAAACTTGTCAAAGACCAGGCTAAACAAGATCAAGAAAATACTAAAAAACAACAAGAAATATTGGATCAAAGAAAAAAAAATAAACAAGAGCAATCTGATCAAGAAAAAGATCTGAAGGCGAAACTGTTTGAGCAAAATAAAGAAATCGATTCTCTAAAAGAAGAAATAAATAAATTAAATAAAAGATTGGATTTACATGTCCAAGAAAATTCAAATAATTTGAATGAAGTATTAGAAGCCAAAAAGTCTTGAGATTCTGAAAAGCTAGAAGAACTTTTAGCTGAAAATAAGAGACTTAGAGAAGAAAAAGCAGCAATGAAACAAGAAGTTTTAAAATATCCTCCAGATAAAATTCAAACATTAAATACAAAACGAATAAAATGAAGATTTATAAGTAAAAAGACTATAAAAACAGAAGAATGAAGTGAAACAACAATTAAGCGACCAAGTGTAAAAAGAAATAAAAATATTCGTTCTCGTAGAAAATTAAATCAAGTAGTAAAAGCATTTAATTGATTTAAAAAAGACTCAGATAATGCAGTTAAATATATTTTAACTCAAGAAAGATGAAATAGAGTTGATCATTTATCGTGAGCTGATGCAATATGACAATCTATAAATAGATTTGAATATAAATTTTTGCATAAACTGTGATTTGTGATGAGTAAGGCTAAATTTGAAGAAAAATTCTCTAAACAACAAGCAAAGATTATAGGTCAGTTTAAAACCAACATAAATCCTGCAGAATGAACAAAAGAATTCGATACAATAAAAACACTAGAAGCATGGATGAAATACTATAAAGAAGATTATATGAGAAAGCATTATTGATAAAACTTACAAATAAAATTTTAAAATTAATTTTATAAAAAATGAAAACATTAAAAGAAGTAGTAGAATATGTACACAATTATATGACTGAATACGATCAATCATGAGAGGATATTATCGAAAAAGATGTGTTATATGACATGATGGAAGAGGAATTGCTTGATATAGCAGAAGAAGTTTTGACAGAAGAAGATATGAAAGCCTGGGTAAATAGCAAAGACGATACTTATTTGGACAAAATATTAAATGAAAGATTGGAAAATTATCCTGGTCTTTTAGAAGACATTAAGAATGATATTTTGAATGAGTATTTGAGTGAAGAGTAGTTTTACTTATATATAATAATCATGGCTAATGTAAAAGCCAATATAAATAGTACAAAAAATAAGTTAAATGAAAGTGCTTCAGGTTTGAGTGGGACACGTTTAACTGCACGAGAAAATCAAGTAAAAAGCTCTGTAGATACTTTACATGGAGTATTAGCAAGCAATACAAATTTTTTAGATTTTTCTCAAAATACTTTAGACTTGGTGAAAGAGTTGAATGATACACTTTCTTGATTTACACACTCTTCAACAACTGTTGTGTGATTTGATGTTTCAGTAAATAATGCCAAAAATGCTGTTGCGAGTTTGTTGTCACATGTTAGAACTGTAGATGATGCACATAATAATATTATAGATGAGCCAAGTGTACCAACTATAGAGATTTGATCTACAAGTAGTATAAATTTATGAGAATATTTAGACCTATCAAAGACTCCAGCTACAGAATTAAATTTGTTAGATCCATGAGCAGTTTTTCCAGTATGAACAATTCCTTCAAAATCCGTAGATATAAAAAATAAAGATCTTCGCAAAATAAGAGGTAGTGACTGGTCATCATGAGCAGCTTGAAACAGACTTTGTATAAACGGAAACAATTTAGATGTTAATTTGGGTGTTATAGCAGGTCAGCCCAATGCAATTCCCGCTTGAATACCAACAGATCAATATCCATTGTTTGTAGAACTTGATTTATTTTACAATGCCTGATGAAATGCAAAAATAAAAACTCTACCCAAAATTAAGATTAAAATTAAGGAACCAGTTGCACAAGCTGCTGTACTTTCAAGAAATTTCACAGCTACTGAAACATATCAAGCAGCAATAGACGGTAGATTAAATAATTTCTACAATGTAAATGCAGAAAGTATAGTAAAAGAGTATATATGAAAAAGGATAGACAACGCTGGTTGAAATTTATCTGATATTCAAAAAGAAATATTGATTGATAACATATACAGTGATGCTTCTTTTTTAAATTGAGATGCAAATAATGCTTATAGCATGGTATCTTTACAATGATTTTTCCCAGATAGAATTAATGATGAATCTGTTGGTTCAGACAATTGATATGAAAATGCCCTAAGAAAATTGCTTATAAATCCAGAACAATTTAACAATAAAGCCAAAGAAATAATTTTAGATAGACTTGCTGATGAAAACAAAAACAATGCTTGATTTTTGATTAGAGATGAACTTATAAATATAGAGGTAAATAACTTGATACAAGAGCAAGCCTTGAATAGCATATGAAATATCACGAATAATTCTTTGCCTACACTTTTGTCAGATTTTTCTGCAAAAGATAATGATTTAATAAGGCATCAAAATAAACATAAAAAATGATTCAGATGATTTAAGAAATTAATTGGTATTTTTAAATGAAGAAAAAGAAGAAAATTAACAGATATTTCTACCAATAATTATTTTAGCTTCTTTTCCAAAAATACATACAATATAAGTGATGAAGTAAATGTGGCAGGAAAAAAAGTAAATCAAGACGTAAAACTAGATATTAATTCTTGGAATAACATCTCTGCAAGTGTAAAGGTTACATGAGATGAAGAGGCAAATTTTGAATTTGCATGAGCTAGTTCTATATACGAACTTATTACATGAATACTTTGAAACAACGAGGTATGACCAGTTACTAAGGTATATCTGACACTTAATATATACAAGCAACTTTTCAATAAAATGCATGAGTTATTTTGAAATCATAACTTGAATATAGGTTGAGATGAGTATAAAATAATTTCAAAAGACAAATTAAAGATAGATGTGAATTGAGATACAGTATTTGATGAAGATCAGTTTAGAAAATTAGAAAGTGCTTCTGATTTGCAAAATTCTGCAATAAATTTGGCAGAGCATTTTAACACCGTAATGAATCATCAAAATAATCTTTACACAAAATGAATGACAACAAAAAATCAAAACAAATTTAAGATATGATGAGAAAGGGTATGAAGAATTCTGCGAAAAAGAAGAAATGCAGACTTTAATTTTAAAACTGAAGTTGAATGAGTGCAGATATCATATGAAGATAGAAAATTTACAGTAAAATATGAATGAGAAGAGATAAAATGAAGTAAGATAGAAACGATACTTTCTCATAAAATTTTTGAGTGAAAACAGATTCAAATAATGAAGGCGATATACAAAGAAATGCTAAATGAGGCATCAAATGATCCTAAATCTCAGGCTCTCTTAAAAAAACATAGTGGTATATGATTCGTAGTAGAACATGAGTGAGAAGAGTATGTCGTTTCAACACATTGAGAAAAAATGCGTTTTGGTCTTATACCAAGCTGATTTCCGCGTGCCAATATAGATACAAAAAGGTGAATATTAAAATGATGAATGTTTACTTCAATATCAGATGATGAGGTTTTGACCAACCCCAAGTTAGCCTCTATATTGATACGTACCATAAAATGATATAGAAGAAGGTGGATTAGATGAGATAATATATAATTTTTATATAAAATGTCAAATATAAAAAACAGCATAAATGCTGTTTTTTGCTTAATTTGAACTGTCTGAATATAATTTTATTGTAAAACATTTAATATTTTTTTACAATAAAATGAGCTCTAACAACTTTTATCAAAAGAATTTTAAACCTTCTGATGCCGAAAGGGTTGATTCTTTGAAACAAAATTTGAATGATAGTATCAACAAAAGGGATAAAATTGAAGAAAAAACCAACAGAGCCTTGTTGGATACATTTTTGAATGAATGAAATTCAAAACATATAGACAATGTAGCAGAACTCATTAAGCAAAAAAGAGAATCTCAAGATAGCATCAACAAAAACAAAGTAAATGTTCTTAAAAACATATCTACAAATATTACTTTTAATGGAAGTACAATCAAAAAATCCGATCATGAAGAGGTATATAAAAAATATAATGAAACCCTTAAGGATAATAGTTTATCAGAAAGTGAAAGAGAAGAGAAATTAGTAAACTTAGATCGTATTTTGGCATCTAGGACAGTTCTTCTTACAGAAAGTAAATCAATTCAACATATTTTCAAAAGAAGAATATATTTTACAGAGAGCGTTACACGTGACTATATTTTTTCAGAATTAAATCAGACAGAACCATTTAAATGAAAGATAATAAAAAAGGATTATGATTTAAGTGAAAAAGAGCATTACTTTATTCAACGAAAAGATGAGATTACAAAAAATGAAACCCATGAAATAGATGAACCAAAGAAAAAAGAAGAGAAGGAAGACCCAATAGATGATGCTGATACAAAAGAGAAAAATTTAATTAATTCAGGCAATAAAATAGAGGTTAATGTAAACAATAATACCGATATTACCGCACTAGCTGAAGCCGTTTTGACATTATCAAATCAAATTTCGCAAAACAACAATAATAATTTACAAAACCAAACAGTTAATGTCCCTAATGGGAACTATCTACAACAACAATATCCTATGTTTTATGGCCTATTTGCCAACAACGGAACCTTTCCACAAAACATAAATCAAAATAATAATCAAGTAAACC
>Ga0116152_10004389_pt1 | contig 11165 bp, 12 predicted proteins | sample AD_UKC119_MetaG_FD_89894 | JGI IMG/M metagenome (GOLD analysis project Ga0116152, IMG submission 89894) | Active sludge microbial communities of municipal wastewater-treating anaerobic digesters from Hong Kong - AD_UKC119_MetaG | ecosystem: Engineered > Bioreactor > Anaerobic > Digestate...
CGTTGCCCCCGATGAACACGCGCGGGTGCAGGTCGGGGACCGTCTCCGCGTCATCCGCCCAGGCGCGTTCGCGCAGCAGCCGCCAGATCTCCGCCTGCCCGCGACGCGTCGTGGGGAGCGTCTGCACCTCGCGCTCCCACGCATCCCGCGGGGCGTAGACGTTCGGGCGGGAGTAGTCGAGCGGCAGGATCCAGTAGTGGAAGAAGTGCTCAACCCGACGAATGACCAACTCCTCGAGCGGGAGCGTGCCCTCGAGCAGGGCACGGAGTTCGGCGGCGACGAAGGGACGGGTCACGGACTCGCGCGGCGCGATCACGACGTTGAGGTGCTCCCAGTCCCCCTCGTGCACGTTCCCCGCGTCGTTCGTCGGATAGAACAGCCAGTACTGCAGCACGAACTCGAACCCGTCCCCGGCCTCGACGATGAACGGGTGCACCATCGTCTTCGCCCAGCCGAGGTAGCGTTCCGCGACCCCGTCGCGCGTCGCGCCCTCGTACTCGGCGGCCCAGCTCTCGGGGGAGTCGCCGGGAAAGTTCAGGTAGAGCACCTCATGGATCGCCCGATCGGCGCCGATCGGATCGATGATCCGCGGCGCCTGGGGCCCGAGGGTGCGCAACAGCTCCCGCAGTCGGCAGTCCGGCCGGGGATCACCCGGAGGTGCCGCCACTGGGCACGGCGCGCTCGCGAGGCCGGCGAGGGCGATGGAGTCCGACCGGACCAGCGCGGGACTCGGTCGCGCCAGGTCGAAGATGTCGCGCACGAGTGGCGAGGTCGCCCCCGAGGCGACGAAGCGCCGGGCGTCCATCGGGAAGCCGTAGCTGGTGCGCGCGACCCACGGCGCGAACCGCTCGGCCAATCGCAGCAGGAGCGCCCCGCGGGCGTCGTCGATGCCATCGACCGGGTCGGCGTCGCGCCAGGCGGCACCGGCAGGGTTCCCGTAGAGCTGGAAGGTCACGTTGGCCGCCGGCCTGGTGACCGCGCGCGGTGTCTCCCGCGGCAGGTAGGTCACGTAATCGGGCTTGGGGATCTCCTGCCCGACCAGCGGGAAGCCGCCGCACAGGGCGACGGCGGTGCAGAGCAGCAGGCTGCGGCAGCACGAGGGCATCCGCGAAGATACCCGCGAACGGCTACCCCACCAGTCGCGTCGCGAGCACCGCCCCCAGGGCGCCGAGCGCCTGGCCCAGCATCACGTCGGTCACGTAGTGAACCCGGAGGTACACCCGGGAGACGCCGACCACCGCCGCCAACCCCAGCGCCACGCCCGCGACCCACCCCGCCACCTCCGCTCCGGTCCACAGGAGCAGCGTCATCGCCACCGACATCGCGGCAGCCGAATGTCCCGAGGGGAGCGAGAACTCGTCCGGGTGGGCCACCAGGGCCTCGATCCCCTCGTCCGGGAAGTGCGGCCGCGGCCGTCCTGCGGTGCGCTTGACCACCTGCACCGCGAGGTGCGAGCTGGCGTTGGCGAGCAGGAGGGCGAGACCGACCGGCCGGGTCGATGGGACCGCGAGGAGGACGACGCCGAGGAGGAGGGTGCATGTGGCACCCCCGAGGTGGGTGAGTCCGCGAAGTGCCATGTCGAGCCACGGCGGCGCGTGCCGGCTGGCGACACCCACAAGCCAGCGCCGGTCCAGGTCGGAGATGCGTGTGGCAAGGGCACCCATGCGGCCCGCTCCTCGAAGGGGTACGCCCCGGAGGATGCCGTCCCGTCGTCACGGCCATGCCGGGTCGCAGGTCACGAGTCGGCGACGCCGCGGTCGGGACCGGACGACCTGACGTCAGCGGCGCTTGACGTTCGCTCCTCGCGATGGTAATAGTAATACTATCTGATCAGTCTGTATTACTCCCCCACCACCTGATGGCCCGGTCCCCATGCGCACCCTGTTCCGGCACGCGAAGGACGACCTTCCGGCCAGCGTCGTCGTCTTCTTCGTCGCCGTTCCGCTCTGTCTCGGGATCGCGCTCGCCTCCGGTGCCCCGCTGTTCGCGGGGCTGATTGCCGGCATCGTGGGCGGGATCGTGGTGGGCGCCGCGAGCGGGTCACCCCTCGGCGTCAGCGGCCCGGCGGCGGGGCTGGCGGTCATCGTCCTGAACGCGATCGCGAGTCTCGGCTCGTACGAGGTGTTCCTGGTCGCCGTCGTGCTCGCCGGGATCATCCAGATCGTGCTCGGCATGCTGGGACTCGGTGGCCTCGCCTACTACTTCCCGTCGTCGGTCATCAAGGGGATGCTCACCGGCATCGGGCTGCTGATCATCATCAAGCAGATCCCCCAGGCGCTCGGCACCGTCCCCGGCCCCGACACCCTCGACATGGAGCACGGTGGCGGCGAGGCGGTCCACGCCTTCGACCACCTGCTGGCGTCGATCACGCCGGGCGCGGTCTTCGTCACCCTGGTCTGCCTCGGCCTGCTGGTCGTGTGGGATGGCTGGCTCGCGCCGCGGGCCCGGCTCTTCCGGATGATCCCGGGCCCGCTCGCCGCGGTCGCCGTCGGCATCGGCCTCTCGCTGCTGATGTCGGCCGGCCTGCTGCCGTGGGGCCTCGAGGACCACCAGCTGGTGGCGATCCCGATCGCGGGGAGCCTGGGCGAGTTCATCGGCCAGTTCACGACGCCGGACCTCTCCGCGCTCGCCCGGACCGACGTGTACATGGTCGCGGTGGTGATCGCGGCGATCGCCAGCATCGAGACGCTCCTCTGCGTCGAGGCCACCGACCGGCTCGACCCGGAGAAGCGGATCACGCCGACGAACCGCGAGCTGAAGGCGCAGGGCCTCGGCAACATCGTGAGCGGGATGATCGGCGGGCTGCCGATCACGCAGGTGATCGTCCGGAGCTCGGCGAACATCGCCTTCGGCGGCCGGACCAAGCTCTCGGCGATCCTGCACGGCTTCCTGATCCTGATCTCGATCGCCACGATCCCCGCGCTGCTGAACCTCATCCCCCTGGCGACCCTCGCGAGCATCCTGTTCGTGGTGGGCTACAAGCTGGCGAAGCCGTCGCTGTTCCGGCAGATGTACCGCCACGGCTGGGAGCAGTTCCTGCCGTTCCTCATCACGGTGGTGGGGATCCTCGCGACCGACCTGCTCCGGGGGATCGGGATCGGGCTCGCCGTCGGGGTGGCGGTGGTGCTCCACCACAACCTGCGCAACCCGTTCACCGTCGCGCAGCATCCCCCCGAGACCCCCGAGTACCGGATCCAGCTCGCCGAGGAGGTGTCGTTCCTCAACAAGGGCCGCATCCTCCAGCAGCTGCAGCTCATCCCGCCCAGCTCCCACGTGGTGATCGACGCGACGCGCTCGAAGGTGGTGGACTTCGATGTCCTCGAGATCCTGCGGGACTTCCGTGCCGGGGCCCCGGCACGCGACATTGCCGTGGAGATCCGCGGCCTGACCCTCGACCAGGCGACCCCATGAGAACCCTGACCCGCGAGACCCGTGACGCGCTCACCCCGCAGATGGCGATCGACGTGCTCCGGCGCGGCAACGAGCGCTTCGTGAACAACCTCAAGGCGAATCGCAACCTGCTCCAGCAGGTCAACGAGACCAGCGAGGGCCAGCACCCGCTGGCGATCGTGCTGAGCTGCATCGACTCGCGCACCTCCGCGGAGCTGATCTTCGACCAGGGCCTCGGCGACATCTTCTCGGTCCGCATCGCCGGGAACGTCCTCAACGACGACATCCTCGGCAGCATGGAGTTCGCGTGCAAGGTCGCGGGCGCGAAGGCGATCGTCGTGCTCGGCCACTCGCGCTGCGGCGCGGTGAAGGGCGCGTGCGACGGGGTGCAGCTGGGGAACCTCACCGGCCTGCTCGCGAAGATCGCGGACGCGGTGGCCCTCGAGACCGAGACGGTGGGGGACCGCACGGCGGCCAATCCCGCGTTCGTCGCCCGGGTCGCCGAGCTCAACGTGATGCTTGTCAAGCGCCAGATCATGGAGCGCAGCCCGACGCTCGCGGCGATGGTCGAGGCGTCCGAGATCGCGGTGCTGGGCGGGATGTACGACGTCGAATCGGGGGCGGTCGAGTTCTACGATGCCCAGATGCTGATCGGCGCGGCGTGAGCCACCGGGTCGCCCTCCAGCCGGACGAGCGGCTCTTCGTCAAGGATCCGATGTCCAGCGCCCTCGGCGAGGACATCATCGAGCACGCGATCCTGATGCTCGACCTGCTGGGGTACGAGGCCTTCACCTTCCGCAAGCTCGCCGAGCGGATCGGGACGACGGAGGCCTCGGTGTACCGCTACTTCCGCAGCAAGCACCGGCTGCTCCTCTACCTCACGGCCTGGTACTGGAGCTGGATGGAGTACCGGCTCCAGCTCGCCACCGCGAACGTCCCGTCGGCGGAGGAGCGGCTGCGCCGCGCCCTGCAGGAGGTGACCCAGCGGATCCGGAAGGACGAGGCGACACCGCGGATCGACGAGGCGGCGCTGTACCGCGTGGTGGTGGCCGAATCACCGAAGGCCTACCTCCATGCCGACATCGACGCCGAGAACCGCGAGGGGATCTTCCGGCCGTACAAGCGGCTCTGCCGCGCGGTCGCCGACCTGATCCTCGAGGTGAATCCGGCCTACCCCTATCCCGTGGCGCTGGTGTCCACGGTGATCGAGAGCTCGCACATCCAGAAGCACTTCGCCGAGCACCTCCCCTCGCTCACCGAGGTGACGCGGGGCGACGCCGACGAGTCGACCACGGCGTTCCTGACCGACCTCGTCTTCCGCGCCATCGCGCCGGCGAGCTAGCCGGTGACCCCGCGGCAGAACCCCGGCCGGTGGTGGGCCGTGATGCCGTGGGTGCGGATCGCCGCGAGGTGCCCCGCCGAGCCGTAGCCGACGTTGCTCGCCCAGCCGTAGGCCGCGTGGCGGCGGGCGAGGCGCTGCATCAGGTCGTCGCGGACGACCTTGGCGAGGAGGGCGGCCGAGGCGATCGCGTGGCACCGGGCATCGCCCTGCACCAGCGCGTCGTGCGGGTGGCCCAGTTCCGGGACCGGCAGGCCATCGACCAGCACCCGGACGCCGTCGCCATCGCCCAGCCGGTGGACGCACCGCCCGAGTGCGCGCCGCATCGCGAGGGCGGTGGCCCGCCGGATGTTGAGGCGCTCGATCTCCCGGACGCTGGCGGCCCCGAGTCCCCATGCCAGCGCGTCCCCCCGGATGGTTGCCGCCAGCGCGACGCGCTCGCTGGGGCGCCGGACCTGCTTCGAGTCGCGCACCCCCGGGATCCCGGGATGGCCACGGGCGAACACGACGGCCGCCGCCACGACCGGTCCGGCCAGCGGTCCGCGGCCGACCTCATCGATACCGATCAGCAGCTCGCCGCCCGCCCAGGCGCGGTGCTCGTGGTCCAGCGGTGCCATCGGACGCTCACGCGCGGGAGGGTTCACGAGACCTCGAGCACCGCCTCGCCGAGGACCGCCATGCGCGGCCGCACCCCGAGCCCCGGCTCGCGCGAGGCCGCCATCCGCCCGTGCCGGCGCTGGGGCGCACCCTCGGCGATCGAGACCGTCACGTAGGAATTGAAGTCGGTGGTGGTGAACAGCAGCCGTTCGGGCGTGCTGTGGGCGAGGTGGGCGATCGCCGCGGTGGTGATGTCGCCGCCCCAGGTGTCCTCGATCGTCATCGCGATCCCCAGCGCGACGCAGAGGTCGCGGACCTGGCGCGCGCGCGTGAGCCCGCCGACCTTCGAGATCTTCAGGTTGATCACGTCCATCGCCTGGTCCCCGGCCGCGCGCACGACCATGTCGAGGCCGTCGATCACCTCGTCGAGCACGAACGGTCGGTTCGTGTGGCGGCGCACGGCGAGGCACTCCGCGTACGAGCGGCACGGCTGCTCGAGGTACACATCCACGTCGCGCACCGCATCGGCGACGCGGACCGCGGCGTGCTGGGTCCAGCCGGTGTTGGCATCGGCGATCAGCACGTCGCCCGGCTCCAGCACCGCGGCGGCCGCGCGGATGCGCGCGATGTCGGTGTCCGGATCGCCCCCCACCTTGAGCTGGAACCGGCGGTACCCCTCCGAGCGATAGCCGAGGATCTTCGCCGCCATCGCCTCGGGCGCCTCCTGCGAGATCGCGCGGTAGAGCACGACGTCCTCGCCGACATGGCCCCCGAGCAGCGTCGCGACCGGCAGCCCCGCCGCCTGGCCGAGGAGGTCCCAGCAGGCGATGTCGATCGCCGACTTCACGTACGGATGCCCGCGCATCGCCGCGTCCATCCGGTCGTTCAGCACATCGAGCGCGAGCGGATCGGCCCCGAGCAGGTGGGGCGCCAGCTCGGCGATGCCGGCCCGGGCTCCGGCGGCGTAGGCCGGGAGGTAGGCGGGTCCCAGCGGGCAGATCTCGCCCCACCCGGTGAGCCCCGTGTCGGTCTCCACCGCGACGACGGTCGAATCGAACACCGTCACGGCGTTGCCACCGGACCACTTGTAGCTCCCCTCGTGCAGCGGCAGGTCCACCTGGTAGGCGCGAATGGCGGTGATCTTCATGCGGGAACGACCTCCGGGGTCCGGGACGAGCGATGGAGCATCGCGGCGGTGTAGAGGAGCACGCCGACCACCAGCCAGAGCAGCAGGGTGACATCCAGCGACTTCACCAGGTACACCGCCACCAGCACGCCGGGGATGCCGCCGAGCGCGAGGCCGAGGGCGATGCGGCGGTCGAAGCGGCCGGCGCGGACGAACCGCATGGCGGCGACCGCGAGCATCAGGCCGCCCGAGACCGCCATGATCGGGAAGACCGCGCGGGGCGACATCCCCAGCAGGTAGGTCACCGCCATCGTCGGCGCGTAGTTCCCGATGCCGAGCGCGATGAGCGAGCCGATCACGGCGCTGGCGGCCACCGCGAGCAGCAGCGCGATGCCGCCGAGCCCGGTCGCCTCGCCCCCGGAGGGGAAGACGTCGAGCTGGCGGAGCGTGATGATCGCGGCGGTGATCAGCAGCGCCGCCGCCATGCCGCGCTGGATCGCCCGGCGTGGCCAGCGTGCCACCCGGCCCGCCCCGAACCACGCACCGCCGACGGCGGCCGCGACCATCAGCGCCATCGTCAGCCGATCCACCTCGATGATCGCGAGGAAGAGCGCGCCCTGCAGGATCGTGGGCAGGGCGTGGCCGACGTTGAGGGTGCCGGGGATGTTCCCGTCGTCGGTGAGGCGGCCGAGCTTGATCGCGGCGGTGGTGGTGGCGAAGGAGCCGATGCCGAGGGCATCGAAGAAGTTGGCGAGGAAGCCGAGGCCGAGGAGGCCGGGAGAGGGGAGCGCGGCGTCCTGGTTCCCGGGGGGCGGCGTGGAAGGCATGGCGGGAGTCTAACGCGAAAGGGGCCCCGCCAGATAGCGGGGCCCCCTCACGACGCAGGACTCACGTCCCGCGGCTCACCGGTCGCGCTTCTCCCGGATCCGGGCGGCCTTGCCCGAGAGCTTGCGGAGGTAGTAGAGCTTCGCGCGACGGACGCGCCCGCGGCGCACGACGTCGATCGTCGCCCAGACCGGCGAGTGGAGCGGGAACACCCGCTCGACGCCGACACCCGCGGAGACCTTGCGGACGGTGAACGTCTCGCTGATCCCGCCACCGCGCCGGGCGATCACGACGCCCTCGAAGGCCTGCAGGCGGGTCTTGTCGCCCTCGCGCACGCGCACCATCACCTTGACGGTGTCGCCGGCGTCGAACTTCGGGATGTCGTCGCGCAGCCCCTCGCGCTCGATCTGGCTCATCAGTTCCAGGCCCATCGTGTGCTCCTCCGCGCGGTGCGCGGTGTCGTCGTCAGGACTTCGCGCCCCCATCGTGGCGCTCCGTTGCCGTGAACGCGTCCCAGAGGTCGGGGCGGCGTTCCTGGGTGATCCGTTCCGCTTCCTGCTGCCGCCACGCGGCGATGGCCGCGTGATTGCCCGAGAGCAGCACCTCGGGGACCTGCCGCCCGCGGACCTCCGCGGGCCGGGTGTAGCTCGGCGGACTCAACAGCCCGTCGTAGTGCGAATCCGAACTCGCCGACTCGTGGTCGCCGATCGCGCCGGGGAGGAGCCGCACCACCGCGTCGATGACGCAGATCGCCGCCGGCTCACCGCCACTCAGCACGAAGTCGCCGAGGGACACCTCCTCCGCGCCGAGGACGTCGACCACCCGCTGGTCGATGTCCTTGTAGTGGCCGCAGAGGATCGTGAGCTGCTCCCCCAGCGACCACCGCACCGCATCGGCGTGGCCGAACCGCCTGCCCCGCGCCGACATCACCACCACCGGGCCGGTCCGCGGCCCCAGCGAGTCCACCGCGGCAAGCATGGGCTCCGCCTTGAGCACCATCCCCGCCCCCCCACCGAAGGGGGTGTCGTCGACGCTCTGGTGCTTGTCCGTCGCGAAGTCGCGCAGCTGCACCAGGCGGTACTGCACCTTCCCTGCCCTCGCCGCCCGTCCGGGGATGCTCGCCTCGAGGAACGGCGCCATCACCTGCGGAAAGAGCGTCACCACGTCGACCTGCAGGGCCATCAGTCGAGCAGCCCGTCGGGGACCCGGACCACCAGCCGCCGCCCGGCGGTGTCGGTCTCCAGCACGTACTCGGCCCGGAACGGCAGCAGGAACTCCCGACGGGGCCCCTGCACCTCGATCGTCAGCCCCGCGGGCAAGTCGTACACCGCGGAGACGATCCCGAGCGCCGATCCCTCGGCGTCCCGCACCGCGAAGCCGACCAGGTCCTGCTGGTACACCTCGCCCTCATCGAGCGCGGGGAGGGTGTCGCGCGGGACCGCGAGGAAGTGCTCCCGGTACCCCTCGACCGCCTCGCGGCGCTCGTGCCCGCGGAAGCGGAGCAGCCACTCCCGGTGGTAGCCCCGCACGGCCTCCAGCACGACCTCGCCCGCGACCGTGCCGGCGAGCGTCAGGACCTGCAGCGTCCGGCCGGCGGTGAAGACCTCGTCGGGCTGGTCGGTGAGCGGGAAGATCGACAGCTCACCCTTGAGCCCGTGGGGCTTCCGCACCCGGCCGACCACGATCAGCGCCGGGGCCGTGTCCGCCATCGGGTACTAGACGCCGGCCTGCTTGAGCAGCCCGGCCACGGTGTCGCTCGGGGTCGCGCCCTTGGCGATCCACGCGCGCGCCTTCTCGACGTCGAGCGTGACCATGTCGGTGGACTGCTTGGGACGGTAGGTCCCGATCGTCTCGATGAAGCGGCCATCGCGCGGCGCATCCTTGTCCGCGACGACGATCCGGTACATCGGGAGCTTCTTGCGCCCCTCGCGGCGCAGGCGAATCCGTACGGCCATCGTGTGCTCTCCTGGAGCGGTTCAGCGGGGACCGAAGGGCATCCCGCCCCCCATCGGGAGCTTCATGCCCCCCTTGCCCGCGGACTTCATGAACTTCCGCATCTGCTCGAACTGCTTGAGCAGCTGGTTGATCTCCGACACCGGCCGTCCCGACCCGCGGGACACCCGGGCCCTGCGCGACCCGTTCATGAGCGACGGGTCCTTCCGTTCCTGCTTCGTCATCGAGAGCACGATCGCCTCGACGTGCTTGATCCGCTTCTCGTCGAGGTTGGCCCCCTTGAGCATCTTCGCATCGACGCCCGGCAGCATCCCCAGCACGTTCTTCAGCGGCCCCAGCTTCTGCATCTGGCGCATCGACGCCAGGAAGTCCTCGAGGTCGAGTCCCTTCTTGCTCCCCGCCTTGCGGGCCAGCCGCTCCGCCTCGGCCTCGTCGACGTTCGCCTGCGCCTTCTCCACCAGCGAGAGGATGTCGCCCTGCTGGAGGATCCGCCCGGCCATCCGGTCGGGATGGAACGGCTCCAGCGCGTCGAGCGTCTCGCCCACGCCGACGTACTTGATCGGCGCCTTCGTCACCCCGTAGATGGAGAGCGCCGCGCCGCCGCGGGCGTCGCCGTCCATCTTCGTCAGCACCACCCCGGTGATGCCGAGGGCGTCGTGGAAGCCCTGCGCGATGCGCACGGCGTCCTGCCCCGTCATCCCGTCGGCGACCAGCAGGATCTCGTGCGGGGTGATCGCGGCCTTGAGCCGGACCAGCTCCTGCATGAGCTGCTCGTCGATCTGCAGCCGGCCGGCGGTGTCGACGATCACCGACCGCGCCCGCGCCTTGCCGGCCGCCTCGATGCCGCGCCGCACGATGCCGACCACGTCGGTTTCGCCCGGCTCGCCGTGGAAGCCGACCTGCACCTGCTCGCTCAGCGTCCGGAGCTGGTCCACCGCCGCCGGACGGTACACGTCGGCCGCGATCAGGAACGGCGCCTTCTGCTCCAGCTTGAGCCGCTTCGCCAGCTTGCCCGCGGTCGTCGTCTTGCCGCTGCCCTGCAACCCCACCACGAGGATCACGGTCGGGGGCACCGACGCGAACGCCAGCGGCGCCTGCTTCTCGCCGAGCAGCGCAACCAGCTCGTCGTACACCACCTTCACCAGCTGCTGCCCCGGACGGACCGCCTGCAGGACCTCCTGCCCGACCGCCTTCTCCTGCACCCGCGCGAGGAACTCGCGGGTGAGGTCGAAGGAGACGTCGGCCTCGAGGAGGACCCGGCGAATCTCCCGGAGCCCTTCCTTCACGGCCTCTTCCGTCAACACGCCCCGGCCGGTCAATCGGCGCAGGGTCTCGGACAGCCTGGAAGAGAGCTCGTCGAACATAGCCCTCAAATGTAGCCCCGAGCGGGGGTTGGGGCTACTGGGGGAGGTGTGAGGCGTGAGTCCTGAGTCCTGAGGCCGCGGGGCCGACGTCCCCCAGGACTCATCACTCAGGACTCACTTCACCTTTCCGTTTCACCATGAAACTCACCCCCACCCTCAACTCGTAGATTCCCGCACCTATGGATCCCTCCTCTCCCTGGATCGCTGCCCTGGTCACCGTCGGGGTCGGGGCCATTTCCGGCGGCCTGACGAACGCCATCGCGGTCTGGATGCTCTTCCACCCCCACGAGGAGCGGGCCGTCGGGCCGTTCCGCTTCCACGGGGCGATCCCCAAGAACAAGGCCCGCCTGGCCAAGGCGATCGGCAAGGTGGTCGGCGAACGCCTGCTGACCCCGACCGACCTGGTGGAGAAGCTCCGGGCCCCCGAGGTGCGCTCGGCGTTCGCCGAGGCGCTCGACCGGATCCTCGACTCGGTGCTCGAGGCGGAGCACGGCCCGCTCGGGGAGCGGCTCGACCCCGAGGCGCGCGCCGCGGTGGACCGGGCGATGGGCGACCTCGGGACCCGGCTGGC
>Ga0116152_10004394_pt1 | contig 11163 bp, 9 predicted proteins | sample AD_UKC119_MetaG_FD_89894 | JGI IMG/M metagenome (GOLD analysis project Ga0116152, IMG submission 89894) | Active sludge microbial communities of municipal wastewater-treating anaerobic digesters from Hong Kong - AD_UKC119_MetaG | ecosystem: Engineered > Bioreactor > Anaerobic > Digestate...
CGACGGTGCCGACCCCGAGGCCGACCGGCCCGGCGGACACGTCGGGTTCGCCCAGGTCGGACCACGCCGCCCAGGTTCCGACGATGTCGACCAGGGCGTCGATCGCGCCGACCTCGTGGAAGTGCACCTGGTCCATCTCCACACCGTGGACGGCGGCCTCGGCGCGGGCGAGCAGCTCGAAGGTCCGCCGGGCTCCCCGGCTGATCGCGGCGGGGAGGTCGGCGTCGGCCAGCCGGGCGTCGATGGCTGACCAGGGTCGGTGGCGCTGGCCGTCCTCCGCGTGGACGGTGACCGAGGTCGCGGTCAACCCCCTCCGGGTGGTGCCACCAGCGTCGAGTGTCCACCCGTCGATCCCGAGCGAGCCGACCGCGGCGCGCACCGCGTCGAGCGAGGCGCCGAGGTCGACCAGAGCGGCGAGCAGCATGTCGCCGGCGACGCCGACCGCCGGGTTGATCCACAGCCCGGACGGAGTCCGGTCACCGGTTCCGTTCACCGCGACCCGGACCCGAGGATGCGCAGGGCCGCGCACGCCGCGCCGTAGCCGTTGTCGATGCCGACGACGCTGACCCCCGGAGCGCAGGACGCGAGCAGCGACAGCAGCGCGGTGACGCCCTCGAGGCTGGACCCGTAGCCGGTCGAGGTGGGGACCGCGACGATCGGTTGGTGGATGAGGCCGCCCAGGACCGTGGGCAGTGACGCCTCCATGCCCGCCAATGCGACGACGACCCGGGCATCGGTGAGCTGGTCGAGGGAGTCGAGGAGCCGGTGCAGGCCGGCGACCCCGACGTCGACGACGGTGTGCACCTCGGCGCCGAGAGCGGTCAGGGTCCCGACGCACTCGTCGAGCACGGGCCGGTCCGAGGTGCCGCCGGACACGACGGCCACCCGTCGGGACCCGAGACCGTCGGCGGCGGCGGCGCCGAGGTGCCGCCACGTGAGGGTGTCGGACCAACGGCCGTCGGGCTCGGGCAGCTCGCCTCCGCGGACCGAGGCGTCGATCGCGTCGCGGTGCCCGGCGTCGGTGCGGGTGACGATGACCGGATCGGTGGCGTCGCGCAGCATCGCTGCGACGACCTCGACGACCTGGACCGGGGTCTTGCCCGCCGCGTAGACCGCTTCCGGCAGACCGGTCCGGCGGACCCGGTCGAGGTCGGGGCGGGTGTGTCGCAGTCCGGTGGCGGCGGCCCGCCGGTCCTCGTCGCTCAGCGCGTCGTTGAGGTTGCCCGAGCGCAGGCCGGCAAGGTCCAGCACGACGCGGCGGTACCCGGCGTCGCGGACCGCCTCGGCGATCGGTCCGGCCAGCTCGCCGGCCCGTGCCAGTTCGGCGAGCGGGACCTCGACGCGGGCGGTGTCGCCCAGGTGGCGGACCCGCAGGTCCGAGAAACCCATGGACCTCACCGCGGACTCGGCCCGGTCGATCGACGACAGCGTCGTCATCGTCACCGGGGTCCCGTAGGGGATCCGCGAGGACAAACACGGTTGGGAGGGACGGTCCCACACCTCGAGGCCGGCGTCGCGGGCCAGGGTCCGGATCACAGCCTTGGTGATCCCGGCCTCGACGAACGGGAACCGGGCACCACGGGCGCGTGCCGCCTCCTGGCCGGGGCGGTGGTCGCCCAGGTCGTCGACGTTGACCCCGAGCACGATCGTGGCGCCGTCGAGGTCGCCGCCGGCGTCGATGATCGGGTCGAGCTCGTCGAGCAACGAGTCCTTGCACCAGGCGCAGCGGTCCGCGTCGTTGACGACGTAGCCGGGTCGGCTCATCTCATCGGTGTCGACCGAACGCCACGGCAGCCCCCATCCATCGGCGAGGTCCCGACAGCGCTCCCACTCGCCGCTGGGCAGCGACGGCGAGCGGGCCGTGACGGCCAGGACCCGATCGGGTCCGAGGGCGTCGAGGGCGACGTGGGCCAACAGCGCCGAGTCGACTCCGCCCGAGAAGGCGACCACCACCGGTCCCAGCGACCGGAGCACCTCGACCAGTCGGTCCCGGGCCCCGACCGCGACGTCGTCGTCGGTTGGGTCGTCCAGCTGGGTCACGGCCCGGATCGTACCGGCGGCACCGGGTCCGACTCCTGCGGGGGGTGCCGCTAGCGTCGGCGGCCGTGTCTGCAACCTCAGCCCCCGTGATGGACGTGAACCCCGGCCGCGTGGACGTCGTCGGCATCGGAAACGCCCTGGTCGACGTGCTCAGCCGTGGGACCGACGAGCTCATCTCCGAGCTCGGACTGGTCAAGGGATCGATGGACCTGATCGACGACGCACGTGTCTCCGAGCTGTACGAGCGGATGGGACCCGGCGTCGAGGTGTCGGGCGGATCCGCGGCCAACACGATGGCCGGCGTCGCCTCACTCGGCGGCAGCGCCCATTTCATCGGACGGGTGCGAGACGATCAGCTCGGGGCGGTGTTCGCCCATGACATGGTCGCCACCGGGGTCGCCTACACCACCTCGGCCGCGACCGACGGGCCGTCGACGGGGTGCTGCCTGATCCTCGTCACCCCCGACGCTCAGCGCACGATGAACACCTATCTGGGGGCGTCGGTGTTCCTCGGACCCGACGACGTCGATGCAGACGTCGTGGCGTCGGGAACGGTGCTGTACCTCGAGGGCTACCTGTTCGATCGACCCGACGCGCAGGAGGCCTTCCGTCGGGCGGCCGCCATCGCTCACGACGCCGGCCGGACGGTCGCGGTGACCCTGTCGGACAGCTTCTGCGTCGAACGCCACCGCGACGACTTCCTGGATCTGGTCGCCAACCACGTCGACCTCCTGTTCGCCAACGAGGCCGAGATCACCGCTCTGTACCGCACCGACTTCGACGCGGCGGTCGAGGCCGTGCGCCGTGACGGAACCGTCGCCGCCCTGACGCGTTCCGAGCTCGGCTCGGTCATCGTCACCGGGGACGCCACGATCGAGGTGCCCGCCGGGGTGGTGTCGGAGCTGGTCGACACCACCGGCGCCGGCGACCTCTACGCCTCGGGCTTCCTGCACGGTGTCAGCCGGGGCCGGGACCTGGCCACCTGCGGTGCCCTCGGTTCCCTCGCGGCCTCGGAGGTCATCTCTCACATGGGCCCGCGACCCGAGGTGTCGCTGGCCGGGTTGGCCGCACCGCTGCTCGCCGACTGAGGCGTCGGCACCCGGGACCCGTCGCGGGCCCGCAGGTCGATGACCGTGGGGCGGAGCCGACCGGACGGGCGCGACGCCCGGGCCGAGGGGAGCCGTGGCCACAGCTGGGCCGGGCGCCGCGCCGCGACGTCCTCCAACCAGCCGAAGACCACGACCGCGGCCACGACGAGCACGGCACAGCCCACCAGTCGCGTCACGAGGGCGCCCGGCAGGTCGAGCTCGACCATCACCCACAGCGCGACGCCGTGCCAGAGGTAGATCGTCAGTGAGCGTTGGCTGAACCAGCTGGTCACCGAGCGCTGGAACCGGCCCTCGAGCCACGGCTCGATCCGGGGCTGGAGGCCGAGCGCGAGCGACAACCAGAACATGCCGAGGAACGCCACGCCGAACGCCGCGACGACGATCGCCCGCTGGTGGAAGCCGAAGAACGCGACCGCCCCGACCGGACCCAGCACCCAGCAGACCCGCTGCCAGCGGGGTCGCAGCCACTCCTCGACCCGGCCGTCGTGGTGGGCGTAGCCGACCACCCAGCAGGCCACGTAGAACATCATGATCGACAGGCCCGGTGCGCCGGCCGCGCCCAGCACGAACAGGGCGCCGATCGCCGTCCAGAGCCGGCGCGGTCGCTGCTGCTGCCAACGGCGCAACGGGCCGCCGATCAGCGACAGGATCAGGTGCGTCTGGATGTACCAGAGGGCGAACCACGTCAGGTGCAGCGCCGTGTCGGCCCCGGGGCCCTTCGGTCCCGCCATCGACACCACCGGCATGAGGAAGCCCACCCAGTTGGCCGGTGTGATCTCACCGAGCACCCCGAGCGCACCCCACAGGGCGACCATCGCCGCCAGATAGCCCCAGTACGGCACCATGATCCGCCGGTAGCGGTCCCGGATGACCTTGGTCGAGGCCCGACGGTCGAGCGACGCCGCGTAGAGCGTGCCGGCGATGAAGAACATCAACGGCATCGCGGTGAAGGCGGTGACCAACCAGGACCCGGTGGCGTGGAACAGGACCACGCGCACGAGCGCGACCGCCCGCAGCGCATCCAGGTAGATGCTCCGCTTCAATCGCGTGTCGACGGCGTCCGCCAACGATCTCGCCCCTTGTGCCCCTTGCCCCTGAGTGACGGTGACCCGAACCCCACACCCGGTCCCCGTCGACGCAGACCCTATGAAATCCGCCACACCGGATCAATGGCTGGGCTGGATTTCCGTGGGTGGATCTCCGATGCCCGGTGGTGAGGCCCCGGTGTCGGGACCGGTACGCTCGGGTCGGTGCCGCTCCCCGTCGCCATCGAGCACGCCGCCCTACGACCCGAGGCGACGGTGGCCGAGGTCCTCGAGGGCGCCGCGATCGCGGCCTCGCGGGGTTGCGTGGCGGTGTGCGTGGCGCCGGCGATGGTCCACGCGGTGGTCACCGCCATGACCCGACCCGACGGGGGTGCGATCGCGGTGGCGTCGGTCGTCGGGTTCCCCCACGGGACCCAGCTGTCACGTACCAAGGCGGTCGAGGCTGCGGCTGCGGTCGCACTCGGTGCGGAGCGCCTGGTCGTGGTCGCCGACCTGGGAGCGGTCGCGGACGGCGACCTGGCCGCGGTGGCGGCCGATGTGGCGGCGGTCCGCGACGCGGTGCCGGCCACCCTGATCGACGTGGTCGTCGAGTCGGCGTTGTGGACGCCTGCCGTGCTGCGCCAGGCATGTGAGGCGGTGATCGACGGCGGGGCGGACTCGGTGACCACGTCGAGCGGGTTCCACCCGGCGGGTGGGGCGAGCGCCGGAGCCGTGGCCGTGCTGCGGGCCGCGGCCGGGGACCGGGCGCGGGTCACCGCCGCGGGCGGCATCACCGACAGCACCACGGCCCTGGCGATGGTCGAGGCCGGCGCCGACACGCTGCGCCTGTCGGACACGTTCGCGGTCCTCGACGGCCTCGGCTGATGCCGGCGGCAGGGGGGACGGTCGGCCCCGACGTGGTCGTCCCCGGATCCCAACAGGTCGCGCCCGCGTTCTTCCTGGCCGTGACGGTCGTGGCGGTCCTGGTCCTCGGCGGTCTGCTCACTCGTCGCCACCTCCGGGCCCGTCGCGGCTCGGTGAGGCGTCGACCGATCGGGGTGTCCGCCGCGCTGGCGGTCGTGGTGCTCGCCGGCGCCGCGGCGTGGCTCACGCGACCACCGCCGTTCTTCGTGCCCGAGCTCGGTGCGCTCCCGACGCTCATGCCGGCCGACAACGTCTTCCGGCGCACCGCGACCGACCTCCCGGTCTCCGCCGACAGCGGGCGTTGGATCGGCTCGATCTCGGACCTGGAGCTCTCCGCCGGCTTCGGGGGCCGGGTCGTCGACGGCGTGGTGTGGGGGATCCCCTACAACTTCGTCGACGACGCCACCGTCCGTCGTCCGGTCGCCATCCGCCTGGAGCCTCGCAGCAGCTTCCCGGGCCCGTACCCGATCACCGATCCGGCCTACATCGAGTCGATGCCGACCTACGGGTTCGACATGCACTACGTGGGCATCGACCCCGAACGCTCCGAGGTGTGGGAGCTGCTGAGCACCCGGGCCTGGTTCGGTCGGTGGGAGGCCGACTCCGGCGCGCACTACTCGACCAGGTCGAACGCCTACCCCGTCGGCTCGACCATCGCCGCGGGCCTGCCGTTGCTGCCCGGCACGATCACCTACGACGAGGTCGCGGCCGGTGACGTCGACCACGTCGTGCTCGCCGCGATCGAGACGACCGCGACCGGCAGCTGGATCTGGCCCGCCCGCGGCACCGACGGCCGATCCACGGTGCCCGAGGCGCCACCGCAGGGAGCCTGGCTGCGTCTGCGCGAGACAGCGGACCTGTCGGCGCTCGGCCCGCAGGCGACGGTGGTGGCCGACGCGCTCCGGACCCACGGGTTGATCCTGTCCGACACCGGTCCCGGCTTCGCGTTGCGGGGCACGCCGGACCGACGCTGGGACGACGACGACCTGGCGACGCTGCGCACGCTGCACGCGTCGGACTTCGAGGTGGTCGACCCGTCCGGGATCGTGGTCGACCCAGAACAGCTCGCCGTCCGCCCTCCGGCCTGATCGGCCGGCGGTTCAGGCAGCTCCCACCACCCGACGCAGCATCCCGCTCAGCTCACCCACTGCCGCGCTCCCCGCGGCGAGCACCGAACCGTGGTCGAAGCCGGGGCCCAGCCCGGCGGCCAGGTTGGTGACCAGCGACACGCCGAACACCTCGGCGCCGAGGTGGCGCGCCGCGATGGCCTCGAGGACCGTCGACATCCCGACCAGGTCGGCCCCCATCGTCGCGAGCATGCGGACCTCGGCCGGGGTCTCGTAGTGCGGTCCGATCACCCCCGCGTACACCCCCTCCACCCGGTCGGACCCTGCGGCGGCGCGCAGACGGGGGCTGTAGAGACCGGTCAGGTCGACGAACCGGTTTCCCACCGCTCCCGGCGGCTCCGCGCCGAGAAGCGGGCTCGTCCCGGTCAGGTTCAGGTGGTCGCTGATCACCACCGGCGTCCCGACGCCGACGTCGCTCCGCAGGGATCCGGACGCGTTGGTGAGGCACACGACCCGACATCCCGACAGCACCGCGGCGCGCACCGCGTGGACGACCGCGGTCGGTCCGTGACCCTCGTAGAGGTGGGCCCGGCCGGTGAACACGAGGGTCGCGACGCCGTCGACGTCGAGCGAGGTGACCGTGTGGCCGTGACCGGCCGCGGTCGGCGGCGGGACCCCGTCGAGGTCGTCGACGGGGACCGAGCCGGTGACCGGTCCGAGGCCGTCGACCGCGGAGGCCCACCCGGAGCCGAGCACGATCGCCACGGTGTGCTCACCGAGTCGGTCGCGGATCTGGCCGGCGGTGCGCCCGGCCCGGGCGAAGGCGTCGTCGGGGTCCGTGCGCGTCGTGGTCATCGCCGGATCCTTGCACTCGCACCTGCGGGCACCCGCTACGGGTCGGCGGACCGGCCCCGGTAGCCTGGATCCGCGGATCGGCCGGGTGTGCGACCGCGGCCGGCACCGGGGACGTCCCGGGCCCACGGGAGGATCGTGCGCACACTGGAACGTCCGACTCAGGCCCCCGGCGGACCGTCGGGTCCCCGTCGCGGCCTCGGACCGGTGCTCGGCGTGCTCCTCGGGATCCTGTCGCTGCCGATCCTGGTGCTCCTGGTCGTCTCCAAGTGGGGCGTGCTCATCGCCGTGCTGCTGGCCGCGCTGATCGGCCTCGGGCTGTGGACGATGAAGCGGGGCTTCCTGTTCATCGAGATCGTGGCGTTCCTGATCCACTTCGACGGCGTGGGAGTGGGACCGATCCGCACCGGTCGGCTGGTCGCGTTGGCCGCCTTCGGGGTGCTGGCCTACAAGCTCGTGGTCGAACGGTGGCGTCCGCCGGCGATCCCCACCCGCCACTGGCTCCCGGTGATGCTGATCACCATCTACGCGACGCTCAGCGCGGTCTGGATCGACTCGGTCGGAGCGTGGTTCTTCGCGATGGGGTTGCTCGGGCTCGCCCTGGCCTTCTACGGGACCTCGGCCCTGCTGGTCGACAGCCACGAGAAGGTCATGGCCTACCTGCGCGCCTTCTGGGTGGGGGGCCTGTTCGGCTCGGGGGCGGGGGTGCTGGCGCTGTTCCTGGGCACGCGGTCGGTGGGCTTCGGCGGCGACCCGAACTTCTTCGGGCTCCTCGAGGCGTCGATGATCCCGCTCACCGTGTACTACCGACGCAACGAACCGGACCCGGTCAAGCGTCGTTGGTACACCCTGGCGCTGCTGTTCGTCCTGGCCGGTGCGGCCGGTGCCGGTTCGCGCTCCGGCCTCATCGGAGGAGCGATCGCGATCGTCGGCACCATGGTGACCAAGCCCGGTCTGTCGGTCGGGCGCAGGGCCCGGGTCGGCGCCGGCGCCATCGTGCTCGCCGGCGTGGCGTTCCTGATCGGCTTCGTCGCCAACCCGGCCAACCTCCAGCGGGGCTTCGCCGATCGCGGCGCCGGCCGGCTCGACCTGTGGACCTCGAGCATCGAGCTCATCCAGGACCGGCCGTTGCTCGGCCACGGGTTCGGGCAGCTGCGCCTCAAGGTCCTGCCCAGCCAGACCACCTCGCCCGGCGTGCAGGAGCTCACCGACACCCGCGAAGAGGTGTCGGCGCACAACACGTTCCTCGACATCCTCGGCGACCTCGGCCTGGTCGGCCTGATCCTCTGGGTGACGATCCTGGTCGTCACCATGCTCGGGTTCCTGCGACCCCGGTGGCGTCAGACCAAGGAGATCTCCACGACCATGGTCGTGATGATGCTGCCGGTCTTCTCGAGCTCGATGTTCCTGCCGCTCATCAACAACAAGCTCTCCTGGAGCCTGATCGGCCTGTCCGCCGCGCTCCAGGTGCCCTCGTGGGGTACGCGGTGGCGAGGCTTCGTGGGGTCGGGCGCTCCTGAGCTCGGCCCCGGGACCCCCGTCCCGTCCGAGGCGGTGAGCCGCGTCGAGGGCGGTTCCCGGCCCGCGGGCGACGTCGACCCGGCGCACGACGACGGATGGGACCCGGTCGAGCTCGCCCGCTGGGACGTCCGCGTGTCGCGTCGCTTCCGCTACCTGGTGGCTGCCGGGTCCCTGGCGGGGCTCGTGTTGTTCTCCGTCGCGTCGTCGTTCATCCCGACGGTGTGGCGGACCAGCGGAGAGGTCGTGCTGATCGACATCGCCGACAGCGCGGGCAGCAACAAGGTCATCGTCGACGCCACCGCCAACCAGGTGATGGACACCGTGGTCACCTCGGGGGCGTACGCGCAGGAGCTCCGCCGGCAGGCGGGGCTCGACCTCACCGTCGACGAGGTGCGCGACCGGGTCACCGCGACCCGGGAGAAGTTCGGTGCGGTCATGCAGATCTCGTTCCACGACAGCGACCGTGCCCTGGTCGAGCAGGTCCGGCCCCATCTGCTCCCGTCTCTCGACGCCGTGATCGCCTCCAACCGGGCGGCATCGCTGGATCAGCTGCACGACGAGCTGCGACCGGTGTACCCCGGTGAGCAGCGCTTCTACACGGGTCGGCTGTACCTACCTGTCTCGGCCGAGACGACGCTCGCGGCCGAACCGCCGCGCCGGGTGTGGATCGCCCTGGTCGGAGCGGTCCTCGGAGCTCTCGTCGCGGTGTCCTACGTCCTTCTCCAGCAGCGGCGGCCGCGGGTCAACAACGACGACGACCTGCCGTCCACCATCGGGCTGCGGGTCTGGACCCACGTCGGGCGCCCGGGCCGTCGCTACGCCGCGACCGCGGACCAGTACGCCCAGGTCGAGACGATGATCGCCGAGTTCGTCGGGCGCGAGGACGAGCCTCAGCGGATCGTGGTCACGACCCCCCGGCCCGATCGGGCGGCGCGCAGCCTGGCCGCGGGGTTGGCGGCCGCGATCGCGGCCGAGGGCCGTCGGGTCGTGCTCGTGGACGCCCAGGTCGACTCGCCGCTGTTGACGTGGCGGCTGTCGAGTCCTCGGCGGGCCGGACTCCTGCAGGTCATCGACGGCGCGGGCATCGAACCGTTGCTCCGCCGGGTGAACCGGTGGCGTCTTCCGTCGTCGGTGCGGGCGACTCTCGGTGACAGCGGCGACCGCTTGCGCTTCCTTCCGCTGGGTCGGGGCCGGGGCGGAACCTCGACCGTCGTCCGACCCGAGGTGCTGGAGCGGTTCGGTCCCGACGTCGCCCTGGTGGTGCTGGCACCGTCGCTGACCTCGCGGGCCCCCGTCGGTGCCGTGCTCGCCTGGGCCGACGCGGTGGTCCTGACGCTGGTCGAGGGCCGCACCGTCACATTCGACGCCGAGGACGCCGCGTCGCCGATCCGCAGCTTCGTGGGCGGGCCGAGCGGCGTCGTGATGATGGACGTCTGAGCGACTCGGTTAGCGTTGGTCCGTGACGAGACTCGCCGACGACGGGGACCCGCGCCCGGATCCCGGGCGGGGACACCGCTGGGTCGACAACCACTGCCACCTCGACGGCGAGGCGGATGCGGCGGCCGTGGTCTCCGAGGCACGGGCCGCCGGCGTGGCGGCGCTGGTCACCGTCGGGACCGACGCCGCGCGCTCGCAGGCCTGTGTGGAGCTGGCAACGGAGCTCGACGGGGTGTGGGCGACCGCCGGTGTGCATCCCCACGACGCGGTGGCCGGGACCGGGGCGCTCGTCGAGCTCGTCGACTCGGTGCTCGCGTCGCCGGGCCACCGGCTGGTGGCCGTCGGCGAGTGCGGGCTCGACTACCACTACGACCACTCGCCCCGTGACGTCCAGCGCCGCGTCTTCGCCGAGCAGATCGAGCTGGCGCACCGGAGCGGGCTCCCGCTGGTGATCCACACCCGCGAGGCCTGGTCCGACACGTTCTCGATCCTCGAGGAGCACGGCCTGCCGGCCCGGACCGTGATGCACTGCTTCACGGGGGGTCCGGCCGAAGCGGAGCGCTCCGTCGAGCTCGGAGCGCACCTGTCGATCTCGGGGATCGTCACCTTCCGCGGCGCTGTCGAGCTCCGTGAAGCGGTGGCGGCGGCCCCGCTCGAACGGCTCATGGTCGAGACCGATTCGCCGTACCTGGCCCCGACCCCGCACCGGGGGACGCGCAACCGGCCCGCCTGGGTCTCCCGGGTGGGCGAGGAGGTGGCGGCGCTGCAGGGTCGGCCGGTCGCGGAGGTCGCCGCGGCCACGACCGCGAACGCCGAGGCGTTCTACGGGATCGGCCCCCTGCCGGCTCCGTCGTCGGACGGCGAGCGGTCGTGACCGTGCCCCCGCGGGTCCTCATCGCCCTGGGTGTGAGCGTCCTCGCCGCGGTGGTGCTGGTCGGCGCCTGGCTCGGCGGCGGGGGCGACGACCCCGCGCCGACCACGACGACGTCGACCACCTCGACCACGGTCACCGTTCCGGTGATCACGATCGCTCCGACGCCGATCACGGTGCTGCCCGACTGGTATCGCAAGGCGTCGAGTCGCTACGAGGACCGTCGGCCGTCCACCGTTCCGCCGGAGCGTGGCCGGTGACGGTGTTGGGCGACTGACGGTGTTGGGACAGGGCGAGATCCGCGACCTGCTGGAACG
>Ga0116152_10004395_pt1 | contig 11162 bp, 9 predicted proteins | sample AD_UKC119_MetaG_FD_89894 | JGI IMG/M metagenome (GOLD analysis project Ga0116152, IMG submission 89894) | Active sludge microbial communities of municipal wastewater-treating anaerobic digesters from Hong Kong - AD_UKC119_MetaG | ecosystem: Engineered > Bioreactor > Anaerobic > Digestate...
CTGAGGAAGTCTGCGGCCTGCGGCAGGCTTTCCCACACCGATGGCAGGAATGTCCCGCGGTTCGGGCCGTCCTGCAGGATCAGGCCATCCACCCCGGGCTGGATCTGGCGTAAAAGGTCTGCTTCGTCCTCGAAACGCATCGCTTCAGGTCTGGTCAGCAGTGACAGGTGGATGTCGACCGCCGGCCACTCCTGTGCCGTCAGCGGGCTGAACCTCGGGTCCTGAAAGGCGGCCGCGAAGGCGTTTTCCGCCACGTCGACCATCAGTGGCTGTACCGCCTCGAGGTGGCCGATGCAGCCACGCAGCATGCCATGCAGCTGCAGTGTCACGAAGCTCGCGCGGACCACCTTGAGGTCGCGGTGATACTCCGAAGGCACTACCGTCAGCGGGCGGCCGGTCGCCAGGCCGTGCTCGATCGAGCGTCTAGCCACTGCCATCAGGGTCGCGCGCTGTGGCGGTGCAAGCACCCCGGGGGGCTCAGTGGAATTCGTAGGCGCCATAGCCTACCACCCGTGACCTGTCGCCGGACGTGTCACCGGAATTGCGCAGATCGAGCGTGTGCACCTGCCAGCCGAGGCGCCGAGCGGTCAGCAGCAGGCCGCGGATCGGGTAGGCACCGCAGGCGTCGTAGGGCCCGATCTGTTCGCCCTGCATGGCCTCGATCAGCGCCGTGGTCGCGCGGTCCCGTTGCTGACAGCTGCGGTAATCCAGATAGTGACTCAGGTCGGAGCTGACGACGACCAGGGTGTCGGGGGTATACAGCGTCTCTATCACCCGACTGACGTCGTCGCTGTCGGCGTCGCCCACGATCAGCGGCACCAGCGAGAACTGCGCCAGTACGGTCTGCAGGAAAGGCAACTGGACCTCCAGCGCGTGTTCCTGCGCGAACGCCTCGTCGAGCTGCTGTACGCCCGGCAGGTCGGTCAGCTGCGAGACTGCTGCGCGGTCGACCGGGATCTCGCCGAGAGGGGTGGCGAAGGCCCCGGCGCTGCTGGTTGCTATGCCACTGAAAGCCACCCGGTGCGAGGGTGCGAGCACCACGACGCGACGGATCTCGTCCGCCCACGGGCGCAGCACCGCATACGCGCTGGCCGCGATCGGGCCCGAATACTGATAGCCGGCATGCGGCACGATTAGCGCCTGGGGTCGGGCCTTGGCCGCGCTGTCTGCGTCGCGCATCAACGCCTGCAGAGTCATGCTAAGTGCTTGTTTCGTGGCGGGATAGAAGAGCCCGGCGACGACCGGAGCTTTGACGTGCATCATGGCTGCCTGCCTTTGGTGGGTCTATTAATGTAAATGAGTCATAGGCAGACGGAAATCAAGCCCGGGAGTTGCGCGTGATCAAAGACACCGTGCCGGGGCGCTTCTGGCACCTGATGGAGGACGGTCGCATCCAGTGCGACCTGTGCCCGCGCTATTGTCACCTGAAGGACGGACAGCGCGGCCTGTGTTTCGTGCGTGCACGCCAGGGTGAGCAGATGGTGTCGACCACCTATGGCCGCTCCAGCGGCTTCTGTGTCGACCCGATCGAGAAGAAGCCACTCAATCATTTCCTGCCCGGCACGCCGGTGTTCTCATTCGGCACCGCCGGGTGCAACCTGGCGTGCAAATTCTGCCAGAACTGGGACATCAGCAAGTCGCGAGAGATCGACACCCTGGCCGCCAGCGCTTCTCCCCAGGCGATTGCCACGACTGCCGGACGGCTCGGCTGCCGCAGCGTGGCCTACACCTACAACGATCCGGTGATCTTTTTCGAATACGCGCTCGACACCGCCGCGGCCTGTCATGAACAAGGGCTGAAATCCGTCGCGGTCACTGCAGGCTATATCTGCGACGAGCCACGGCGCGAGTTCTTCGCCCACATGGATGCGGCCAATGTCGACCTGAAGGCCTTCACCGAGGACTTCTACCACAAGCTGACCGGCGGTCACCTGCAACCGGTGCTGGATACGCTCGAGTACATCCACAATGAGACCGATTGCTGGCTCGAAGTGACCACGCTGCTGATCCCGGGCCACAACGACAGCGATGCCGAGCTGCACCGGCTTACGGCCTGGTTCCTGGAAAAGCTCGGCCCCGAGGTCCCGTTGCACTTCTCCGCCTTCCACCCCGACTACAAGATGACCGACGTGCCCGCGACCCCGGCGGCGACGCTGCAGCGTGCCCGCAGGATAGCGATGGGCGCCGGTCTGCACTACGTCTATGTCGGCAATGTGCATGACACCGAGGGCGACAGTACATACTGCCCGGGTTGCGGCAAACGCGTGATCGAGCGCGACTGGTACCGGCTCGGCGAATGGAACCTGGTCGACAGGGGGCACTGCGCGAGCTGCGGGCATGAGATTGCAGGCGTGTTCGACGACCGCCCCGGGGACTGGGGACCGCGCCGCCTGCCAGTGTCGATGCACGAGCCGGTGGCACAACGGTCCGAATAGCCGGATCGCCGAGCGGGCTCGGCTCCTACACAGCTGGTCCGATATCCCTGCGCGATTCAACCGGTCGTAGGAGGCCAGCCCCCTGGCCGATCGAGCGAGCCGCCGACCTCAGGGTGTTGCCGAGAGGTTCAGCTTGCTGGCGACAACTTGCTCGCTGGCCTGCACGGCCTCCGCCGGTTCCACGACTTTCAAACGACTGGCGGGAAGCTGTTGCGTCTGCGCCACATAGGAGGCCATCGCCTGCGCACGTTCCTGCGCCAGTTTAGGCAGAGCAGTCGGTGCCAGGGGTTCTTTTTCGAGCAGTTGCCGATACAGCCGGTCCGTGAGGGCGGCCTGCCGCTCGGCCTCGGGCTTCGCCTTCAGCGACTGCTTCTCGCCAGCCAGTGCGGCGGCGCCGAAGCGCTCGCCGAACAATGCCTCCACGGCTCGCTGCGTATCGCTGTCGGTCAGGCTCAGCGGACCGGGGGCCTCGCCAGGTGCCAGCTTGACGCCCTGCCGCTGCAGCAGTGTCCTGTGCAGTGCCAGGGTTCGGATTGCTGCGCCGTCCGCGGTCTGCGAGTAGGTGCCCTGGATCTCGAGTGCCAGTTTGGGGCGTGCGGCGAGCATCTTCACCACCGTGGTCAGTTTTTCCTGTTCCGGTGGTGACATGACGGCATCGCCCGGTGCGAAGGCGATGTTGTCCAGGCCTTCGTCGGCCACGCCCAGGGCACCGGCCAATGCGCGGAACGGGGCGCTGATTGCCTTGGTGATCAGGTTGCCCAGTGCCTTCCAGATCAGGTGGCCGTAGCTGAACTGGGGTTCGTTCAGATCCCCGCTCACCGGCAGCCCGATCTCGATACGGCCGTTGGCGTCCTCGAGCAGCGCGATGGCCAGCTCCAGCGGGGCATTGATGGCGTCAGGACTCTCCACTTTCTCGCCCAGGGTGAGTTTGTCGACAATGATCTGGTTGTTGCCCTGCAACTGCGCCTTTTGCACCTTGTAACCCAGGTCGAGTGACAACTTGCCGCTGTTGATCTTGTAGCCGGCGAACTTGGCGCTGTACGGCGTCAGGTGCGACAGGTCGATGTTCTGGAACGCCATCAGGATGTCGGTGAACTCCTGCGGTGCGCCCGGCTGCAGTTCGCCCTTGATGGTTGCCGAGCCGAATTCGTCGACGCGGCCCTTGAGGTCGGCGGAGGCACGGGCGCCGCTGGCGGTCGAGATCCCGGCGATCGAGCCATTCAGGGCATGAATATCGGAGCGGAACTGCGGCTTGAGGCTGAGATCCCCGAAATTCAGAGCGCCGTCACGGATGCGTACCCGTCCGACCTGAACCTGAAAGTCCGGCTGTGGCGTTGCGGCACGATCGGGTGCCGCTTTCTTCGCCGGGGTTGATATGAGCGTGTCCTGCCAGTTGGTCGTCATGTCCGGGTTGATGATGAACTTGCCGGCTGGTCGTTCGAGGGCGACCTCCTTGATATCGAGGCCGCCCGGCGCCAACGCCAGCCCGCTGGCCTGCAGTGCCTGCCAGGCCACCAGCGTGGCACCCCCCGTTGTTTCGGTGACGGCCAGGTCGTCGACCCGCGCACTGCCGGAAAACCGCGCACCACCGTTGCCCGATGCAAACTCCAGCCTGCCCTTGAGGCCGGCACGCCCACTGTTGAGGCTGACACGTGCGAAATCCGCGATGTAGGCCTGCAAAGGCAACAGTGTGATGTCGGTAAGGTCGAGGTCCGCCGTGACGCTTGGCCCGGCCAGGTCAGCCTGTCCCTCTGCGCTCAGCCTGCCACCTTCGTGCAGTGTGGCATCGAGGCGGAAATCCATCGGCCCCTGTGGCGGGCTGGTGAATGCGCCCAGCTGCAGCCCGATCGGCGCCAGGCTCAGGGTCACCGGTTTGGAGGCACCGCGATCGGTGACGACCGCACCGAAGTCCGCGAGCGAGAATCGTTGCAATGAAAGCTGCCACGGGTTGGCCGCCGCCGCGTCTGCCTCGGTGCCCTGGCTGGTCCACACCCGCTGCCAATTGAGGCCGCCCCGGGCATCACGCTCAACGATCACCCGGCCACCCTGTACCTGCAGTTCGTCGAGTGCGAGGCGGGTCCTGGCCAAGTCCACCGTGCCACCCTGCAGTACCGTGCGGTCGAGTGTCAGCAGTGCGTCCGGGGCATCGGCCTGGGTCAACGACAGTTGTTTGAGCTCAGCCTTCAGGTCACCCAGCTGCAGTTCGACGCCTTCTCCCTGGCGTTGCGCCTGAAGTGCAAAGCCAAGTGACAGTTTGCCCAGTCCGACATGCAGTGGCCTGGCCTGGTCCAGATCCTCGAACTGTATCGCCACCTCGGCTACTTCGACGGCATCCACCGTCACCGAAAACGGCGCTGCGGGGGCATCGTTTGGCGGCTGTTCGGCGGCTGCGGTGCCGCGCACGATCCCGTCCCAGTCAAGCAACGTCTGGCGCCGTATCGCGTGCAATGCCCCGCCCGAAGCGCGCAGTCGGCCGATCCTGGCGCGATTGCCATCGAGATCGAAGCTGCCGTCTTCGAGCGCCAGGGATTGCAGCCTCGCCAGCGGCTGGTTGGCCGCGCGCCGCTGCAGACGCAGACCGGACAGCTGTAGCTGCAGGTCCGAAACATGCAGGCGTGGTGCGCCGCCGGCCATGCTGAAGTCATAGTCCGCCCGGCCGTTGAGTCGGCCGGTCGGCTGCTGCAGGTCGAATTCGTCCCGCAGGAAGCGCCAGGCCAGCCGCGGCGAGTAGTCCTGGATGGTCAAGCGTCCCCTGGCGGCGGGGGGATTCAACGCCAGGTGACCCTGCACCGTCAGCCGCCCGCCATCACCAAAGCCCAGGGCCACCACCTTGACGCCGGTGTCCTGCGCACGGGTGCTCAGATGCTGCGCCTCCAGATCGATCGGCACGATGTCGGCCTCGGCCGGCGTGGTACCCGAGAGGTCTCTGAGGTGCAGCACGCCGTTGCGGATCGCGATCCGCTCGAGTGTGAACTGCCAGGGTTCCGAAGGCTCCCCCTCAGGGGCCTTTTCAGAACCGCCGGTCGCGTCTGTGATCAGCCGTGCCAGATTAAGTTCGCCATCGGCCGCAATGCCGAGATGCACCCATGGGCCGATCAGTCGTACCTCCGAGAGCCATATCTCGCGGTCCAACAGCGGACCCGCATCGAGATCGATGGTCACTTCGGCGACGCTCGCGAGCGTGTCGCCCTGCCGCTCCCGCAGCGTCAATCCCTGTAGCGTCATTCGCCAGGTGAAAGGGTTGAAGTCGACGTGATGCAGCTGCAGATCGCGCTGCAGTCGTTCGGCGGCGAGTACAGGTGCCATGCGCTGGATCAGGTAGGGCAGCAGCACATAGCCGGCGAGCGCATAGAGGGCGACCAACGCGGCAACCAGGAAGGTCAGGTAGGCGGCGATCCGGCGCCAGGGAAACGCAGTGCGGTTGGTGGACATCGTAATGATCCGTCGCATTATTCTTGATTTGAAACTGGACGCTGCCTGCCGGCGCCGATGGTCACGAGCCTAGCACAAGCGACGGGCCCGGATGCCCGGCAGAGCGAGGCCGTCAGACCGGTGTCGCGGTTACAGTTGGAATGCTTCGGCGAACTGGCGGCCGAACAGGTCGGTGAGTACCAGCGCGATCGGTGCGAAGGCGATGAAGGTCCAGATCAGGCGGCGAATGAAGGTCGTACACAGGGGCGCCTCGAGAAAATAGCGGGCGACCAGCCAGGCCTTCAGCCAGATGATCGAGGCGACAGGCAGCAACAATCCGGGGGCACCCCGCATCCATTCACCGAGCGCGACGCTCAACAGGGTGAACAGCACCAGGCCGGCCCAGGCGGCGAACAGCGGGGAGAGGCGCGTCGAAGGAGTTTGGTCTTGCGGGTTCATGATTCAGGCCAGTACATAGAAGAACGGAAAGATAACCAGCCAGATGATGTCGGTGGCGTGCCAGTAGCTGGCCAGCGCCTCCAGTCCGCTGTATTCATCCGCCGAATAGGCCCCGGTTACGTGGCGTGCAAGCACCCACAGCATTCCGAGGATCCCCCAGCTGGCATGTACCAGGTGGTTGAGCGTCAGGTAGTAGTAGGCCCCGACGAACACCCCTGCCTGGGCACCGACCCCGTGCGCGAGGTTCCAGCGGATCTCGAAGTACTTGATCACCGGGTAGCCGAGAGCCAGCACGATGCCGGCGATCAGCCAGTGCAGTGATGGCCGCAGACGGCCGCCCCGCATCGTCACGACCGAGGCGGCGATACAGAAGCTGCTGCTGATCATCAGCAGCGTGATCGCAGTGCCCGACAGGCGGGACAGGCGTTCGGCGCCGGCGTGAAACGCCTCGGGGAAGTGTGCCCGGGCGACGAAATACACGGTGAACAGCACTGCGAATTCGACGAAGACGCAACTGATGCCGACCCAGATCCCACGATTGCCCGGGATCCGTCCGGACGCTGTCCAGGCCTGCATGTCGGCCTGATCCCCCGACGCCCGGTCCGGCGTCGGGGTGCCCAGTGGTGTGTGCTGGTCGTTCAATTGATCGTGGTGTCGATTGATGACGGGGTGATCTTACCCCGCCGGGACATGCCTCATAATCCCTTGGTTGCAGGTTCGAGTCCTGCAGGGCCCACCAATATTTTCAATAATTTATGCGATTCGTCCGATTGCCTGCTGCGGATTTGGTGCAGCAGTGGTGCAGACTGCAAATAATTTCTGGACCCCCAAACACTAATGAGCTATTTTTCTCTCTCAGAAACTTAGAACTCGCCTGGGTTTAAATCAGGATGAAAAAACCAAGCCCTGAGCACGAAGGTCAGCTGTCTCTCAATTTCTCGGAATCCCCGTCCATTATCCAAAAAGCTGACTCCGTTCAGCTCACTTCAGCGGTAGTGCTGCCTTGGAAACTGGAAACTCCGAGCAAGCGTAACGAGAACGATAAGATTTTGAGAATGTTTGCCGATTACGCTTCCAAGCTCGGCTCATGACCCTTTCTATAACGACAGTGAACGCCGGCCTGTAACTTCATGGCAGGAAGCCGACCTCTCAAGACTGTTCAATCTCCAGCAATCAAAACCGGCAAAGACGCACGCCAACTCAAGGACAAGATCCAGGGTAGGCAGTCGCGAGAGCTGGTTATCGCCTTTAGCGGCCCCGTTGGCAGCGGGATCACCAGCGTTGTAGAACATTTCAAACAGTGCGTGGCCAGCAATGGCTATGCCGTTCATGTCGTTAAACTCAGCGAAAAGATCAAAGACGCCTACAAACAGATCTCTGCCAACTCACCAGAGGATCTCAAGAATTGGCATAAAGATATCTATGATATCGATGTCGACGATCTCAGCGGATACGACCGGTTTGACAAGCTCCAGGATCTTGGGGACTTTCTCCGCACAAAATATGAACCCGATATCCTGGCGCAATACGCTATTACTGACATCGTTCTGTATCGAGCGAACTTGGCAAGAGACGAGTACAACGAACGAGTAAATGCTGGCGACATTGACGGGGATAAAACAGACTTAGCGACCTTTACGGTCGAGGATTTTGTTCCACCCAAAACAGTTTATCTCATTGACCAGCTTAAGAATCCTGCCGAGGTTGCTTTACTACAAGACATCTATGGCGACCTTTATTATTTGATTGGAACTCTTTGCAGTGAGGAAGAGCGGAAACAGAATCTACAAAGAGAACTGCTTTCCGAAGAGAATGCCCGAAAGGTTATGTTTCGTGATCGAAAAGAAGAAGAAACATGCGGACAGCAACTCGAGAAGACCCTTAAGTACGCTGACTATTTTATCCGAAACACTGAAGCTGACAGCGAGCATCTCAAAAAGACAATCAATAGATTTATCAACATCATTCACAATGCTGGCGTAATCACACCCACAGCAGATGAACATGCGATGTACATCGCACACTCTGCCGCTCTGAAATCTGCTTGCCTTTCTCGCCAAGTGGGAGCAAGCATCACGAACCAATCAGGGCAGATATTGGCAACCGGTTGCAATGATGTTCCGAAATTTGCTGGCGGGCTTTATACCGCGGATGATTCCCCGGACCTCCGCTGCTATAACAAAGGAAACATTTGTTACAACGACGACTATAAGCGCAGACACATCAGGCATGAAATTGAAACGGTGCTCAATAAGCATAAAGTAAAAAACAGTAGCGACGTTATTGAGTCCATATTCACAGACACGCGGATTAAAGATTTACTAGAGTTTTCACGTTCGATACACGCCGAAATGGATGCCATAACCAGCTTGGCTCGCACTGGGAGCGCCTCCACCTACGATTGCATCTTATATACGACTACTTACCCCTGCCATAATTGCGCTAGACATATAATTGCCGCAGGAATCAGGCGCGTCGTTTACATAGAACCTTATGAGAAAAGTCTGGCACTGGAGCTGCATGGAGAGGCCATCTCTTCCGACACCGAATCAGATTACAAAGTGATATTTACCCACTTTGAGGGGGTAGCCCCGAGAAAGTATCAGGACTTCTTTTTATCTAATATGGACAGAAAAGAGCCAAACACCGGGAAGGGGATCCTTAATGAGGAGTTCGAGCTAAAACCCAAAATTCACCCCTACCTTGACAGCTATCGAACGTTGGAGAGTCGTGTAGCGGGTCATTTCCAAGAAAACACGTTTGCGCCAAAAGACGACTAGCGCCATCTGTGCACCATACTTCCGCCAAAAGTTGCCAACCTACTGATAATTGGTGTTGTTTCTAAACGTCTAAAGCGATTTATTATCCCTTGTTGTTGGGTACCGTCGAAAAGAAGCCATGCTGAGGAACGTGTCTCCAACCGACTACAAAGAGTACGCGGTTGCTCGCGATGTTCTGACATACGAGCAACGGTCCAACCTGCTCAATTCAAAGCTCAGCCAAGCCGGGCTCTAGGGTGTAAGTGTTCACAAAGCAGTTAAGGCACCCGAATACTCAGCTTGTGATAAACAAGCTACGTTCGAGAGATCAATCTGGTACTCGACACCTGACACTCCCGTTGGCACAACGACCGAACTATGCGTGAGGCTTGGAAAGTCTTCGTTCACAGCGTACAAATCAGCCGACCGGACGATAAACCTGTATTTCCGGTAGTCCGTCTCTGATTCGCGCCTGTACCCTACAGCAGCGAGCTTTGCCTGAAACTCTTCCAGCTTCGACAGGTCTTCTGACAAGGCCGTTTCGCATCCCCGGACCTCTGAAACCAGATCAACGCTTCCACCAGCTTCTCCCCGGATCATCAGTGCTGCCACATACAACGTCTTATCCTCTGGCACCTCCATTTGCTCAAGACTGGAAACATGATAAAGGGGGATCTGCTTTTCTGTGACTTTGACCTCTATGTGAACTGCCCGACCCTGAAAGTCATGACGCTCACCATTCGGGCCAAGCCACCGGTCAATAGCCCCTGCTCCCAGCTCAGGGATGAGCACATGCCTTAAGATCCACACTTCCCCCAGCAGCCCCACCAGCTGGGAGCGGGTAAGCTCTCCTTCACCGCCCTTTTCCCAGAACCCTCTCCACCGACGGATCGTACTCATGATCGCAGCCAATGGGGAAAAGCCGTCTTCTATGACCAGACCAGCAATCTCCTTCGCAACCGGTGTAAAAAGACGCTCCTGTTCGCTTCTCGAACTTACTGCCAGGTAATTGGCGGCCTCCTTCTCATCACTATCCAGGCGAAGTTTGCGTTCATCCACCCGAAGACCCTTGAACGAAATAGGAAGGTCACCGTCAGGGGGAAATTCGTCAACGGGAAGCATGAGATTGAGGCTCCCGTCGGAAGCCACAGCCAAAAACACGTCCGTAGCAATACCCTCACGACGGATAGCCTGGGCAGAATAGCTGCCCCAATCACCCGGCCTGCTTTGGCGGAGATCGGACCACATCTCCACCGACGGCCCATCCAGCTGCTCGTAACTCATGCCCACTTTCGACCAACCACGTAATCGGTCCCCTCTTGAAGGCCGATGAACGGAAAGCTCAGGCAGAACCCGACAACGCTCTCTGGCTTGCTATCACCCTGGCTGAACAACGCAGTGCGATTGCTGCCAGCACGCCCAGCTGTTGAATCCGGATCAATGGGATAGACAATCAGCAATCCATTTGTCCCCTCCCGTGCAGATCTCATGGACGCCGAATCATAGGTGCCATCGGCGCGACGAAAAGGTTCTGGGCCTCCCGGCAGATCGACCCCTTCGTGGCGCGGGTCAACCAGGGTACCGATACTATTCGACTGCGGTATGCGCGAACGGCTAGGCATGCCAATGCTGTAACCCGCGAACTCGAAGCTTCTGTTTGCACCCTCACTCTTTCCATCGATGTAGACCGACCAGTCAGTCAGCAGTCCCTCTTGAACCTTGCTTTCCATCCAAGCGGAAAGATGATCGCTGCTGATCGTTCTTGTTTTCGGCGCATAGTTGAATCTACGCACGAAGTTCACCACTTGATCCGGCTGAATTCCTTGAGCCAAGATTCCTCCGCCAGCAATTCTGCGGAAGCGGTAATCCCCAAAAAGCTGTCGCAGCAGCGCAACGTTGCTCCCAAGCAGATCCACGTCATCCAGAGGAAACACGATTGTCTGCGGGTGATCGCCGGAATAGTTGACTTTGATACGCGTGCCGTAACGCATCTTGAGCCTGGACGTCAGGATCAATGCGTAAGCTCCCCCAATAGGTAGACAGCTCATTAGTAAAGACCTCTGGCATGATTGGCCGAGGAGGCACTGATGAGAAAGTC
>Ga0116152_10004396_pt1 | contig 11159 bp, 9 predicted proteins | sample AD_UKC119_MetaG_FD_89894 | JGI IMG/M metagenome (GOLD analysis project Ga0116152, IMG submission 89894) | Active sludge microbial communities of municipal wastewater-treating anaerobic digesters from Hong Kong - AD_UKC119_MetaG | ecosystem: Engineered > Bioreactor > Anaerobic > Digestate...
TACAATGATTTATCTTTGAAAGTGGTGTCCCCAACACGATTATTATACCCTTCAATGAAATACCAAAGTATGTGTGCGATCAATTGAGATGTTTGGTTGTTATAATCCAAAGAGGGATTGTATTCATAGATACCAAAAGAGGAAAGTTTATCACTAACCCCGGCATACATGGCCACTCTGCATATCTCTTCCCCATAAAAGCCGTTCGATGATGCATTTGGATTTCCAGGAGCATCACCTCTTCTGACTGATGACAAATCTATGGAAACCATTTCTGCATTTCTGACAATGGGTTCAACCTCCTCCATATCTTGTCTTAATAAGCCAACCCGATAGGTTTCAAAGAAAAGATGTTCCATTAACTCAATCGATTCGGGACTGTTCATATAAGTCTGAAACCCAATATTGGCATAGTTTAAAAGATAATTGGGTTGATGAAGAATCATTCTGTTTACATAAGCATCTGAACAAATGGGCATATTCTCATTTCCAAGATCAAAACAAGAGTCAACAGAGACAACATTCACGACATGTTCTAAACGTGCATAAGCTAAATAATTGGCAAATGCAAGGTCGTTACTTCCACCAAGAATGATTGGAATAATCTTTTTTTCAATTAAAAAAGCCAGAATTTCACTTAGAGCTTCATACGTGTCCTCAACTGTTTTCCCGGTTTTTAGATTCCCTAAATCAATGATATGAACACTTTTTTTCCAGCAAAATAGTTTGTAGAACTCTCTTCTAATCTCATCAGGTGCAAAAGTGGCACCATCATTTTGAGAAGCATATCTGGCTTCAGGTACTCCAATAATGGCTATGTTCATATCATCCAAAGAGATCATCTCATCAACTTTTGTAAACCAAATTTGGTTTGCAATTCTTTGAGGATGATCAAAAGATTGGAAAAAACCTAATGAATCAATATCCACTGGATTGAAATAAGGTTCAATATTCATATTCGTTATTTTTTACGAGGAAATCTTTTTTTTGCAGTCGGAGTAGTGTTTTTGATAATTTCCATACAATCTTCAAAAGTTAAATTTTCTGCTACAGTCCCTTTTGGAATTTTGAAATTATCTGTACCATTAGTGATATATGCTCCATACCTTCCATTTACAACTTTAATGTTTTCATTCTCTTTGAAAGAGGAGATGATGTTTTTGGTTTTGATATTGTCAATTAAGTGAATCGCTTCTTCTAAAGTTAAAGTGCCCGGATTCATCCCTTTTTCCAAAGTCATATTTTGATCATTGTATTTAATGTATGGTCCAAATTTTCCAATAGCAACATATATTTCTGAATCATTGTATGTTCCTAATAGTCTGGGAGCCCGATCTTTATCTAGTTGGATTTTTTCTTTAATCAGTTCAATGGCACGATCTAATTCCATTTCAGTGGGTTCTTCATTCTTTGGAAATGAAACATAAGATTTCCCAAATTTAATATATGCTCCAAATCTACCCATTCCAATTGTAACATCATCCCCATTAAACTCGCCTAATGTTCGTGGTAGTTTAAAAAGATCTAAGGCTTCTTCCAAAGTGATGGTATCAATAAACTGTGTAGATTTCATTCTGGCATAACGTGGTTTTTTATCCTCATAATTCTCACCAATTTGAACCATAGGACCATATTTTCCAAGTTTAGCATATACATTTTCCAATGATTTAGGATCTTGTCCCAATAATCTTTCGCCACTTGCCTTTGAAGAGTGAGAAATGGCTTTTTCTATGGAACTATGAAAACTATTATAAAATTGACCAATCATGGTTTGCCACTCTTTATGCCCTTCTGCAATTTCATCAAATTCCTTTTCTACTTGAGCTGTGAAACCGTAGTCCATTATATCTTCAAAGTTGGTTTGAAGGTATTCATTCACCACAATTCCAATATCTGTTGGAAATAGTTTGTCTTTTTCTGATCCGTATTTTTCTGTTTTTGCGATATCGGTGATCTCCCCTTTTTTTAAGATCAATTGACAAAACTCTCTTTCGTTTCCTACACGATTGTTTTTAACAACATAGTCTCTTTTTTGAATAGTTGTGATGGTTGGTGCATAAGTAGAGGGTCTTCCAATTCCCAGTTCCTCTAGTTTTTTTACCAGACTGGCTTCAGTATAACGGGCAGGAGGTTGGGTGTAACGTTGTGTTGCTTTGATCTCTTTGGCACTCAGTTGTTCTCCATTAGAAACAGGAGGCAACCAACCTTTAACGTCTTCATCCTCTTCATCTTTAGATTCGATATAGACTTTTAAAAACCCTTGAAATAGTACCACTTCACCCGTTGCAACAAATTTTTCGGAACGGTTTGAAATGGGTATTGTGATCGTTGTTTTTTCAATCTCAGCATCACTCATTTGAGAAGCGATAGTTCTTTTCCAGATCAATTCATACAGTCTTTTTGCAAAAGTATCTCCTGGAATGGTTTGATTTGACATCGTGGTTGGTCTGATAGCTTCATGTGCTTCCTGTGCGCCTTTGGTTTTTGAAACAAATTTTCTTGTTTTGGAGTACTCTTTGCCATAGATCTTTTCAATCTCTTCTTTGGCTGCATGCATTGCAAAATCAGAAAGTACTACCGAGTCAGTCCTCATATATGTGATATATCCTGCTTCGTAAAGCTGTTGTGCAATAACCATCGTTTTACTAACAGAAAACCCTAGTTTTCTGGCGGCTTCCTGTTGTAGAGTAGATGTAGTAAAAGGAGGAGCTGGCGTTTTCTTTGCGGGGTTTTTTTCAATTGCAGAAATATGAAAAGTGGCCTCTTTACAGTCTGTTAAAAATCCAATGGCATCCTCTTTGGTATTAAAACGATGATTCAAATCTGCATCAAATTCCATTTTCTTATTTCCCTCAGGATAAAAATTTCCTACCACCTTGTAAGAAGAGGTCGTGTTAAATTTGATGATTTCCCGCTCTCTTTCTACAATCAACTTCACAGCAACTGATTGCACACGTCCAGCAGATAACTGGGGTTTTACTTTTCTCCAAAGTACAGGAGATAATTCAAAACCAACCAACCTATCAAGTATTCTTCTGGCTTGTTGTGCATTCACTAAATCAATATCCAATTCCCGAGGGTTTTGGATAGCTTTGTCTATGGCAGATTTTGTAATTTCATGAAAAACAATCCTTTTCACCTTATTCGCGGGGATCTGTGCCGCCTCCATTAAATGCCATGAGATCGCTTCACCTTCGCGGTCATCATCGGTTGCCAGCAGAACATATGTTGCGTCTTGTGCCATCTTTTTGATTTCTGCAATCAGTTTCTTTTTGTCAGGCATAATCTCATATTTTGGAGTAAACCCTTTGGGAATGTCAATACCTATGTCTTTTTGAGGTAAATCCCGAACATGACCTTTGCTGGAAATCACATCAAAATCTTTTTCAATAAATTTTTGAATTGTTTTAGCCTTGGCAGGTGATTCGACGATGATAAGTTGTTTGCTCATTTTGTATTTTTTTAAAGATTAATCTTTCTTGATAAATTCGGAATGACCTAAAAGTTCTTCCGCTTCTGAAAATTGCTTGTTCTGAATCATTTTTCTGATTTGTGTCGATCTGACAGCAATGTCATGAAGTAAAAATTCATTGATTTTAATCACCTCAATCCCATTTGCTTCACACTGTTCATGGGTTGAATTATAATCTCCCTCCCTGTTTCTCCCAAATCTATGATTGGGGCCCATAACGATGGCTTTAACACCAATTGCATCTATTAGAACTTCCTGAATAAATTGTTCAGAAGTCTTAGACGCAAAAGCTTTCGAAAATGGTATTACTAGCAGGTAATCAATGTTTTCAGCACAAAGTAGTCGCTTTTTTTGTTCAAATTCGGAGATAAGAAAAAAGTCAGGTTTGTGTTGCAAAACTTCTTGTGGGTGTGGATTGAAAGTGATCACAACACTAATATAACCTTTCTTTTTTGCCGTTTCAGTTAGTTGTTGCAATACTTTTCTGTGCCCTTGATGAACACCATCAAAAGAACCAATCGTTACAACCGCGTCTTTCCCTTTAGGAAACTGATTTATAGAATTAATAATGATCATTAGTTATCTAAGTTTAGCACCACATTCGCGTTCAAATGCAGCGATAAGTTTTTTCATGGTCTTGGATATTTCCTCTTCCGTTAATGTCTTCTCCCCATGTTGTAAAACGAAATTCAAAGCATATGATTTTTTCCCCTGTTCAATTTTTTCTCCTTCATATACATCAAACAAGGATACTTTCTTTAGTTTAGAACTGCCATATTTGTATGCAATCTCTTCTAAATTCTGGTATGAAACAGTTTTGTCAACAACTAAAGCTAAATCCCTTTTTACGGAAGGGAAAGAGGGAATAGGTGTGTATTGGACAACTCTGTTTTGTATAGAAGAGAATAAGATTTTGAAATCGATTTCACCATAAAAAACGGGCTTTTTGATCTCAAATTGTTTTAATATTTTTGGATGAACCTGACCAAATTGAACCAAAACCTGATCTTGAATTGTATACACTAAATGGTCTAGAAACGCCGAATTTTCAGATATTTTTGACTGCAATTGCTCAACAGGGAAGTTTGTTTTTGATAAAATATTGTGGATCAAATTCTTCAGGTAAAAAAAGTCAACATCAACCGCTTTCTGGTTCCAGGAACTCTCTATAATCTCACCAGTGATAAAAATGGAGAACATCTCCTTTTCCATATAACGAATTGTAACATCTGAATCATCAATTTTCTCAGGATTTAAATGGTATGTCTTTCCAAATTCAAAAAGTTTGAGGTTGTTATTCCTGTTATTTAAGTTTCTGATAATCGTTTCAAGTCCAGAGAAAAGTAAAGATTGTCTCATGGCATTTAAATCACTACTTAAAGGATTTACCAAGTTGATTCTCTCATTTTCGTTAATAAAATCGAACATTTCAGCATATCTTGAAGTAGTAATAGAGTTGTTCATAATTTCAAAAAACCCATTCGCCGTGAGTAATAATGACAAGGTTTTCTGAAGGTTTGAGTTCGATTTTTCTTGTTTAAGATTTGGGGCGTAATGTAAGACTTCTGGAATCTCAACATTATTATATCCATATATTCTTAAAATATCTTCAATTAAATCTATGGGTCTGGTAATATCGGTTTTGTTTAAAGGAACAGTAACCAGTAATTGATTTTCTGCAATATGATTGATTTCAAATCCTAAAGATAGTAAAATATTAGAAATGGTGTTCAATTCAATGGGTTTTCCAATCAAATTCTCCACTTCAGAAACGGAAAGGGAGATGGTTGGTTTTGCTATTTCATTGGGATATACATCCATTATTTCGGAAACCAAAGAACCACCAGCAATCTCTTGTATTAAATTCGCAGCTCTTTTTATCGCATATAGCGTGATATCAGGATCACAACCTCTTTCAAACCGGAAAGCAGCATCCGTTTTTAGTGAGTGTCTTTTAGATGTTTTTCTAACAGAAACAGGGTTGAAATATGCACTTTCTAAAAAAATATTTTTGGTTTTCTCTGTAACCCCAGAATGAATTCCTCCATAAACGCCTGCAATACACATACCATCTTTTTGATTGCAAATCATAAGATCCTCTTCGTGAAGCTTGATCTCATTCCCATCTAATGTAATGAAAGAACTACCTGAAGGTAGATTTTTGATGATCACCTGGTCTCCCGAAATAAAATCACTGTCAAATGCATGAAGTGGTTGTCCAATTTCAAACATGATATACTGGGTGATATCTACGATATTGTTGACAGGTCTAACTCCAATTGATTTTAACCTGTTTTGAAGCCATTCAGGAGATTCAGTTACTTCAATATTTTCAAAACATAAACCCGTGTATCTAGGACAAGCAGCGGTGTTTTCGATTTCTATAGTAATCTTATTTTTTTTTGATGTGGGGATTATGTCTGTCGTACTAGGTAATAATAGTTGAGAACAAGCAATTCCGTTATGTTTGAGAACAGCGAAAAGATCTCTGGCAACACCATAATGGGAAGTGGCGTCACTTCTGTTTGGTGTAATCCCAATCTCGAAGATATAATCGGTTTCAATATTAAAATATTCAGAAGCGAGAAGCCCAGCAGGAGTATCCGCAGGAAGTACCATGATCCCATCATGCGATTTTCCAATGCCAATCTCATCCTCTGCACAAATCATCCCTTCAGAAACAGCACCTCGTATTTTTGATTTTTTAATCACAAAAGAGGAGTCATCACTGTATAATGTAGTGCCAATAGTTGCAACAACTACTTTTTGTCCTGCAGCCACATTTGATGCCCCGCAAACAATGTGTAATGGAGTGTCTGATCCAATATGAACGGTTGTAAGATGTAAATGATCAGAATCAGGATGTTTTTCACAGGTTAAAACTTCACCAATAATCAACCCTTTTAACCCACCTTTTATGGTTTCAAAAGGTTCAATAGATTCTACTTCCAGACCACAACTTGTTAAAAGTTTCCCTGTTTCTTCTGCAGGTAAATCAAATGTAATGTATTGTTTGAGCCAATTTAAAGATATTTTCATAATTTGTGTAGTGTTTTCAATACTCGGTTATTTCAAAAAATCAAACCGCAAAAATACAATATTATTATATTTATAATATTTAAAATCAACATTTTTTCGAATATTTTTTATTTTTTTAAGGTTTGATGAGATGTAAAATGCTTTAATTCTTTGTATTATAAGTTTATTGATGCTTTGTAATCATTTTTAAAAGGGAACAGATCCCCTTTTCAATATGTTTGAAATCTGTAATCTCTTTCCCAATATAAACAAAAAGTATCGATATTTTTTTGTGTTCAGGTGTGGAACTTGAATCAAAGAGTTGTTTTTTATTCAATCGATATGCTTCTTTGGTTCTTCTTTTAATCAGATTGCGATCAACTGCTTTTTTAAATAATTTTTTGGGAACACTAATTACGATCTTAATATCGTTGGTTTGTGTATCAGATTTTTCTATTTTAAAAAAACATTTAAAAGGGTAACAAAAGATGGCGTTATTATGTGCAAAAAGATCCCTGATAATCTTATTTGAACAAATCCGTTCCGATTTTGAAAACGTTTGCTTTGGTTTATTGTTATCTTCTTCTTGTAGCATGTTCCTTCAAGAAGTGATCAAGGGCAACGGTAATGGAAGGAGCCTCCTTCGTTGGAGCTTCCACGTGTAAACTCCATCCTTCAGCCTTCACAGCCTCAGTCGCCGCATTTCCTAAAGCTCCAATTGCAATTTCACCAGTGGCAATTTTTGTTTGAACAAAGTCAGGGAAATTTGATTTTAAAGAGTGGATACCTGATGGACTAAAGAAGACAATCAAGTCATATTTTAAAATTTCTACATCATTTTTTAAATCAGCTGGTATAGTATTAAAAACCACAGCCTGATCATATTGTATCGAGTGTTTTTCAAAAAAATCTGCAAATTGAGTCCCCATCCCTTCAGCACCACAGGGGATTAAAAAATTGTGCTCCTTATTCTTCAACAAAAGATCAGAGATCCCAGCAGGATTGTTGTTTTTGGCAAAAAAGATTTTCCTTTTGCGATAAGGAATATACTTTTGAAGATAATGAGCTATCTGATCAGTTATGCAAAAATATTTCATCGATTCAGGAATCTCAATTCTTAATTCTTTCACTAAGGTAAAAAAATGATCTATGGTAGTTGTACTGGCAAAAACTAAAGCTGTATGATTGAGAATGTTGATTTTTGATTTCCTAAAATCAATGGCTTGAACACTCTCAATCTTAAAGAATTTATAGAAATCAATGTTGATACTATACTTCTTTTTTAATTCTGCATATGGTGATTTTTCAAAATCTGCAGGCGCAACTTGAGAAATTAAGATGTTTTTTATTTTCATTGTTCTAGCTCTTTATACTGTTCAATATCAACTACTTATTTAGTGTTATTAAAAATTTTAACACTACTAAATAGGGTAAAATTTCAAGAGTGCAAAAATAAATAAAAAATTGCAATAATTGAATCTTTTTCGGATTTATCAAAAATATTTTAATGGAAGTGATTAAAAAAGTGATCATTATGATTGGAATATAGAGTAAAATAAATTTCCAGTAATCTGTATAAATGGACATTGGAATAATGAACATTAAAAAAATGGTATTTGAGAAATTGAATAGTAGTTTATAGAGTTTGTAAAATGGATATTCCTCTTTATAATTGAATAGTGTAAAATAGATATATGATAAAAATCTTTTTGCAAAAAAATCAATCATAATTATAACCAAAAGAATGAGATAGAGTACTACCGGGTGTGATAAGTGAAAGACTTTAGGGAAGTAGTAATCTATTATGATGTAAACAAAAAGTGTTTGAATTAAAAAAATGATCGTATGAATCCAGTCAAAAAGGTTTTTGTTGGCCATTTTTCCTTCCCTTAACAACTGGGAAAAATGTCTTTGTGAAAATAATGAAGTAAAAAGAAGTGTGATTTTTTGAGGAAATGCAACAAATAATGATGTTACAGTGATCAGAGAAATAAAAAGGATGATGGTTGAAATGTTGTGATTTTCAGATATATAATTATGAAAATTCCCGGAAATTTGTTCCCGGGAAACTTCAGTAACAATATGTTGAGATATCGCTAAAAGATTCAATGGTTAAATGATTATTTAACGATTAATTTTTTGGTTGCTATAGCTTTTCCGTTTACTTCAATAGAATAAAAATAGATCCCTGGATTAAATTCATTCAATGAAATAATGGATCTCGATCCTGTAACAGGTGATGAATAAACAACGACACCGGTAATATTTCTGATTACCAAATCAGTTTTGTCAGAGGTTGAGGTTAACTGATGTTCAATGGTAACTCTATTTGATGCAGGGTTTGGAAACGCTGTGATGGTTTTTGTTGAATTGTTGTTTTGAACTCCAATAGTTGAATTATCTAAAACGATGTAGAAGCTTGATTTAATGGATGTGTTAGTTGCGTCAAATAATTCATATTTATAAATTGTAATTCCTTGATTCCCATTAGGATTATAGAAAATATGAAATGCTTGGTCGCCATAGTTAGTGTGTGAAAAATTTTCACCGGCATTAATGGTTTGTGGAAAAAAACTCTCATTTCCTGTTAAACAAGATTCTCCAATACAGAATTGAGATAAGGATCCTTCCAAAACCTGAATAGGATCTCTAACCACCATGATGCCTAAATCATTTGTAGTGTTATTTTCAATATCAAAATAAAAAGTGTCATCAGCATTTAAAAATCTGGGTGTCGCAAAAACAGTGTCGTTGTTATTAATAATGTTGTTGTTATATCGAATGATTAAATCTTGAGAAAAGGCATTGATTGTGATCAGCAACATCAAAAGGGTAATTAGCTTTTTCATAAGGTTGTATTTTTTAATTTGTTTTAATTATAGACTGCAAAAATACCAAAAAATTAAATCATGATGTGTGATTATACCAAATTTTTTTAAAATGTTCTCCTAATGGTTCGGCAATCACCTCAATGGGCTCTTTGGTTATAGGGTGTTCAAACGCTATTCTTCTGGCATGCAGGCCAATAGAGGCATCCGGATTGGGCCTCTTAGCGCCATATTTTAAATCCCCTTTTATGATACAACCTATTGTGGAGAGCTGCACTCTGATCTGATGATGTCTTCCTGTAAAAAGCTCCACCTCCAAAAGAAAATAATTTTGTGTTTTGCCAATCAAAGTATAATGTAATTCTGCTCTTAAATGCTCATCATCAGGAGTGTCTTTGGCAAAACTGCGGTTTAATTTTTCATTTTTCTTCAGAAAATGAACCAATCTTTGTGTTTCTACTTCAGGTTTTTTTTCAACAATGGCCCAGTAGATTTTGGATATTTTTCGCTCCTTGATGATTTGGGTCATCCTTGTTAACCCTTTTGATGTTTTTGTAAATATGATGACGCCACTCACTGGTCTGTCTAACCTATGAACAGAACCACAAAATACATTTCCGGGTTTGTTATACTTCACTTTCAGATATTCCCTCACTTTTTCAACCAGAGGGATATCTCCTGTTTTATCAGCCTGTACAATTTCACCTGCTACTTTATTGACAATAATGAGGTGATTATCTTCAAATAAAATCCTCGGGCCAATCTCTTCAATAATAGAACTCATTGTTTAATATTGCTCATTTTTGTTTGGAAAATCAGATGTTTTTACATCATGAATATAGTTTTCAACGGATTCAACAATCTCTTTGCTGAAATTGTGGTAACGTCTTAAAAATCTGGGAGAGAATTGTAAACTGTACCCCATCATGTCATGAAAAACCAGAACCTGTCCGCTGGTATGAGGTCCGGCTCCAATTCCAATGGTGGGGATGGATATTGAATCTGTTACCTCTTTGGCTAAATCAGCCGGGATTTTTTCTAAAACGATTCCAAAACATCCGTGATCTTCAAGAATCTTAGCATCTTTGATGATCTTTTCAGCTTCTTTTTCAGAGGTCCCTCTTACCGTATAAGTGCCGTATTTGTTGATCGATTGAGGCATCAAACCCAAATGTCCCATAATAGGAATTCCTGCTGATAAGATTCGATCAATGCTTTCAGATATCTCTATTCCACCTTCCAGTTTTACGGCATCCGCACCCGATTCTTTCATGATTCTTATAGCAGATGCTAACGCTTCTTTAGAATTGCCCTGATAAGTCCCAAACGGTAGGTCTACAACCACCAAAGCTCTCTCAACAGCTCTAACTACTGATGATGCATGATATATCATTTCATTTAAAGTAATGGGTAATGTGGTTTTATAACCCGCCATCACATTAGCAGCAGAATCTCCAACCAGAATCACATCAATTTTGGCTTGATCCAGCAATTTAGCCGTTGAATAATCATAAGCTGTTAACATGGCAATCTTTTCACCCTCATTCCTCATTTTTCTGAGCAAATGGGTTGTAACCTTATTTACATTTGTGGATAAATATTGTGTCATTTTTTTTGTTTTTAAAATTATATACTATTATTTTTCTGATATTTATATTTCCAATGATAAAACAATGACGTAAAAAGGAGGGTAATCGTTCCTCCTAATAAAAATGAAGGTAAGGGGAGTAACCCAAACCCTTCATTTTGAGCAATAAATAGAAAAGAGGTAGTAACCATAGTCATAAAAATTGCTGGGATCAACGTAATCAAGTAAAATTTCTTTTCAATTACCAAAAATA
>Ga0116152_10004399_pt1 | contig 11156 bp, 10 predicted proteins | sample AD_UKC119_MetaG_FD_89894 | JGI IMG/M metagenome (GOLD analysis project Ga0116152, IMG submission 89894) | Active sludge microbial communities of municipal wastewater-treating anaerobic digesters from Hong Kong - AD_UKC119_MetaG | ecosystem: Engineered > Bioreactor > Anaerobic > Digestate...
TACGGCGCGTATACGGGGTACTCCATGGCGCGGTACCTGGTTACATCGTACACACCTTACGTCACCTACTGCCCAACCGTTACCCCCACGCCTACCCCGACGAGCGCAACGACTTCTACGGGAACCTTCCCCAATGAAATTTTCGCAGACTTCGAATCCGCCTATTATCAGGTGCTGGTCCGCCCGAGCAATCCCGCGGGATATGTAAACATGCGCTGGGCACCCACGCTGCAGGCGGACATCCAAACCCGCTATTACGCCAACGAAGTGTTGACCGTCGTCAGCGAAAACTCCGTTTGGTGCCAGGTGATGGATGAAGAAGACCACGTAATCGGTTTTATGATGCGCCAATTCCTCACCGCATATTCCGGCGACAGCTAAACTGCGTACGTCCCTTTGATTGCTTCTGGATTACAGAAAGGAAGGAAGCGTATTTATGAAAAAGATTTTACCCATACTAATCGTATTGGCACTGCTTTGCAGCGTAACGGCCGCGACTGCCGAAGAGCTTGAAATACAGCAGGGAGAGGACCTGTTTTCCATCGGCGTTACCCTGCCCGAAGGCGCGCATGTGGAAAACTTTACCTCCGACGATCAGTTTTCCATGCTGGAGATCGGCTTTGACACCGAGGGCAGGCCTTCCATCGTGATTACCGTGGCGGCGGACGAGCTGTATATCGGCCAAAGTCTGTCCGACCTGACCCAGGACGAGAAAAACCTCATCATCAGCGAAATTACGGTGGAGATGGTTTCGCCCCAGGTGGAAATCCGCACCTCGCAGGCGGGTTATGAGTACATCGTTGCCAACGAAACCACCGAGGCCAACGACACCAGCGATACCATGATGCTGCTCGACGGCTACTTCGTCATGGTGCACGTTTACAATGAAGATTACAGCGAGCTGAACCCGGAAGACGCCGAAATCGGCCCGTCCATCGTGGAAACCCTGCACTATCTCGACGGCGGCAACTCCTGACGCGGCGCAGCGCCATGCTCTCACGTGTATTGAATCAAGTTTTTGCTTGCATCGCGGGCGTCTGTATGGTATAATATTTGTCGTGATATTCAACGGGCGGTCCGCTGCCCGGGCAGTAGCCCTGGGGTACGAACGTCTATGAGGGAAAGGAGAAACAAGCCATGAGTGAAATCATTCGTGCAATCGAAAAAGCTCAGCTTCGCGATGACCGTCCCGCATTCAACATCGGCGATACCGTTCGGGTATGGGTGAAGGTTGTTGAAGGTGAGCGCGAGCGCCTGCAGGCGTTTGAAGGCACTGTAATTGCCAAGCGCAACGGCAGCATCCGCGAAACGTTCACCGTGCGCCGCGTAAGCTACGGTATCGGTGTTGAGCGTACGTTCCCGCTTCATTCGCCGCGTGTTGACCGCATTGAGGTTATCCGCCGCGGTAAAGTGCGCCGTGCAAAGCTCTACTATCTGCGTGGATTGCAGGGCAAGGCTGCCAAAATTAAAGAAGCGAGCCGCAACTAGCGAAAATCAGAACGCCTGTACAGGCGTTCTTTTTTTATTTTGCAATAAAAACACATAGGATAGAGGTATGGTATGACCCGCAAGCTGATCGCACTGCTGTTGCTTTTAACCTTGTTTCCGGTTTATGCTCTGGCTGACGACGACGTGGTGTATTATACGCTCAAAAGCACCGGTAAAGCGCCCTATGAAACCGTACCGATCGCCCCGGACGGCATGTTTGACGATACGGACGATCTGCTGACGGTAGACTTTATCGATCGCGGTGCGGCCGACTGCATCCTGCTGCAATGCGGCGGGGAAAGCCTGCTGGTGGACGGCGGCAAATACCGCCTGTTTGACCATCTGCAAAACGTGTTTTCCTATCTGGGAATCACGCATTTTACCTATATGCTCAACACCCATGCCCATGACGACCATATCGAAGGGCTGATCAAGCTTCTGCGGCATGACTACACGCCCGACCTGTATATGTCCTGCTACGGCGACGATTACCGTGGCAGCGATTATCAGACCACCGTGCGGGAGCTGCTGGCGGAAAAAGGCATCCCCTACCGGCAGATCGGCGACGGGGACACCTTTACGCTGGGCAGCGCGCAGATCACGGTGTTTCGCGACGAGACCCCGAAAATTGATAAAAACCGGCATTCCATTGTGCTCAAGGTGGTGTACGGCGAGCGCAGTGTGCTGCTGATGGCCGACGCCATCGGGCGCACACAGGAATATTTGCTGGCGCATTACGACGCCAGCGTATTCAAGGCCGATGTGCTCAAGTATCCGCACCACGGCTACGTCAACATGACCACCGCCTTTTTAGACGCGGTGGATCCCGCCGTATGCGTGATCACCAACACGCGCACCGCGGCCGCGCTGGCCGATAAGCAGCTGGCGTACCGCGGAATCCCGCGCTACTTCACCAACGAAGGCGTGGTACGGATGCAGACGGACGGCCATGTATGGCACGCACGGCAAATGACCTGGGCCTGGCCGCTGGATGTAATGGAAAGCGACGCGCTTTGATTTCTCCTTCCTTTGTGGTATAATAAAACTTAAGAAACGCTGTATTGATCTTAGACACAAGCGTCGGCAAACGATGCGGCGCGGTGCTAAGATCAGTTGATGTTATGCCCTTACGGCAAAATAGCTCGGAGGTCAAACTATGTTCACGCCGCGCCTGAAAAACGAGCAAACCGATCTGCTGATGAAAGCACTGCTCACCCTTCATTCTACGGAGGACGCATACCGGTTTTGCGAGGATGTGATGACCATCAAGGAGCTGGACAGCATTGCGCAGCGTTTGGAAGTTGCCGTAATGCTAGACCGCAAGGCAACCTATCAGGAAATTGCAGCGAAAACAGGCGCAAGCACCGCCACCATCAGCCGCGTCAACCGCTCGCTGCACTATGGTGCTGATGGCTATAATTTTGTGCTTGCCCGGCTGGACGAAGAAGTTTAGAGGTAACGGATGAATCTAGATATGCTCAATCCCCAACAGCGCAAGGCAGCCGAGACACTCAATGGCCCTGTGCTTATTTTAGCCGGTGCCGGCAGCGGCAAAACACGCGCGTTAACCTACCGCGTCGCCAACCTGATTTCATCAGGTGTAGAGCCGTGGCGCATTTTGGCGATCACCTTTACCAACAAGGCCGCGCGTGAGATGCAGGAACGCATTGTGGAGCTCACCGGCGACAAGGCCGAGGATGTATGGGTGTCAACTTTCCATGCCATGTGCGCCAAGATTCTGCGCCGCGACATCGAAAAGCTGGGCTACAGCCGATCCTTCTCCATCTATGATGAGGACGACCAGAAAAGCGTGCTGAAAAACACGCTGAAATTTCTGGATATCGACGATAAATCCTTCACCATCCGTGAGCTGAAGTCCAAGATCAGTGATGCGAAAAACCGCTTGCTGACGCCGGACGAATGGTTTGCCGAATCTGCGCGGGATTATCGCTGCCAGCAGATCCACGATATTTTCACCGAATACGAAAAGCGCCTGCGCGCCGCCAACGCGCTGGATTTTGACGACCTGCTCATGCGCACGCTTGAGCTGTTTGCCGATCATCCGCCGGTTTTGCAAAGCTACCAACAGCGCTTTTCCCATGTGCTGGTGGACGAGTATCAGGACACGAACTATGCCCAGTACCAGCTGGTAAAGCTGCTGACACAGAAAAGCCGCAATCTGTGCGTGGTCGGCGACGACGACCAGTCCATCTACTCCTGGCGAGGCGCCGATGTGCGCAACATTCTGGAGTTTGAGAAGGATTACCCCGACGCAACCGTGATCAAGCTGGAGCAAAACTACCGAAGCACCTCCAACATTCTGGACGCCGCCAACCAGGTGATCGCCCACAACCAGGAGCGCAAGAAAAAGCGCCTGTGGACAGACGCACCCGCGGGCGAGCTGATCAGCCTGTTCTGCGCGGGCGACGAGCGCGAGGAAGCCGCCTGGATCTGCGACCGCATCCAGCAGCTGCATCTGGCGGATGAGCCGTACGAGGGTATCGCCGTGCTGTACCGCACCAACGCGCAAAGCCGTGTGCTGGAAGAAATGCTCATGCGCGCCGGCATCCCCTATCGTGTGTACGGCGGCCTGCGTTTTTACGACCGCAAGGAAATCAAAGACATCATCGCATATCTGCGCTGTATCATCAATCCCGCGGACGATATCAGCCTGCGCCGCATCATCAACCAACCCAAGCGCTCCATCGGCGAAAGCACCATCCGCGAGCTTTTGCAGTTTGCCGCAAAAAACGGCATTCCGCTGTACTCGGCGCTGATGGATGTACCCGAAACCCTGTCCGCGCGGCCGCGCAAGTGCGTGCGCGAGTTCGGCAACCTGATGAACGAGCTTGTGTCAATGCGTGAAAGCATGGGGCTTTCGGACTTTGTAGCGCTGTTGATTGAAAAAACAGGCCTGCGGACGCAGTACGAAAGGGATCTGTCGGACGAGGCGAAAACGCGGCTGGAGAACATTGATGAATTTTTAGGCGCCGTGAAAGAGTTTGAACTGGCGGCGGATGACCCGACGCTGGAAAACTATCTGGAAAACGTCGCGCTGATCACCGATCTGGATCAAAGCGAATCCTCCAGCAAGCACATTACGCTGATGACCATCCACTCCGCCAAGGGATTGGAGTTCAACACCGTGTTTATCGCAGGGCTGGAAGAGGGCGTGTTTCCCAGCGCCAGAAGCGTGATGGAAGACAGTCGGCTGGAGGAAGAGCGCAGGCTGTGCTATGTCGCCATTACCCGCGCCATGAAAAACCTTTACATCAGCTATGCCACCCAGCGGATGCTTTATAATCAGCTGAATATGAACGCCACCAGCCGCTTTGTCGACGAGATTCCCAAAGAACTGGTGGACGACGCCTGGATATCCAAGCGCGAGCAAAGCTTCCCCGAGGACGAGGTAAAGCCGCAGCCCATGTCCCGCCAGCCGGAGAAAAAGCAGCCGCAAAAGCCGTTGAAGTTCGGCGTGCCCCAGATCGTCACGCGCGGCGTGGGCATCGGCGCCAGAAGCTCGGCCCTGGGCATCAAGGGCGTCAAGAAGGGCTTTACACCTTCCGCCGCCAAGTCCGTTCCCGCCAGCGCGCTGGCCTCGCTGTTTCAGGTAGGCGACCGCGTAATGCACAAAAAATTCGGTGAAGGCAATGTAATGGGCATCCACGGCAAGGGCAGCGACGCCCGCATCGTGATCTCCTTTGCGGCCTACGGCACCAAGGAGTTTGCCCTCAGCATCGCGCCGATTGTGAAAGTGAACGATTAATTCCATTCGCACCATTCAGGGACGCTTTACAGCGTCCTTTTTTAAGAAGGAGAAAGCCGCCATGGCCGAGCCGAAAAACCGCATGGATGCGCTGATTGAAGAGCTTAACGCCGCCAGTAAAACCTATTATAACGGCGAGCAGAGCGGCATGAGCGACGCGCAATGGGATCGCCTGTATGACGAGCTCAAGCAGCTGGAGCGGAACACCGGTATCCAGCGCGAGGATTCCCCCACCCGCCGCGTCGGCGCGGAACCGCTGAAGGCGTTTAAGCCGCACCGCCATTTGAACCGGCTGTGGAGCATGGATAAGGTGCAGAGCAAGGATGACCTGCACACATGGCTTACCCGCACCGTAAAGCTGTATGCGCAGTATCGGGAGCAGTATCCGTCGCTGCCGCCAATATCCTACGGCGTAGAATATAAGCTGGATGGGCTGACCATCAACCTGACCTATAAAAACGGCATTCTGGTGCAGGCCGCCACCCGCGGCAACGGCGAGGTGGGCGAAGGCATCCTGCCGCAGGCCCGCACCATCCGCACTGTGCCGCTTGCCATCCCCTACAAGGGTCTGCTCGAGGTGCAGGGCGAATGCATCATGCGGCTGAGCACGCTGGAAGCGTACAACAAAACCGCCGATGAACCGCTGAAAAACGCACGCAACGCCGCCGCGGGCGCGATCCGCAATCTGGATCCCGGCATAACCGCCGCGCGGAAGCTGGATGCGTTTTTCTACCAGATCGGCACCATCGAAAACCCGCCGTACACCGATCATCCGGGCATGATCGCCTTTTTGCGCGATAACGGCTTTCCCACCATCCCGCTGAGTATTGTTTCCTCCGCCAAGGCGCTGGAACAGGCCGTGGACGCAATCGAGGAGCAGCGCGAAACGCTGGATTTTCTCATTGACGGCGCGGTGATCAAGGTATGCGATCTGCACACGCGCGAGCTGATGGGCAACACCGAAAAATTTCCACGCTGGGCGGTAGCCTATAAGTTCGCCGCCGAGGAGGACATCACCACACTGCTGAAAGTCACGTGGCAGCTGGGACGAACCGGCAAGCTGACCCCGCTGGCCGACCTGACGCCGGTGGATATCGGCGGCGTGACCGTGCAGCACGCGACGCTGAACAATTACGGCGATATCCAACGCAAAAAGCTCACCGTCGGCTGCAAGGTGTGGATTCGCCGCAGCAACGATGTCATCCCCGAGGTGATGGGCCGCGTAGGCGAAACGGAGGCCGGCGAGCGGGAAATCCTTCCGCCCACGCACTGCCCCGCCTGCGGTATGCCGCTTACCCAGCGCGGTGCGCACCTGTTCTGCATGAACCGCAAAAGCTGCAAGCCGCAGGCTGTGGCCCGCCTGGCGCACTTTGCCGGACGGAATGCCATGGATATCGAAGGCTTTTCCGAAAAAACCGCCGACCAGCTCTACGATCAGCTGGGTGTCCGCGATCCCGCCGATCTCTATTTACTGACAGCTGAGGCCGTGCTGCCGCTGGAGGGCTTCCAGCAAAAGCGCGCCGAAAACCTGATCAGCGCACTGCAGGAAAGCAAACACTGCGCGCTGGACGCATTCCTGTTCGGCCTGGGCATCCCCAATGTCGGACGGAAAACCGCGCGCGACCTGGCCGATACCTTCGGGTCGCTGGATAAGCTGACCGATGCCACCGAGGAGCAGCTGATCGCCATCCCCGACGTCGGCGCGATCGTCACCGCCAGTATTCTGGAGTTTTTCTCCTTTGCCGAAAACCGCGAGATGATCCGCCGCCTGCTGGATGCCGGCGTGACGCCCGTATATGAGCGCAATGTCGCATCCGACAATCTGCTGCACCAAACGGTGGTCATTACCGGCACGCTGCCCACGCTGTCGCGGCAGGAAGCCGAAGCCCTGGTGGCCAGGCATGGCGGGCATGCCGCATCCTCCGTGAGCAAAAAGACCGCTTTCGTAGTCGCGGGCGAAAAGGCGGGCAGCAAGCTGCAAAAGGCGCAGGCACTGGGCATTCCGGTGCTGACCGAAGCGGAATTCCTGCAAAAAATCAGCAACGGAGCCGATGCGCAGCCTAAGCAAGACGCGGGCTATGACTATTCGTCGCAAGTAAACCTGGAAGATTTTATAGATTTTTGAGTATTACACTCTTTCCCCCAATAAATCCACGACCGATGATAACCGTTCTACAGCAGTATGGCATCGTCTGCAATCAGCACCGACCTCAATAAGGAGGGTTTCGCATGCGATTTCTTTCAAAAACGCTGTTCCGGAAATTGTGCGTTTTGCTTGGGTTTGTCGGCATGGTCATCGTCAACTGGATGGCCGTCGTCGGAAAAATCAACGGTATTACGACCGCTGCCGTATCCGACAATCATCTTACGATGTTCACACCCAAAGGCTATACCTTCTCTATTTGGGGCGTGATCTACCTGTTCCTGTTCATCTATGTGCTGTTTCAGCTGTTTGCCAAAGACGGTAATAACGACGGCCCTCAGGTAAAAATCGCGTTTTGGTTTGTGCTGTCGTGTATCGTAAACGCCGGCTGGCTTTTTGCCTGGCATTACGACAGCATACTCCTGTCATTTCTCATAATGGGCCTGTTGCTGTACTGCCTGCTGCATATCATGCTGCTGATCGAAAAGCGCGACCCCGCTTCGGGCGGTACCCTGAGCCTGGAAATCCCGTTTGGCCTTTACGGCGGATGGATTACCGTGGCCACCGCCGCCAATCTCTCGGCGCTGCTGATGGACGTAGGCTGGGCGGAGCTTGGCCTGTCCGAGTTTGTGCTGGTCATCATACTGCTGGTCGTTTCGGTGGTCGCCGCCGTTGCCATCGCGGGCGAAACGCGCAATATTGCCTATCCGATCGCCGTAATCTGGGGCTTGTTCGGCATTTTCTCCCGCTATTTCTCCGCTTTCCAGTGGGATATGCAAAGCCAGGCCATGTGGATTGTGCTTGCCATCTGTCTGGGCGTGCTGATTCTGACCATCCGTTGGCTCGTTCTCATCATCCATAAAGTCATGTAATCCCGCCCATAGCAAAAGCCGCCGCAGCCATCATCGGCTGCGGCGGCTTTTGCTGCAATATGCGCTCATTCCTGCACCGCATACGTCGTATAATCGCCGTCGATGCCAAGCAGCGTAACATGCAGCTGTTCGTCAATCAGATAGGTCAGCTTCACCGTCGCCACGGGCGCGGCATACGGCATAAAGGCACGGGTGCTGCGGAAGGTAACGACCACCGTGCCCGCGGCCGTGCCGCTGAATATCCAGGTATAGATCCCGTTTTCGGCCGTCTTTGCATTCCCCGCGACAGTGTATTGGCTATCCGGCGTCAGCAGCCCGTCCCCATCCGTATCTGCCGACCACCAGTATCCGTTGGCGGCATCCTGCCACAGGCAGACCACCGCTTTGTCCGGCATATACTGCTCGGGCAGCCCGTCGGTTGCCAGCAGAGTCAGATTTTGCTCCGCGTTTACCGCAAAGTAAAGCGTAACCGCTGGATCATCGGGATCGTCCTCCCAGCTGCGGGTGTAGGTGAATGTGACGCTTGCCTCCCCTTCCCGCAGGCCGCCGACCGTCCATGCATGGGTACCGCTCATCCCAACCATCGGCTCGTCGGCAGCCGGCGCCTGATATCCGCCGTCGGCAACCGATAACACCGTTTCATCACTGATGGTAAACACCCACGTATAACCGGTGGTCTCGTTTTCGCGGAAAGTGATGGGATATGCGGCCGTGTCCGCGGCCTGCGCCGTTCCAGCAGCCAGCACCACGCACATCAGCCATACAAGTACCGTTTTTTTCACTCTATGCCTCATATTTCCGGTTACAGGTCTTCCTCCGCCGCCTGCTCTATGGCGTCCCGTGCTTCGCCGTAGCTGTACCCCCTGCGCTGCATCGCCTGAATGGTTTTGCGGCGCGCGTCTGCAGCGGGCAGGCTTTGATAGCGTTTAATCAGCTTTGCCGCCAGCTTTACGGCGCTTTCGTCCTGCTGCTGCGGGTCCATCTCCGTAAGCGCCGCTTCGGCAACCTCGCTGGAAACTCCCTTTTGCCGCAGCTCATACAGGATACGTGCCTTGCCAATCTGGCGCGCAGTCCTGTCCTGCGCCCATTGGCGGGCAAACGCCGCGTCGTCCAGCAGGCCGTTTCCCTGCAGCTTGGTCAGCACCATTTCCACCGTTTCATCCATATAGCAGGCGCTCGACAGCCGTTTTTCAATCTCTGTATGGCTTCTGGCCCGCACTGCCAGCAGGCGCACCGCGCGGTTAAGCGCCTCCGGATACTGCTGCAATAAAAGCTCATGCTTCCATGCCGCAAAGTCCAATGCGTCCCCTTCCTTATAAAAGAAGGATTTTTGATCCCTGCGCGTCAGGCGTACGGTATAACGATCGTTCACCGTTACGCTGATGCCGTTTGGCAGTTCGCGAATCTCGGTAATGATATCCTTCACGGCAGCATCACCGCCTGAAGCAAGTCGCGGTTCAGGCAGCTCAGCCGTCCCACGCGCCGCTCACTCGCGCCGCTGTTGAACGATACAAAGCCGTTGCCCCGCTCGTCAAAGAAAAAGCCGTTCACCGCGCCATACGCAAACCCCTGATGACCGTACACACGGTATGGCAGCACGCCCGCGTCCATCAGCGAAAACAGCCCCATGCCATGCACCATTCCCGGCCTGGGCGATGTTTCGGCAGGATCCAGCGTACGCATATTCTGCAGGGATTTTGCATCGATAAACGCTTCCCCGTTGTGCTTGCCGTCCATCATCACGCAGCAAAGCTTTGCCATCTCGCCCACGGTGATGTACAGGCTGCCCGAAGCCAGCAGAAAATGGCGCTGCGGATCGGGCGCGGCCAAAGGCGCTGCCGATTGTATACGCTTGCGCGCATCAAAGGCAGGGGTCCGTCCCGGCGGCAATACCCGATATCCGTTTGCCATGCGGCGGCTGTCTGCCTTGCAGATATCAAAGGTTGCGTCCACCTGCAGCGGCCGGAAAAGCTCCTGCTGGATCAGCTCCTCAAAGCTTGTTTGAAACCGCGCTTCCAGCAGGGTACCGATCAGCCCCGCACCGAAATTGGAATAGCGAAAATGGGCATACGGCGCATACGGCAAATACGAACCGCTGTCCCCAAGCAACGTATCGGCGGTGATATTATCATTGAACGAATGAAAATACAGCTGGCTGTCCAACAGTCCCGAGGTATGGCTGAGCAGCGAGCCCAGCGGAATGGGCGTATCCGGATCATGCGGATTGCGGATCGGCCGATGCCAAAAGGCGGAGATATCCTCCGCCACGTTCAGCTTACCCTGTGTTTGCAGCCGCATCACCAGTAGCGCGCACACCGCCTTGGCGATCGACGCCGTGCGAAACACCGTGTCCGCCCCTACCGGCCGGGCGGGATGCAGCACCGCATAGCCCGCCGTATAGGTTTCCGCCGGCTGCCCGCCGCGCAGCACCTGCACACATCCGCCGACCACGTGGTGCGCTTTCCATGCGTGCTCTATACCCGGCAGGTATTGTGCGTCTGCGTCTGCCCTGGCGTGCCGCCAGCCGCATCGCCTGCCGAGGATCGGCAGCGCCGCGGCATACAGCTTGTTTTTACGCGCTGTGATCGGCATGAAGCGCCTCCCTTTGCAGTATCCGGTAAGGCATGAAAATATAGGCGGCGAGCGAAACGCCGACATAGATAAAGTATGGCGATTGCCACAGCCATTGCCCGCCAAACGCCCACAGCACAAGATAGACCAGCAGGTCGATACCCGTCAGCCACAGCGCGGCCGGCGCCTTGCCCGCATAAAGCGCAAGCCCGCCGATGGTCAGCATGTACAGCAGCAGGGTGATAATTACGCCCGCCAGACTCTGCGACAGCAGCGGGCGCAGGAACGCCAGCACGCACAGCAGCAGATAGGCCAA
>Ga0116152_10004400_pt1 | contig 11155 bp, 8 predicted proteins | sample AD_UKC119_MetaG_FD_89894 | JGI IMG/M metagenome (GOLD analysis project Ga0116152, IMG submission 89894) | Active sludge microbial communities of municipal wastewater-treating anaerobic digesters from Hong Kong - AD_UKC119_MetaG | ecosystem: Engineered > Bioreactor > Anaerobic > Digestate...
AACACATTACAAGATATGAATGTGTTATTTTGACATGGATCATGCAGCTTTTTCCGTGCTGCGACTAACGTAGTGCAAATAGCCCCAAGGAGTAGGCCGATGACCGAGTTTTCCGCCGCCGATCTGACGCGCCACAAGGCCCAGCTCATCGCCCGTCTGGGCGAGTTGGACACCCGCTTGCAGGGAATCGAGGACGAACTGATGTCGCATCAGTCCCGCGACTGGGAGGAACTGGCCACCGAGCGCGAGCAGGACGAGGTGTTGACCTCGATGGGCGACGGCGGCCGCGACGAGATGCGCGCCATCTACGCCGCGCTCCAGCGGTTGGACACGGGCGACTACGGGTATTGCACCAAATGCGGCACGCGAATCGCCGAGGACCGGCTGTCGGTGCTGCCCGCGACCCCCTTCTGCCGCAGCTGCGCCCCCTGAATCGCGCGGAATCGGCCGTAGATCACACAAAATGTTGCATCGCCTGCCGGGCTTCCCTCTAATGGTGGAAAGCCCGCGCAGGAGGTGCCGTGAACAGCCCCGACCGTTCCTTGCGTCCGCAGGCCGGGCCCCTGTCCGGTGACGGGGCGGCCGAGGATTATGTCCAGCGCCACACGCAGGACGGTGTGGCGATTCTCACCTTTGCCGGGCCCGAGGGGAACCGATTTAGCCCCGAACTGGTCACGGCGCTGACCCGGGCGGTCGTGGCCGCCCTGGGCGACGCGGGTGTGCGGGCTCTGGTGCTGACCGCGCGCGGGGCCGACATCTGCGCGGGCCCCCACGCCGATCTGCCCCCGCCCGGTCCGGTCGCCGCCGAGGTGCCGCCGGTGCTGCCCGCGTTGTCGGCCCTTTGCACGCGGATCGAGGCGGCCGCCAAACCGACGGTCGCGGCGCTGCACGGGCGCGTCACCTCGGGCGGGCTGGCGCTGGCGCTGGCCTGCACCGCGCGTGTAGCCGACCGGCGCGCGACCCTGGCCTTTCCCGAGGTCCGGCTGGGCCGCCTGCCGCCGGGGAATGGCGCGGTGCGACTTGCCTGGCTGGCGGGTGCCGAGGCCGCGCTCAAGGTCTGTTCGGGCGCATCCCTGAATGCCGCCGCCGCCGCCGGTCTGGGCCTGCTGGACCGCGTGACCGACGGCGCCCCCGTGACCGAGGCCCTGACGCTGGCCGGCACCCTGTCGCTTTCGCCCGCGCCGCGTGCCGCGCCCGGCCTGGCCGATGGCCCCGCCTTTCGCGCCGCCGTCACCGCCGCACGGCACAGCCTGCCCAGCCCCCTGCCCCAGCACCGCCAGGCGGATCTTTGGCGCCTCGAGGCGATCGAGGCCGCGCAGCTCTTGCCGCCCGATCAGGCGCTGGCCTTTGACCAGATCCGTGCCGAAGACGCCGCCCGGCGGCCCGAGGCGCGCGCCCTCGCCTATCTGAACGGGGCCGCGCGCCGGGCGCTCAGCGCGGACGACGTCGCGCCGCTGCCTGCGGACATCACGATCCTGGCCGCGCTGACGCCCGACCGCGCGGCGCGTCTGGTGCCGGGCCTGCTGCGGTCCGGCGCGCTGGTGACGCTGACCGCGCCGGACCGCGACACGCTGGCCGACACGCTCGAATCCGTCGCCGAGGCCCAGTTGGCGCGGGTGCGCGCCGGGTCGATGACGCAGGACCAGTCCGAGCAGGACTGGCAGCGCGTGGCGGGCCGCCTGCATCTGGATCTCAGCGCGCGGCCGACGGTGGTGCTGACCGACAGCGCCCACGCCGCCTGGATCGCCGCCGACCTGGCCGCGGATCAGCCGCTGGTCCTGTGGCTGGACCCGGGCGAGGACGGGCCCGACCTGCCGCACGCCGCCCGCCTGATCCCGGCCCCCACCGAACCGCCGCGACTGTGCGAGCTGGTCGCCGATGATGGCGCGGCGGCGCGAATCGCGGCGGCGCTGGCGCTGCGCCTGGGGTTGACGCCGCTGCGCGCGCGCGGGGGTGCGTTGATGGCGCCCCTGCTCGAATCGGCGGCGCGCGCGGCGGGTTGCCTGCGCGCTTTGGGGGTGAGCGAGACGACGCTGGCGGCCACGGGGATCCTGCCCGCCGGCTTGCTGTCGGGATCGGCCGCGCCGATGCCCGCGCCGCCCCTGCCCCTGCCTGCCGAGCGTCTGTTGCTGCTGGCGACGGTCAACACCGCCGCGCGGCTCTTGCGTAGCGGGCGCGCGCTCAGGGCCTCGGACATCGACCTGTGTCTGGTGCTGGGCGCGGGCTGGCCCAACTGGCGCGGCGGCCCGATGGCCGAGGCCGACACCCTGGGCCCCCTGGTCGTGCGCCACGAACTGGCACAGGCCGCGGCCCTGGACCCCGACCTGTGGCAACCCGATCCGCTGATCGAGACGCTGGTGCGCACGGGCCAGGGCTTTGCCAGTCGCTGACGGCCGGCTGGCGCGCCCTCAGCGCCCGTGGCTTTGGTCGTAGCCGTTCGGCGCCGGCGGGGTCCAGCCGGCCAGGATCTCGGCCGGGGTTTCCCAGACCTCGACCCGCAGCGGGTGGCACGGCACCGAATCCGACGAATGCTCGGCCCCGCAATCGCCGCCCGGGCAGGCCGACAGAACCCCCAGCAACGGGATCTCGGCGAAGAATTCCAGGTAATCGCCCGCGCGGACGGGGCTTGCCTTCATGAAATACTGCCCAGTGTCCGGGGTGAACCCCGTGCACATGAAGACGTTGAGCACGTCATGCACCAGGCCCTCGGCCCCCGCGACCCCGGCCTGTTCGAGCGCGCGGGTCAGGTTGGAATGGCAGCAATGGTGATACTGCGCCCCGCCCGACAGCAGCCAGTGCGTGTAGGGATCGCAGCGCGTGCCGATCACGTCATGCACCCGCCCGCCATGGGGATCGGTGCCATACCAGGCCAGCGTGTCCGCGTGCAGCGTGGCCATCGGGCGCAGCGAGGGAAAGCTGGACCACATCCGTTGACCGACCCGCAGATGGGTGCCGTGCAGCGCGCGGGTCTTGCCGGAATAGAAGCGTTCAGAGGGGTCGTCGGCGTTGAACAGGTTCAGGTCGCCGACCTGCGCCCCCTCGGGACAACTGATGCGGAAGAACCCGCCCGCGGGCACGCGGAACGACGCCCCCTCACGCGCGGGCACGGTGACCTCGGACAGCTTTCGCGCGGCGGCACGGGCGCGGGCGTGCAGCGCCCGGTCGGGAACCGGCAGGGTCTCGGGCGGATAGGCGATCACAGGCGCAATGGCGCGCCGCTGATCGGCGTCGGCGGGGGGAAGGGACTGCGTCAAGGGAACCTCGGTTGCGTGGACGCCGGCGAGCGTGGTCACTGTCGGGCGGCGACGCAACCCTTTTTGTCGCGCTGCGCCGCGTAAGACGGGCGTTAACCGAAAATCAAGCTGTAAGGGTATTCACTCCCTGTTATGCTCGGATAGAGAGAGTATTCATGGGCCCCGACGGATGGATGACGGTAGCCGGCAATCGACGTTGATGTCGCCCTTTCCCGACCCTTTGCAGGGCCGATCGGCGGCGGATGTTGTCATTGCGGCCCTGGGGGTGTTGCTGCGCGCCACGCCCGAGGGGCTGGACAACGCCATCGCCGAGGCTTTGGGCCTGGCCGCCCGCGCGACCCAGGCGGATCGCGGCTTTCTGTTCCTGGGGGCCGGTGCCGCCTGGACGATGACGCACGAATGGTGCGCGCCCGGTGTCGCGGCGGTCCACGACCGCTTGCAGGGCGTGGCAATCGAGTCGCTGGTGCCGCAATCGGCGGCACTGAAAGAGGGCAGCACAGTTACCGTGACCGACGCCGCCTGCCTGCCGCCGTCGCCCTTGCGCCTGGGGCTGGATCAACGCGGTGCGACGGCCACCGCGCTGGCCCCCCTGGTGCGCCACGGACGGGTGCTGGGCCTGGTCGGGCTGGACCGGTTGCACGCCGAAACGGGGTTTTCGGAGCGGGACGGCTGGCTGTTGCAATCCCTCGCCGACGGGCTGCTGTCGGCCCTGGGGCGGCGTCAGGCCGAACGCGCGCTGGAATCGGCCAACCAGCGCCAGGCCGAGACGCTGGAACGGCTGCGCGCGACGCTTGCGGCAACCCCCGACCTGGTGCTCGAGATCGACCCCGACGGGCGCTGCCTGGATTACCACTGTTCCGCGCCCGACCTGCTGGCGATCTCGGCCGACCTGATCGTCGGGCGCACCCTCGAAGAGACCTTGCCGCCCGAGGTGGCGCGCCTGCAACGCGCGGGCATGGCGCGCGCGCTGCGCGACGGCACTGCCCAGGTGCCGCGCTACAAGCTGACGCAGAACGGCCGCGACACCTGGTATGATCTGACGATCGCGCGACGGGCCAGGATCGGCGGGCGCGACGGCTTCGTCTTTCGCATCAGCGACGCGACCGAACAGCACGCGCGCGAGACCGAGAACCAGCTTTTGGGCGATGTGACGCGGCGCATGACCAACCTTGCGCTGGTGCTCGATGCCGATGGCCGCATCGTCTGGTTCAACCCCGCCGTCGAAAAGCGCACCGGCAAACGGCTGGACGAGGTGCGCGGCCAGTCCGCTGCGCTGCACGCCGATCCCCAGGCCGATCCGGCGGTGCTGGCGCGCATCGCGCACGCGCTCGAAACCCGCCAACCCTGCCGCGTGGAACTGGAAAAACGCGACTGCCACGGCGATTGCTACTGGGTCGATATCGACATCCAGCCAATGTATGCCGCCGACGGCACCATGCGCGGGTTCATGGTGATCGAAAATGACATCACCGCGCTGAAAGCCCACGAGGCCGAGCTCGAGCGCCTGGCGCGTGCCGCCGAGCAATCGCATCAGCGGTTGAACGCCGCCATCGAATCGTTGCAGGACGGGTTCGCCTATTTCGACCCCGAGGATCGACTGATCCTGTGCAACGACCGCTATCGCAGCTTCTTTCCGGCCTCGGCCGACATCATGCGCCCGGGGCTGACCTACGAGACCTTCATGCGCCACGCCGTCGCGCATGGCGAGATCCCCGAAGCCATCGGTGACGAGGACGCCTGGGTCGCCCGCCGCATGGCGCTGCACCGCCAGCCCAGCAACATCATCGAATTGCAGCTCGCGGACGGTCGCTGGTTGCGCGTGTTCGAGCGCAGCACGCCCGAGGGCGGGCGCGTCGGCCTGCGGGTGGATGTGACGGCCCTCAAGGCCGCCGAACAGCGGGTGAACGACATCCTGCAAGCCGCGCGCCTGGGCACCTGGGAATTCGATCTGGATCGCCGCGAGACCCGGATCAACCCGCAATGGGCCGCGATGCTGGGCCTGGCGCCCCAGGACGACACCGCGCTGGCGGCCGCGCTGTGGCATTCGCTGATCCACCCCGACGACGTGGTCACCCTACGCGACCAGATGCAGGCCGTGCGCGACGGCCGGTCCGAGACGATCGAACACGAACAGCGGTTTCGCCACGCCCACGGCCACTGGGTGCACGTGCTGATCCGTGGCCGGGTGTCGGCCCGCGATGCGCAGGGCCGGGCGATCCGGGTCAGCGGCGTCGGCATGGACCTGACCGAACGGCGCCAGGCCGAGGAACAGCTGCGCGCGATCCTCGATTCCTCGACCGTGGGCACCTGGCAGATGGATTGCGCCACCGGCCGGGTCCAGATCGACGAACGCTATGCCAACATGATCGGCAATACCCTGGACGACCTGCGCCCCTGGACGCTGGACAAGTTCCACGCGCGCGTGCACCCCGACGACCTGGCCCGCCTGACGCAGGGGGTCACGGTGCTCTATCGCTCTGAGCGCGAGCATATGGGCCACGAGTTCCGCCTGCGCCATGCCGATGGCCATTGGGTCTGGGTCCTGTCGCAGACCCGCGTCACGCGCCGTGCCCCGGACGGCCGCCCCCTTGAGGAGACGGGTATCCACCTGGACATCACCGACCGCAAGACGCAGGAGGCCGCACTGACCAGCGCCAAGCAGGCGCTGGAGACTGCCCTCGCCGCGCATCGCGCGTCCGAGCAACGCTATTCCGACATTGCCGCCGTCAGCGACGACTGGTTCTGGGAAATCGCGCCGGGGCGGATCGTCACCCACCTGACTTCGGGGTATGAACGCACGACCGGGATGCCGGTGGCGCGGATCCTCGGTCGCAGCCTCGATGACTTGGGGGTCCGGTCCGATTCCTCAGGCAGCAGCGGCGACTGGGCGCGGGTCGCCCAGCACGTGCAGGCGCGGCAGGCCTTCAGCGATTTTCTGTTCCGGCTGAAACGCTCTGGCGGTCGGCCCCCCTTGTGGTTGCGGGTCAGCGGCGCGCCGTTCCACGACGCCGACGGCAACTACGCCGGCTATCGCGGCGTGGGCACCAATGTCAGCGCCCTGATCGCCGCCACCGAACGGGCCGAGGCCGCGAGCCACGCCAAATCGCGGTTTCTGGCCAACATGAGCCACGAGCTGCGCACCCCGCTGACCGGCGTTCTCGGCATGGCCGAATTGCTGGGCGAGACCCCGGTTTCCCCCCGTCAGCGCGAGATGATCGAGACAATCCGCGACTCGGGCGAGGGGCTGTTGTCGATCCTCAACGACATTCTCGACCTCGCCAAGATCGAGGCCGGCAAACTGGCGATCGAACGTCAGCCCTATCGCCCGGCCGAGGTGTTCGCCCGGGTCCGCGCGCTGTTCGGCCCGCGGGTCACGGCCTCGGGGTTGCGGTTGCAGTTCGATCTGTCGCCCGGCTGCGACGCGCCGCGGCTGGGCGACGCCAACCGCATCCTGCAAATCCTGAACAACATCGTCGGCAACGCGGTCAAATTCACCGAAACGGGCGGGATTACGTTGCGCGCGGCGATCACGCCCGGCTTGCCCGACCGGCTGCGCATCACCGTGACCGACACCGGAATCGGCATGACCGACGCGCAATTGACCAAGGTGTTCGAAGAGTTCGAGCAGGCCGAAAGCTCGACCGCGCGGCGGTTCGGCGGCACGGGTCTGGGCCTGTCCATCACCCGCCGGCTGACGGCCTTGATGGAGGGCGACATCACCCTGACCAGCGCGCCGGGCGAGGGCACCAGCGTCACCCTCGACCTGCCCGCGCCGCCCGCCCCCGACGAGCCCCTGAAATCCGCGCCGGGGCCGCTGCCCGCGCCGGCCACGCCGGGGCGCGCGCTGGCCGGGTTGCGACTGTTGGTGGCGGATGACAACCGCACCAACCGCCGCATCCTGGAGACCATGCTCGGCGCCCTGGGCATGACCGTCACCCTTGCCGAGGACGGCCAGTCGGCCTGTGATCTCTTCGCGCCCGGCGCCTTCGATCTGCTGCTGCTCGACATTTCGATGCCCGGTCTGGATGGCATCGGGGCCCTGACCGCGATCCGCGCCCGCGAGGCGCGTGCGGGCACGCCGCCGACCCCGGCGCTGGCGGTCACCGCCAACGCCATGCAGCACCAGGTTGACGAATACCTGGCTGCCGGTTTCGACGGCCACGTCGCCAAGCCGTTTCGCAAGGATACGTTGAGCGCCGCGCTGGCCCGGGTCCTCGCCCCCCGCTAGCGGGCCGCGCCTGTGGCGTCAGTCGCGCCACACCCGTGCCGGAAGGCGGGCAACCAGGGCTGCGCGCACCTCGGCCTCGCAGCGCCGGGCCAGGTCTTTGCGGCTGGCGGTCTCGGCGATGGGCACGGGGGTGTGGAAGACCAGTTCGACCCGGCCCTGACGCACCTGCGCCAGCACGCGCAACAGATGCGCACCAAACCCCAGCGCGCCGAACCAGCTGTAGAACCGCTCGTCGCGACCCGGCGGGGCCAGATAGACCAGCGAAACGGGCTGGATCGACAGGATCTCGCTCAGCCCGTCGGCAAAAAAGGCCGCGAACAGCGTCGGCTTGAACGGCAGCAGGCGCACGCCATCCGAATTCGTCCCCTCGGGGAAAAAACACAGATGGTGCCCGACCCTGAGGCGGGCCTCGAACACCTCTTTCTGTAGCCGGGCGTCGCGCGCGTCGCGTCGGATGAAGACGGTGCCCGTCGCGCGCGCCAGCCAGCCGATCCCGGGCCAGCCGGCGACCTCGGATTTCGATACGAAATAGACCCTCTGCGGGGCGTTCAGCACGAAGATGTCCAGCCAGCTCACATGGTTCGCGACGACCGCCCCGCGCCCCGCCATCGGCCGCCCCGTCACCGCGAGGGGCAGACCGATCACCGCCAGAGCCGTCTTGCACACCGCCTGCGTCACATGGGGCGTTACCGGCCGACGCAGACCGAACAGCGGGCGCTCGAAAAGCCGCAAGGTCAGGTGCACGGCCAACCCGCCAAAGACCACCAGCGCCAGCACCGGCAGGCGCCAGGCCAGCATCAACACCCCCGGCAGACCGATGGTCACGCCGGGGGCCTCGCCTTCGGGCGATACCCAGGTCGGATCAAGCGCGGGGCGTTTTTCGGGTGTAGAAGTCAACGGCACGCTCGGACATGCTGGAGGTGTCCATGATCAGGCACACATCGGTGGTGTTGAAATCCTCGTCCACAAAGGCGCCGTCGCCGACGAAACCGCCAAGGCGCAGATAGGCGCGGATCAAGGGGGGAATTGCGGCCAGCGCGGTCGCCTTGTCCAGCGCCGCGGGGTCGATCCGGTCCATGCGCCGCGCGCCCTCGGGGCGGGCGGTCACGCGCAGGGCCGGCGGCGCCAGGTGGTGCGCCTTCAGCCAACTCAGCGCGACCGCGTGGTCGTCGATCCGGGTGCCATGAAACGAGGCGACGCCAAACATCACCTCGATGTCGCGGGCCAGAACGTAATCGGCCAGCGCGTTCCAGAGGTGCAGCATCGCCGCGCCCTTGCGATGGGCCGGATGCACGCACGACCGCCCCAGTTCGACCAGCTTGCGGCCCGACCGGCGCAGCGCCGTCAGGTCGTATTCGCCGTCCGAGTAGAACCGGCCCAGGGCCTCGGCCCGCTCTTGCGGCAGCAGGCGGTAGACGCCCACCACATGCCCCAGCGTCGCCGGGTCCACGGTGGGATCGATGAGCAGAAGATGGTCGAAATGCGGGTCCAGCGCGTCGCGTTCCAGTCGCAGCGTATGGTCCGCACCGTCGCAGCGCGCGCCCAGTTCCTCGACGAACACTTCGTAGCGCAGGCGCTGCGCCGCCCTGAGGTCGGTGTCGTCGCGCGCGAGACGGGTCTCGAAATGAGGGCGGATCCGGTCGGGTTGAATATCGGTCATGGCGCGTTTCCCCAGCGCCCTTGGCTTAGGCCATTGGTCAAGGCTTGGCAACGACCGGTTGACTCGCCAATGGGTTGCATTCTACGCTGGCGATCGCGCGAAACGCGCTATCGCCCCGGCTCCCATTCGAGATCGACCACCCGTGTATCCACCACGACCTTTCCGGCCTCTTCGAACGTCACCGTCACGCGCGGACCGACGACGGACTGCACCTGGCCCAACCCCCAATCGGGTTGCGCGGGGTTGCGCACGAACATGCCGGGTTCCAACAGGTTTGCCATGGGATGCGTCCTTTCGCGAGCGGCCATGATGGACCCCACCGCGCCCGATGTCACCCCGGACCTTGCGGCCCTCGTCGGCTCGCGGCTGTGCCACGATCTGGTCAGCCCGCTGGGCGCGATCGGCAACGGGGTCGAACTGTTGCAGATGGTCGCGCCCGCCTCGCCCGAACTGGCCCTGATCGCCGAGGCCGTCGCCGGCGCCCAGGCGCGCGTGCGACTGTTCCGGCTGGCCTTTGGCGCCGCCGCACCGGGACACGAGGTGCGCGGCGCCGATTTGACGCAGGCGCTGGCCGCGCTCGAGGGGCGCATCGCCGTGCAGACCGCCCTGCCCGCCGCCCTGCCCCGGTCCACCGCCCGCCGCCTGGCCCTGGCCGCGCTCTGCGCGGAAAGCGCGCTGGCCTGGGGCGGCGCGGTCGCGGTCCGCGATGACCAGGTGACCGGCACCGCGCCGCGCCTCAGGCTGGAGCAACCGCTGTGGGACGCGCTGGCCGGTGGGCAAATGCCCCGGGATCTGGCCCCGAACCGCGTGCATTTCGCGCTGCTGGCCACCAGCGGCGCCGTCACCGTGACCCATGACGAGACCCGGGTGTCGATCAGTCTCGGATCGTGCCGTCGCCCCTGACCAGGTATTTGAAGCTGGTCAATTGCTCGGCGCCGACCGGCCCCCGCGCGTGCAGCTTGCCGGTGGCGATCCCGATCTCGGCGCCCATGCCAAATTCGCCCCCGTCGGCAAACTGGGTCGAGGCATTCTGCATCAGGATCGCCGAATCGAGCCGTTCGAAGAAGCGCCGCGCGGTGTCCGCGTTCTCGGTCAGGATCGATTCCGTGTGCTGGCTGCCGTAGCGGCGGATATGCGCAATGGCGCCGTCCACCCCGTCCACCAGCCTGGCGGCGATGATCATGTCCAGGAATTCGCGGCCGAAATCGTCGGGGCCGGCGGGCACGGTGCCGGGGATCGCCAACAGATCGCCCTCGGTCCGAACCTCGACACCGGCTGCGAGCAGGTCCTCGATCAGCACGGCACCGTGGCGGCTGAAAAAGGCACGGTCGATCAGCAGCGTTTCGGCCGCGCCACAGACGCCGGTGCGGCGCGTCTTGGCGTTCAGCACCACGCGGCGCGCCTTGTCCGGATCGGCGTCGCCATCGGCATAGACATGGCAGATCCCCTCAAGGTGCGCAAAAACCGGCACGCGGGCCTCGGCCTGGACCAGCCCGACCAGCCCCTTGCCGCCCCGCGGCACGATCACGTCGATATGCGCGACGGCGCGCAGCATCGCGGTGACGGCCGCGCGGTCGCGGGTCGGCACCATCTGGATCGCGGCCTCGGGCAGTCCGGCGGCTCTCAGACCGGCCGTCATGCACGCCAGCAACGCCATCGAGGAATGATAGCTTTCCGATCCACCGCGCAGGATCACCGCGTTACCCGATTTCAGACACAGCGCGGCCGCGTCGGCGGTGACGTTGGGCCGGCTTTCATAGATGACGCCAATCACCCCCAGGGGCGTGCGCACCCGCCGGATGTTCAACCCCGAGGGCATGTCCCATTCGGCTATCACCGCGCCCACCGGATCGGGCTGCGTGGCGATCGTCCTGAGCCCGGCCACGATCCCGTCCACCCGCGCGTCGTTCAGCGTCAAGCGATCCATCATCGACGCGCTCAACCCCTTGGCGCGCCCGAACTCCAGATCCAGCGCATTCGCGGTCAGGATCGCGGCCTTTTGCGCGATCACCG
>Ga0116152_10004401_pt1 | contig 11155 bp, 6 predicted proteins | sample AD_UKC119_MetaG_FD_89894 | JGI IMG/M metagenome (GOLD analysis project Ga0116152, IMG submission 89894) | Active sludge microbial communities of municipal wastewater-treating anaerobic digesters from Hong Kong - AD_UKC119_MetaG | ecosystem: Engineered > Bioreactor > Anaerobic > Digestate...
CGTATTACGGAAAAATCGATGTAAAAAATATCGCAGTGAGCGGTATGTCGTGCGGTGGTTTGCAAACGCTTGAAATGGCATCCGATCCCCGGGTTACCACTACAGTCGTTTGTAATAGCGGTGCTTTTATCGAACCCGTTACTGGTTTCCCGGGGATGCCAAATGTTTCGAAAGAGGATCTGAAAAAAATACATACGCCAACCATTTATATTCTGGGTGGCGAATCCGATATCGCGTATAAAAACGGAATGGATGACTACAATCGAATCAATCATGTTCCTGTATTTGTTGCGAATATGGATGTTGGCCATGGCGGAACTTATGGTCAGCCACACGGTGGAGAGTTTGCAAGGGTTGCCACAGCCTGGTTTTTATGGCAAATGAAAGGCGATCAGGAAGCATCCGAAATGTTTTTGGGTGGTGATTGCGGTTTATGTAACGATCCCAACTGGAAACTTGAATCCAAGAATCAATGATTCGTATAAGTTACTGATACTAAGATTTGGTTAAAAACAGCGCTGTTGCGATAACTTGCCAGTGGCTGTTTTTTTATTCAGATATTATCTAAAATGCGAACTATAATATCTAAAATGGTAAATGAAACTGGGGTAATAAGGGTAATTTTAACCTGATTTTGTGTCACTTATAAATCGTATTCGCTTCTTGATGGAGTAATTCTGATTTATTCCTGATGCTCAGCATTTACATAAAAATTGTCAACCTAAACTGATGAAAAAGATACTGTTTCTTTCAATCTTAGTTACTTTAGGTTTGGGTCAAACCTTGGCGCAACCTGCACAAATTAAAAGCCCCGATGGTAAACTGGAATTATCCGTGTTAACTGAAAATGGTATTCCTAAATACAGCCTTAGATATAATAAGCAGCTCTTTCTCGAAAAATCTCCGATCGGATTAGTAACCAATGTAGGTGATTTTACTACCGGCTTGACTTTAAGTGATGATGTGCTTAAAAAAAAGGTTGTTGACAATTACGAGCTTCGTAATATAAAAACCAGCAACGTATATTACGAAGCCAATGAAGGAATCTTCGCTTTTCAGAAAGATAATAAACCTGCATTCGATGTAGTTTTCAGGGTAAGTAATAACAATGTCGCTTTTAAATACAAGTTACATCAACAAGACGAAAGACTTAGTTGTGTGGTGATCGAAGAGTCGACGGGATTTGTTATGCCGGAAGGAACGACAACATTTCTTTGTCCGCAAATGAAACCGATGACTGGCTTTGCTCGTACCGCGCCCAGTTACGAAACAGCTTATACCGCCGATGATACCATGGGGCAAAATGGTTCGGGATATGGATATTCTTTTCCGTGCTTGTTTCGAGTGAAAGACAATGGCTGGGTATTGATTTCTGAAACAGGAGTGGACAGCCGCTATTGTGGCAGCCGTTTAACAGGTCATCCCAATGGATTATACAAAATCACGTATCCAATGCCCGAAGAAAACAATGGCAACGGAACCTCATCTCCCGGAATTCCGCTTCCGGGTGAAACTCCCTGGCGCACCATCACACTCGGAGAAACGCTGGCTCCGATTGTAGAAACTACTATCCCATTCGATGTGGTTGAACCCAAATACGACGCTTCAAAAATATACGAATACAGTCGCGGGTCGTGGAGTTGGATCATTAAAATGGACAACAATACCATTTTCCCGGTTCAAAAAGAATACATTGATTTTAGTGCTGCTATGGGGTGGGAAACCATTCTGGTTGATGCACTTTGGGACATGCAAATTGGTCGGGAGAAAATTGAAGAGCTTGCCAAATATGGTAAAAGTAAGAATGTCGACCTGTTTTTGTGGTACAATTCGAACGGTTACTGGAACGATGCACCACAGGGACCGCGCAATATCATGAATAATCCAATAACACGGAGAAAGGAAATGGCCTGGATGCAAAGTATTGGAGTTCGCGGAATTAAAGTCGATTTTTTTGGCGGCGATAAACAGGTGACCATGAAATTGTATGAAGACATTTTGTACGATGCCAACGATTTTGGACTGTTGGTGGTGTTTCACGGGTGCACTTTGCCGCGTGGCTGGGAACGAATGTTCCCAAATTATGCATCGAGCGAAGCAGTGCTTGCCAGCGAGATGCTTCATTTTTCGCAGGAGAGATGCGACGCCGAAGCATTCAGTGCCAGTATGCACCCATTTGTAAGAAATGCAGTTGGAAGCATGGATTTTGGCGGCAGTGCATTGAATAAATTTTACAACGCAAATAATACTCCCAACCAGGGAACAAAGCGACTTACTTCCGATGTATTTGCCCTGGCCACTGCCATTTTGTTTCAAAGTGCGGTTCAGCATTTTGCACTGGCACCAAATAACCTGACCGATGCGCCGGAATGGGCCATCAGTTTTATGAAAGAAGTCCCGACCACCTGGGATGAGGTTCGTTTTATCGACGGTTATCCCGGGAAATACATTGTACTGGCACGCAGACACGGTGATACCTGGTATGTAGCAGGAATTAATGCGCAGAATGAAACATTGGATATTACCGTAAAATTGCCCATGATTGCAGTTGGTGAAGAATTTGAAATATACAGCGATGATGATATGCTAAATGGAAAATTAGGTTCAGGCAAGTTGAAAAAAGGTCAAGAGATTGAGTTAAAAATACCAACAAACGGAGGACTTGTGATTGTAAACTGACCTGAATTGCATTTTCAGTGAATTGTAATCGAAAATATGTTTTGATGAAAATACTTGTTAGCTTTTTTTTATTCTTTTTTCTAATTGACGGTTTATTTGCCGAAGATGGTCATCAACTTTGGTTGAGGGCAAAAAGTACGGTCTCGGTAAATGTGGTATGTTCCAGGCAATCTCCAACCATAGAAATTGCAAAAAACGAATTAAAAAACGGTTGGCAGGGCAAAGCGGATCAAACCATTATTCTGAAGATTGTTAAGGATGAACAGCTAAAAAACGATGGCTTTCGGTTCACTGCCGATGGGATTCAGGCTAAAACAGAACAAGGTCTCTTGTACGGAGCCTTTGAAATGTTACGCAGACAGCAAACCGCTTATCCAATTAATGAGGAGATAGTAAATCCATCCTACGATTTGAGGTTGTTGAATCATTGGGACAATCCCGACGGAACGATTGAACGCGGTTACGCGGGGCGCTCTATCTTCTGGCACGGAGCCGATTCATTGAGTCTAGCTCCTGAAGATATTAAGAGATGGCAGGAATATGCCCGCGCCAACGCATCAATCGGCATAAATGGCGCTGTTCTGAACAATGTGAATGCTTCGCCAAAAATGCTAACAAGCGACATTATAGAGCGTGCAAAGGCAATTGCGGATGTTTTACGTCCTTACGGAATAAAAACCTACCTCTCTGTAAATTTTGCTTCCCCTCAAGTGATTGGCGGTTTGGAAACTGCCGATCCACTCGATCCGAAAGTAAAAATGTGGTGGGATGAAAAAGTAAAGGAAATTTACAGGTTGATACCCGATTTTGGCGGTTTTGTGGTGAAAGCAAACAGTGAAGGACAGCCCGGCCCGCAAAACTTCCGTCGCACGCATGCCGATGGTGCCAATCTTCTGGCTGATGCTCTGAAACCTTATGGTGGAATAGTAATGTGGCGTGCATTTGTCTATAATCCTTCGGATGAAGATCGCGCCAAACAAGCTTATTCAGAATTTATGCCTTTTGAGGGGCAGTTTCGCGACAATGTTATCATCCAGGTTAAAAATGGCCCGGTTGATTTTCAACCGCGCGAACCTTTCAGCCCGTTGTTTGGCGCCATGAAAAAGACAGCCGTTATGCCTGAACTACAGATTACACAGGAATACCTTGGACAGTCGGTTCACCTGGTATTTTTGGCAACCATGTGGGAAGAATTTTTACAAAGTGATACTTACCAGGAAGGAAAAAACAGCACGGTGGCGCGTTGTACCGACGGAAGTATCTTTCACCAAAAATATAGTGCCATTGCAGGTGTTTCAAATATTGGACTGGATACCAACTGGTGCGGGCACGATTTTGCACAGGCCAACTGGTATGCCTTTGGCCGCCTTGCCTGGAACAATTCAATCAGTAGTGAACAAATCGCCGATGAATGGCTGAAGTTAACCTTTAGTCCACTTGAAGCAGAAAATCGAGAAGTTGCATTGTGGCTCGACTGGAACCTCAATTTTCTGAAACCGGTGAAAGAAATGATGCTTGAGAGCCGCGAAGCTGCGGTTAATTATATGATGCCGCTTGGATTGCATCATCTTTTTTCGGCACATGCACATTACGGCCCCGGCCCCTGGTGGGCGCCACCGGATATGAGAAAAGACTGGACACCTCCGTATTATCACAAGGCCGATACACTTGGAATCGGTTTTGATAGGACTATTACCGGAAGTAATGCTGTGGCACAGTATCACGAACCACTTTCAACACAACTTAGTGATTTAAAAGCCTGCCCTGAAGCGCTTTTACTCTGGTTTCACCACGTTTCGTGGGATTATAAAATGAAAAGCGGAAAAACGCTTTGGGATGAATTATGTAATCATTACGATAAAGGGGTGAAACAGGTACACCGTTTTCAACAGGTTTGGGATAACGCAGCACGTTTTATTGATCAGGAACGCTTCACTGCAGTTCAGCATAAACTTCGAGATCAAAGCTTGAATGCACAGGAATGGAAAGATGCATGTATCCTTTACTTCCAGCAATTTAGCCATCGTCCGATTCCATCAGAACTTGAGCGACCGGTTTATAATCTTGATGAACTTCTCGAACGCGATAAAGTGCGGGTTCAACGCAGCCAGTAACAAAACCTAAAAATGTATATTATTTAAACCAAAAACCTGATAAAATGATGAAGATTAGAATTTTACAAAAAGATCCCTGTTCAGAAAGATTAAAAATGCGCACCAAAAATTCTTTAGGAAAGATAAAGAATTGGATGTTTGCCGCGTTGTTGCTGTTTTTAACAGCAACCTCAGCAGAAAGTTTTGCTCAAAAACTAAAGATAAACGATCTCGGCTATTTCGAGAAAACCGGTGTGAACGTTTTGGTTTTTAGCAGCGAATACAACGGTATGTTTTTCGATGAAAAAACAGCTGCTGTTGAGATTATCCAGCACGGAGTGCGCACTTCCACAGGTGGTGCCATCCGGCTTCAGAATACGCCTGAACAGTGGGATTTAGTACCTAAAGTTATCGACAGGAAAGTGGACAAGGGAAATAATACCATTGAAGTTGCCTTAAAATATGAGGAGTTGAATTTTAACTCACGCCTGCTTGTTACGGCAAAAGATGAAGGGGTGGAAATAAGTGTTTTTCTGGATGAACCACTTCCTGAAAATTTAACCGGAAAAGCAGGTTTCAACCTCGAATTTTTGCCTACCGCCTATTTCGAAAAAACATATATGATGGACGGGCAACCCGGTATTTTTCCAAGATATCCGTCGAGCAACACAAAGATTGAACCCAAAAGCAAAAAAATCACACAGTTTGGAGGCCATACAACTTTCGACGACCGTGGACGCGACGAATTTATCGTTCCATTTCCACTGGCTACCGGAAATACCATGGTGCTGGCACCGGAAGATCCGGAAAGGATGGTGAAAGTACAAAGTCCCGAAGCTGAACTCATGTTTTTTGATGGCCGGAATGTGGCGCAAAACGGATGGTTTATTGTTCGCAGTTTGTTACCCGCCAATAAAACAGGTAAAGTATTGACATGGTATCTAGAACCTAATGCCATTCCCGGCTGGGTAAGAAAACCGGTGATCGGTTTTTCACAGGTAGGTTATATCCCGGCTCAGGATAAAGTGGCGGTGATTGAGCTGGATAAAAATGATACGCCTCTGTCAATGGCTTCTGTCTATCAGGTTACCTCTGACGGAAAAGTAGTGGAAAAATTTAAAGGCAATGTAAAAGTATGGGGCGCTTATCAACGCTACAATTATGCCAAATTCGATTTTAGTTCGGTTAAAGAATCCGGCGTTTATTATATCCAGTACGGCGATCAGAAGACGAATGTTTTCACCATCGGTCAGCATGTTTACGATAACATTTGGTATCCAACGCTCGATGTTTGGTTTCCCGTACAAATGGACCACATGGAGGTGAATGAGGCTTACCGTGTTTGGCACGGCGAACCTTATAAAGACGATTGTTTGCAGGCGCCGCTGAATTGGCAGCATTTTGACGGTTACAGCCAGGGCCCGACTACCGACACCAAATACAAGCCGCTGGAACGTATTCCCGGAATGGCAGTCGGCGGCTGGTTCGATGCAGGTGATTTTGACATCCAGACCGGATCGCATAACAGCGTGATTTCAAGCTTTGTTGAGTTGTGGGAAAAATTTAAAGTGGATCGTGACGAAACGTATATCAATCAAAAGACCCGCTATGTTGATATTCATCGCCCGGACGGGACACCTGATATTTTACAGCAAATTGAACACGGAACCTTAAACCTGGTTGCACAGGTCGAAAACATCGGACACCCGGTTCGAGGAATTATTGTACCCAACCTTCACCAGTACCATCATTTGGGTGATGCTTCTACCGAAACCGATAATCTTCCGTATAACCCGGATCTTAAACCATTTGAAACCGACGGTAAATCAAGCGGGACGATGGACGACCGCTGGGCGTTTACCAACCGCAGTTCATTTTTGGATTACCAAACAGCAGCTACGCTGGCAGCAGCGAGCAGGGCATTAAAAGGTTACAATGATGAACTGGCTGAGAAAAGTCTTAAGTGTGCAGTGAAACTGCTCGAAGAAGCTGATGAAGCCATGAAGAATCCGGATAACTCAAACGAACCCTGGATGAGATTTATGGGACGTGGGATGGATTTAAGTACCACGCTTGAATTATACATTACTACCAAGGAACAGAAATACAAAGACCGTTTTGAAAAAGCGATTTGGGAAGTTCTGGATCAGCCGGGTCCGAATCGTGATTTTGGCCAGATGTTTTTTGCCAGTAGAAGTCTTAATCCGGCTTTGCAGGCCATTCCTTATATGGATGAAGCCTATAAGGCCAAACTGAGAAGCTACATTGAAAAATACCGCGATTACACCGAAGAAATGGAAAAAAACAATCCATACGGTTTGCCTATTTCAGGTAGTGGATGGGGCGGAAGTGGAATGATCGTTAATTCTGCCATCACGAGTTATTACGCACACAAGGCATTTCCAGATATTATCAGCAAAGAACAGGTATTTAAAGGGATGAACTTTATTTTTGGGTGCCATCCTTATTCAAATGTTTCCTTTGTAAATGCCGTTGGAGTCCATTCAAAGAAAGTCGCTTATGGTAATAACAGGGCCGATTTTACAACCATCGCCGGAGGTCTTGTTCCTGGATTGCTTTTGTTAAAACCCGACTTCTTTGAAAACAAAGACGACTGGCCGTTTTTGTGGGGCGAAAACGAAGTCACCATCGGCGGTTCTGCCGAATATATTGTGCTTTCGAATGCGATTCTGGACCTGGTAAATGAGTAATCACTAAAAAGATTTATAAGAATGACTTCTAATAAAAAAATACTTGCGCTTGTTTTTGTTTGTGTAGTGCTTGTAATGAATGTGTGGGCACAAAACCCGATAATCAGGGATCAGTTTTCGGCTGACCCCACCGCACGGGTTTTTAACGGTAAAGTTTATCTTTTTCCATCGCACGATATTCTTGCTCCGCCGGATAAAAACTTAAGGGAAAACTGGTTTTGTATGGCCGATTATCACGTGTTTTCGTCTGAAAATTTAAGCGACTGGACGGATCACGGAGTGATTGTCAGCCAGGAAAAAGTGCCGTGGGTGGATTCAACTTCCTATAGCATGTGGGCGCCCGACTGTGTGGAAAAGAACGGAAAATATTACTTCTATTTTCCGGCCAATACAAATGTTGCCGGACCTAACGGAAGAAAAGGATTTGGTATTGGTGTTGCTGTGGCTGATAAACCCGAAGGACCTTATATTCCGCAAGCCAAACCTATTGAGGGAATTCATGGCATTGATCCTGTAGTTATGATTGATAAGAACGGACAGGCTTATATTTACTGGTCGATGGGCAACATTTATGTGGCCAAACTAAAGGACAACATGCTGGAACTGGATTCGGAACCGGTTGCCATTCAAAACCTACCCGAAAAAGGATTGAAAGAAGGTCCTTTTGTGTTTGAACGAAATGGTATTTACTACCTCACTTTTCCGCATGTCGAAAACAATATCGAACGCCTGGAATATGCAATAGGAGATAGTCCGGTGGGGCCTTTTAAAATGACAGGCGTAATCATGGATGAATCGCCAATGAATTGCTGGACCAACCATCATTCGCTGATCGATTTCAAAGGACAGTGGTATTTGTTCTATCATCAAAATGCGTATTCACCCAAGTTTGATAAAAACCGCTCGGTGTGTATCGACAGCCTCTTTTTTAACCCCGACGGTACCATCCAAAAAGTAGTGCCAACCAACCGGGGAGTGGGAATAACGAGTGCTGAAAATGAAATCCAGATCGACCGGTACTCTGAAATTGGCGGTGAAGCTTCCATCGATTTACTGGATTCGACCAACACCTTTGCGGGGTGGAAAACTGTTTTTGACGGCAAGGGGGCCTGGGTAAGATACAATGCTGTTGAATTCGGAAGGAAAATGAAGAAAGTGCAGGTAAAAGCCATGTCGAAGTACGGGGGCGCTCTTGAGATTCGTTTGGATAAAGTTGATGGGCCGGTTGTTGCTGAGCTTACAATTCCCAAAGGATCGGACTTGACAACTATCGAAGCCAAGATTTCGAAAATTAAACCGGGATTGCATGATTTGGTAGTAGTTTCAAAAACCGGTGCCGCAGTTGAAGTAGACTATTTACGTTTTGTCAAATAAGCTCAATTTTTGAATTAAAAATAGTGTAATGAAAAAAATAGAAATCATTCTACTTCTACTTTTTGCAGGAATAGTAGTTACGGCTCAGGAAATAGATTTCCCGGCAAATACAAAGCCCGCTTCTACAAATATTGTGGGGGCGGAGTACCCGAGGATTGACAATCAGCGCAGGGCATACTTCAAAATAAATGCAAAAGATGCACAGAGCATAACAGTGAGTTTGGGTAACATTGCGCTTAGCAAAGATGAAGCGGGTACCTGGACCGGTGTTACCGAGCCACTCGACCCGGGCTTTCATTATTATACCTTGAAAATTGATGGTGTTGACGTAGCCGACCCTGCAAGTGAATCATTTTTTGGCGCAAGTCGCGCGATGAGTGGTATTGAGGTCCTCGAAGAAGGAGTCGATTTTTACGATATTAAAAATGTTCCGCATGGCGAAGTTCGCTCGGTCTGGTATTTTGCAGCTTCTGAAAAAGAATACCGGCACGCGTACATTTATACTCCGCCCGGATACGATCAGAATCAGGATGAAAGATACCCGGTTCTTTACCTTCAACATGGCATGGGAGAGGACAGGAGAGCGTGGTCGAACCAGGGACATGCAAATTTTATCCTTGATAACCTGATTGCGGAAGGAAAAGCAAAACCGATGATTATCGTGATGGAAGATGGCGGGATTGCGGCCGGTTTCAAAAGTAAAAAAAGGGAACAGGATAAGAATTTCTGGGATGGTTTTGGCGATGTGATGATCAAGGATTTAATTCCGATGGTGGATGCCAACTACCGCACATTGGCTGATCGTGAAAACCGTGCAATGGCAGGACTTTCGCTCGGTGGTACTCAAACTTACCAGATTACCGGGGCCAATCTCGATAAGTTTGGTAGTATCGGGATTTTCAGTGCACCCTTTGGATTTCCCGGGATTGAAAACGGTTACAACGGGTTATTTGCCAACTCAGATGAATTTAACAAGCAGGTAAAAGTGCTTTATATTAGTATGGGCTCGAAAGAAGGAGCACGCAGCGGGCGTAGCGTTCATGAAGAACTGGATAAGGCAGGAATAAGAAACGTTTATTACGAAGCTCCGGGAACGGCCCACGAATTTCAGACCTGGAGAAAAAGCCTGTACGGTTTTGCCCAGTTACTTTTTAGGGATTGACAGCATGGTATTTCCCCTAGGCTGATATGGCGTTCTTGGTTTCGATGACTAATTAATAAACCAAATGCTTATGAACAAAGAACGATTTTTTTTAGTAATGATCATGGCTTTATTTCTAAGCTTAATGATTAGCTCCTGTAATAAGGATGACAATGAACCGGATAATCCGTTCAATGGAAAAACAACGGCCGTATTTAATCCTGATTTGAACTACGGCACCATGACCGACCAGGATGGTAATGAATATAAAACCATTACCATAGGCACACAAACCTGGATGGCCGAAAACCTGCGTACTACCAAATACCGCGACGGTTCTGAAATACCCAATGTTACGGATAATACAAAATGGGTAGAATTAGCAACCGGTGCCTACTGCAATTACAATAACACAACAAGTTCAGATACCATTGCAACCTACGGCAGGTTATACAATTGGTATGCTGTTACCGACAGCCGCAACATTGCGCCCGAAGGCTGGCACCTGCCCACTGAAACCGAATGGCGAATCTTGATAGACTATTTGGGAGGCTTTGGCGTAGCGGGTGGAAAAATGAAAGAAACTGGCGCAACACATTGGGATACACCAAATACCGGAGCAACTAACGAAAGTGGTTTTACAGCCTTGCCCTCGGGCAACCGCAGTGACTGGCGCACTACACCCATTGGAAGATTCGTCAATATGAGTCGCAGTACTTATTATTGGGGTACTACGCCCATAAATCCTAACGTAGATCTTCTTCCCCAAATTTTTTTGAAAATGCTTATGTCGGTCAATCGGGCTTCTATATGGTTGATGGGTGGTCTGTGAGGTTGGTAAAGGATTAAGAACTTATTTGATTCATTTTAAATCTTAATTTATTCAACGATGAAAACTGTTAATCTTTTATTTAAAGTGACAAAAAAAAGAAGCATTTGGATTTTTTCATTCATTTTAATGGGAATGTTTTACTTTCTTACAAATAGTTGTAAGAAAGAAGACCATCCTACAGTAACAGAAACTGTAACCGACATTGATGGTAATGTGTATCATACCGTAATCATAGGAACACAGGTATGGATGGTGGAAAATTTAAAAACCACCAAATACCGCGATGGAACAAGTATTCCAAATGTAACCGACAATAACACCTGGA
>Ga0116152_10004402_pt1 | contig 11153 bp, 9 predicted proteins | sample AD_UKC119_MetaG_FD_89894 | JGI IMG/M metagenome (GOLD analysis project Ga0116152, IMG submission 89894) | Active sludge microbial communities of municipal wastewater-treating anaerobic digesters from Hong Kong - AD_UKC119_MetaG | ecosystem: Engineered > Bioreactor > Anaerobic > Digestate...
ATATATATCTTTCCTTTTAGCTAGCTCTTATTACATTTATATAATTGTTAACTTTATATGACCAACCTTTATCTTGGGCATATCTTGTATTAATTAATTCAGGAGTATTTAATCCTCTACTAAAATACATATTTGATAAGTTACTAATAAAATTATTAATACCTTCATCTATAGTACTATAGAAGGCATATGAACCACCCATACAACGAGCTTGTCCACCTTTCATACCACCTATATTATTACAATGTACTACCATTGAACTACATTTTCCATAATAACATCCAGTTTCTTGAAATACAATTGCTAATGCTATATAAGGATCTACACCTTTTTCTAAGCATGTTTTAGCAAATAATTCACCTTTTCCAGTTAAACTAGAAAACATTATTCTATTTAACTTGGCAGATAATTCTTCCATAGTTAAATTATCATATACTATTACTGGTTCTTCTTTTTTAATTTTTGCCTTAGCAACTATTTCTATATCTTTTTTAATTAAAGCTTTTGCTTTAATTTCAGTTACTTGTTTATTTGAATTTGTATATTCTTGTTCTTCAACAATTATATTTGTTTTTAAGAATTTATCAACATATTTATTACTAATAACAACAATGATAGCTACAACTATAATTGCTATAAATTTAGTATTCATATTTGTTCTCACTTTTACACCTCTTTTTTTAAGCAAGCACTAATATCATAGCATAAATCTAAAAATGGTGCAAATTCATAAAAAAAAGAAAAATCTTAGTGATTTCTCTTTCTTTCTTGTTCTGTTAAATACTTTTTACGTAAACGGAAAGCGACAGGTGTTACTTCTACTAATTCATCACTATTGATATAATCTAAAGCTCCTTCAAGAGTGAATACTTTAGGTCTTTTTAATACAACAGTATGATCTTTACTAGAAGTTCTTGTATTTGTCAAGTTCTTACCTTTAATAACATTAACAACTATATCATTATCATGACTATGTTCACCAACTATCATACCTTCATAAACTTCAGCACCTGGTTCAATAAACATAACACCACGATCTTCTAATTGTCCTAAAGAATAAGTTGTAGCTGAACCATTTTCCATAGAAACTAATACACCTAATTTTCTTTCTCCAACAGTTTCACCAGCAAGTGGTCTATATTCCTTATAAGTATGACTCATCATACCATAACCTTTTGTTAAAGTCATAAAATCTGTAGAGAATCCAATTAATCCACGAGATGGGATTGTATATAGTATTCTTGTTTGTCCATTTGAATTACTCATATGTTCCATATTAGCTTCACGTCTACCTAAAGCTTCTATTACTCCACCAACATATTCATCTGGTAAATCTATTTGTAATTCTTCAAATGGTTCACATTTAACACCATCTATTTCTTTTTTAATAACTTGTGGTTTTGAAACTTGTAATTCAAATCCTTCTCTACGCATATTTTCAATTAAAATTGATAAATGCAATTCACCACGTCCTGAAACAATCCATGATTCATTACCTTCACCTTTTTCAACTTTTAAAGATACATCTCTTTCAGTTTCTTTAAATAATCTTTCTTGAATTTTACTTGCAGTTAATATTTTACCTTCTCTACCAGCAAATGGACTACTATTAGTAGCAAATGTCATTTGTAAAGTTGGTTCATCAATACGTAATTTTGGTAATGCATCTTCTTTACCTATTTCACATACAGTTTCTCCTACTTCAATATCTGGTAAACCAGCAATTGCGATAATATCTCCTGCTTCTGCATTTGTTATTTCAACACGTTTTAAACCTATAAATCCGAACATTTTTTGAATTCTAAATTGTTTGATTGATCCATCTAATCTAACACATGAAACCATTTGATTTACTTCTACTTTTCCTCTTTTAACAAGTCCAATACCAATTCTTCCAACGAAATCGTTGTAATCTAATAAAGCTGGTTGGAATTGTAAACTACCTTCTCCTACACTAGGACTTGGTATATGTTCTAGAATTAAATCAAAAATTGGATCCATTGTTTCTTTTTGAGTAGAAATTTCAGGATCTAAACTACATGTACCATTTATTGCAGAACAATAAACTACAGGGAAGTCTAATTGATCTAAATCAGCACCTAATTCTATAAATAAATCTAATACTTCATCTACTACTTCTTTTGGTCTAGCAGTTGGTTTATCAATTTTGTTTACTACAACAATTGGAGTAACTCCTGCTTCTAAAGCTTTCTTTAATACGAATCTAGTTTGTGGCATTGTACCTTCGTATGCATCTACTACAAGTAATACGCCATCAACCATATTCATGATTCTTTCTACTTCTCCACCAAAATCAGCATGTCCTGGAGTATCAAGTATATTAATACGTGTATCTTTATAATTTATAGCTGTTGTTTTAGCTAAAATTGTAATACCCCTTTCACGTTCAATATCGTTAGAATCCATAACTCTTTCAGCAACTTCTTCGTTCTCTCTAAAAGTTCCTGACATTTTTAATAGTTTATCTACTAAAGATGTTTTACCGTGGTCAACGTGAGCAATAATTGCTATATTCTTTATTTTCTTCATAAATACACTTCTTTCTCAACCGCCATATTATATCATATTTTTTACTTTAATGTAAAGAAAATTTTAATAAACACTAATAATCAATATTTTATTTGTCAAAATCTAATCTATCATATATAATGTTAATGGTGGTAGAATGAAAAAAATAAGATTAATTATATTAGGTTTACTAGTATTATTTATAAATGTTAATAGTGTATATGCTAAAGAAAAAGTAAATGCTACTTTAAATAAATGTGTTGATGGTGATACAGCTTGGTTTAATGTCAAAAAGGAAGTAATTAAAGCTAGATTCTTAGCAATTAATACTCCTGAATCAACTACTAAAAAAGAAGAATATGGTAAAGAAGCAAGTGAATATACATGTAATGCTTTAAAGAATGCTAAAAAGATAGTACTTGAATATGATGAAAATAGTGAAAAAAAGGATAAATATAATCGTGACCTTGTATGGGTATGGGTTGATGGAAAATTACTTCAAGAAGAATTATTAAAAGAAGGATTAGCGGAAACTAAATATCTATATGGAGATTATGATTATACTCCTCACTTACAAGAAGTAGAAAAAGAAGCTAAAGCTAATAAATTAAATATGTGGAGTAATAATAGTGAAGAAGAATTAACTACTATTGATTATATATATATTGGTGCAGGACTAGGAATAGTTGTTATATTACTCTTAAGTAACAAAAAAACTAAAGCTAAAAAATTATTTAATGAAATAATAAAAAGAAAGTAATTTATATTACTTTCTTTCTTTATAACTTTTTATAATTCTCTTATATTGTTTATTATTCTCATTTTTAAAATTTGAATAACTCTTACTTGATGGTTGATATGCAAAGAAATCATAATGATTATTCTTTTTAGCATTAATACTAATAATAAAATCATATATATTTTGATTTAAATCACGATATACACATAATATTCTTATATAATCTTCATTATTATTTTCTACTAAATTAATTATTCTTGCTTGAACTGATTTTTCTTCAGTAGCTTCCATATCTAATGTTGTAAATAATTTTTGATTTTGTGATTCATTACTTGCTTGAGTTCCATGTATTTGTAATCCAGTAAATAAATCATAAAACTTAATATTAGTGGCTACTCCATATCCAATATTATTTAATATTAATTTAACTACTATATCATTTTCACTTTTTAAGTTTTCATAATCTACATTACTACTATTCTTTAAATAGTTTTTTCCTATTGGTGTTAAATAATAAGCAAACTCATTTAATTTATCTATATCATCAACTCTTTCTAATACAACATATGGTTGATGATTCTCTTTATTTTGAGCTTTTATTCTATTATCTACTGTATATAAAGTAACAAAAACTGGAATTAAGATTGATAAAACTGGTAATACTATATTTACTAATATCTCACTCATAAAATACCCCTATCTAATGACATCTTTCAATATATAATCAAATGTAATTTTTATATCAGGAAAAACATCATAATGTTCTAATTCGCCTCGTGAAAACCACTTAATTGCATAGCTTTCTTCTTTATCATAAATCTCTATATAGTCTTTTCTTGGAACACCTACATATATAATATCAATATGTAAATCTCCTTTATCATTAATATTCTTTTGTATTCCTAATGGTTTAATAAAATCACTTTCTCTCGGAAATCTATCTCCTACTAAGTCAATTCTTAATCCTGTTTCTTCATATGCTTCTCTTAAAGCTGCTTCTTCAGGAGTTTCTTCATTTTCTATATGACCACCTGGCTGTACCCATTTATTAAACTTTTTATGCTTAACTAATAAGATTTTTTTATTTTCTGGATCAATAATAAAAATTGAAGCACAAAAGTGTCTTTTCATATAATCACCTACTATATTAATTATAAATAAAAAATAGTACAATGTAAAGAATTGTACTATTTAGTTTACACTAATTATTATTAAGTTTTTTTGTATATACCTTAGCTACTTCATTAGATACATCAAATTGTTCTTCTGCATCAATTAATAATGAAGGTACATTTGAAATAACTTTTAGTTTTAAATATATATCATTATCAGCAGTATCAACAGAAGTAATACTATCAATATATGTTTCCATAGAATCTATATCAATAAATTCAGTTTTAGGATTATATCCTCTATTTAATAAATTTGTTCTTAAAAGTTTTAAAGCATCTCTAGCATATAGACTAAAATATCCTTTATCAGGGCTTTCATATTCTAAGCAATGAATAATATTGTCAATTTCTTTAATTGAAAAGCCATTCTTTTTAGAAGATATTTCTATAAAAGGAACACTACCAAAATAAATATTGTAGTATCTATTATTCTTTACTACATAAAATTCTTTTGTTTCTAATGCTTTTCTCAAATCAGAAAGTAATATTTCATGACTTCTTTCACTTATTACACCATTATTTCTTTTAGTTAATTCTTGCATATTTTTTATAGCTTCTATTTTTTTATCATTCCATTCCATTCCTTTAAAATGAATTAAAGCAACAGTATCTTTAAAAACATGAGAACCATAATTATGTAAATCAGCAAATTTAGAAGCTTCTGTATATGATTTAAAATTTAATTGTTCATATATTTCACCTTCAAAAGTAACTAATTCACTTTTATTAGGTACTTTTTTTACTATTTCTGATAATACATCATTTTCATCATAATATGATCTTATTACTGTAGGATTAATCTTTGTTAAATCCACATCTTCAGATATTTTTAAAGTTATTTCAGACTCATCAATATTAATTGTAGAAATATCAAAACCAAATTTTTTTAATATTTCTTCTTTTGAATTCTTATCTAATTCTAAATAATTATACAATTCTGATTTTTTAACTAATTTGCTTACACTAGTAGAATATTTTTGCATAGTCTATCACCTCATATTTGTCCATTTATTATATAATAAAAAGTAAATTATGTAAAGAAAAAGTAGATTTCCATCTACTTCCCTAAATATTCTTTTACAATATTAATTATTCTATTAGCTTCATTCATTAATTCATCATAATGTTCTTTTATATAAACTGAATCATCAGCTTTTCCCTTTAATTCATGATCATATGATAAAGTTGCTAATGTTTTAAATCCTAAATATTTAGAATCACTTTTCATTGCATGAGCTAATATAGCATAATTTTTCATATCATTGCTATTTTTATATTCTTCCATTTTTGGTAAACGCTCTATTGATTCATTTAAGAATCCATCAAGTGTTTCTTCATACATTTCCATATCACCAAGAAGTTCTAAACCAGCATCTACATCAATATCGTTATTAATTAAGAAATCTTTATTACCTTTATTATTAGCCGTATTTACAATAGGCTCTTCTTTTACTTCAGTAGTAGTCATCTCTGCATCAATATTAATAATTATTGGTTCATCTTCTACTGGTTCATTAGTAGTAACAGGTACCTCTACTACTGGTGTAGATATTGGTTGTTCAACTTTTACTTCTTCTACTTTAGGTTGTTGTTCTATAGGTTGATTTTCTGCTAATTCTTTAGCATGTTCATTTTCAATTTTTTCTATTTCTTCATCAGGCATTAATTCATCTATTTCTTTCATATCATCCTCAGTTATAGTAAAAATTGAAGATGGTAATGGTTCAAATATATTTTCTCTTGGTGCTTCTTTTTCTTCAGCAATTTTTGATAAATAAGTATTTAAAACTCTATTTAATTCTTTTTTATCGATTGGTTTTGATAAATAATCATCAAATCCTTCACTTAAGTATTTTTCTTTCATACCATCAATTGCATTAGCAGTTAAAGCAATAGTTTTAGTATTAAAGCCATCAATTGTTTTTAATTGATGAAATGTTTCTACACCACTCATTTTAGGCATCATATCATCCATAAAAATCATATCATATTTTTTACCAGCATGAATTTTATCAATACATTCGAATCCACTTTCAGCTTCGTCTATTTCTAACTCATATTCTTTTAATAATCTAGAAGCAATTTTTATATTTAATTTATTATCATCTACTACTAATACTTTTTTGCCTGCAAAACTAGTTTCATTTGATACAACTTGAGTTTGCGTTTTTTCTTGCATAGAAACTATTTTTTGAATTATATAAACAGTAAATTTACTACCTTCACCATATTTACTTTGAACAATTATTTTTCCACCCATCATTTCAACTAAACGTTTTGTAATAGCTAGTCCAAGTCCTGTTCCTTCCAATGTTGTATTTTTATCTTCTTCTAGTCTTTCAAATTTATTAAATAAACTATTTATTTTTTCAGCTTTAATTCCTCTACCGGTGTCTTCAATGGAAATCATTATTTTTGAATGATCCTTTTCATTTACACAATTCATGTTAAATGTAACAAAACCTTTTTCAGTATACTTAATAGCATTTGTAAGTATATTAGTTATGATTTGTTTTATTTTTCCTCCATCACCATGAAGTACTCCTGGAAGATCACTACCAAAATTTGTTTTTAATTCAATAGGTTTATCGCCAATTCTAGGTATCATTAATTTAGCAATGTTTGTACCTATTTCCTTTAAACTATAATCAGTTTCAACAATTTCCATCTTACCTGCTTCAATCTTTGAAATATCCAAAATACCATTTACAATATCTAATAATGTATTTGATGCGATTACTATATCTTTAGCATCATTTTTAGCACTATCTAAATCATTTGCTTTTGTTATGCACTCACTAAATCCTACTATTGCATTTAATGGTGTTCTAATTTCATGACTCATATTAGATAAAAACTCTGTTTTTGCTCTATTAGCTTGTTCAGCTTGAGTTTTTGCAAGTTCGAGTTGATCCAACATTTTTAAATCTGGATTTTCAATTGTATAATACATCATTGTAGTTACAAATGTTTCAAAAGCAGTCATTAATAATAAATATGGATATTTTAATTGTATATACATTACTGCTGATCCACCTATTATTAACGTCATTAATGGAATATATTTTTTAGATTTTAAAGATTTTCTATTAACTAATATACATATCATCCATATTACACCATATATTGAAGCGTTAATATATAATAAATTAACACCTGGACCATATGTATACATTCTATTACTATCATAAAAAGTATATAATGGATAAATACATATTAATATTAGGAAAATAATATATATTGTACAAAATAATCCATATAAAATTATTTTATCCTTTTTGTTCATATTTAAAGATATAGAAAAAATATAGAATGTGAATAATGTAAGCCATGACAATAAATATATTAAATATGACTTAGTAACCACTTCACATAATATAGGAAATTTATTCATATTTAGTATGGCAATTGCACACATCATATGAAGAAATAATCCAATTAAATTACAAATCATTAATGATTTATATATTTTATTTTCCTTATTCTGAACTCTCTCTTTTGAAAAGTACAAAACAATTATAAATCCCAAATATAATAAACTAAATATTTGTAAAAAAATACCATCAATCATTGTTATCACCCTTTTTATCTTGATTTAGTTTGATTAATTTCGTTATATTCTTCTTGTGCTTTTTTTTCAAGAGCAGCATAATCATTTTTTTCTGCCCTAGTAAGAGGAATACTTTCTACTTGTTCTATTTCAACTGGAATTTCACATCTTTTTAATTTTTTAATACAAATTGCATATATTTTATCAGCAATTTCTTTTGTCATTACTTTATTATCTTTTAATACTACATAAGCTTTAGGAACTAATTCCCTTGTATCATCAGGTTTCTTTACAACTGCGCAATCAAATACATCGTCGCATTCTTTTACAATTGATTGAACATAATCTCCATAAACTTTAAATGCTGATCCTTCTTGATCATATGTAATAAAGAATCTTCTATCTCTACCATCGAGAAATAAGAAACCATCGGAATTCATATGAGCATATGTGTCAGTGTAAAACCATTTTACACCATTTTCATCTGTTACTCTTACATCTACTACTTTTCCGTCTTGATAATATCCACTCATTACATTTTTTCCAGAAAAGCAGAATTTACCAACTTTACCATATGGTAACTCTTCACCAGTATCTGGATCAATTATTTTTATATTTACACCCTTAATAGGTTTACCAACACTATATGGATTACCTTTACCAAAGATTACAGATGTTGTTATACAACCTCCACCTTCTGCAGTTCCACATCCATCTTTTATCTTTGCTGGACTACCATGTTCTTTAAAATATTTATTGTTATCTTTTTTTGCAAAGAAATCATATGTATCCCCGCCTGATACAGTAAACCATAAATATCTCATTTTTTCGTCATAATTTTTCATTAAAGCTTTAAAAAATGATGGAATTGCTTGAATATATTTAGGTTTATACATTTCTAAATATTTAAATATAGTCTTTAATGTTATCATAGGAGTCAAGGCTGCAGTTTTTCCTACAAATATAGGAAATAATGTAGAAATTAAGAATCCATATGGATAATTAAAAGGCACTACTTGTAAAGAATTACCATTTGGTCCTATATCCATATGAGTTGTTTTTTTAATTGAAAGCATTTCTGCCATTACATTTTCATTTGTTAATACAACTGATTTAGGTTCACCAGTAGAACCACTTGTATATGTAATACATGCTATATCAGAACCTTTTCCAATATCATCTAATTTTCCATTATACATATCACTATACTTCTTAAATGTATTCAAACCAACTACTCTATTATCTTCATTTATTTTTTTATCAAATGAATCAATGTATTCTTTCGTAAATTCAGATATATTCATTCCTTTTTTGAAAGAATCTTTTGGTGAAATAACTAATGCTTTATTTATATTTGAATATTTTGCTATATCATTTGCTTCATTTGCGTACTTACTTGATAAAACAATATTACTAGCATTATATTTGTTTATATATAAATCTATTTCTTCTTTGCTAGAAGTTGAATTTAAAAATGTAGAAATTGCTCCTATTCTATTTAAAGCAAAGAAAACAATAATTGCTTCATTACATGGTTGCATGCAAATTGGAACAATCTCACCTTTTTTTACGCCAATTGCTTTAAATGATTTTGCATATTTTTCAACTTCGGCTTCAAAACTTTGTTTTGTTAATATATCTTCATGGCATTTTGCTATAGTATTTCCAACTTTAAAATATTTTCTATTCATTAAACCATCATATATATTAGAATCAGGTAATTTTATTTCGGTTTTATTTTTATCCCAAGGTCTATCAATAGAAGCAAAACCAGTTTTAAATCTTGCTGTCTTATCGACTTTATAATTTTTTATTACTTCTAAAATTTTTGTAATGTTAATAAAATCAATCATAATAATTCTCCTTATTTTTTATACTTCTTCTTCATTAGCAATTATATCATATTTTGTTAAAAAAAAGAATATTATTCTAAAATATTCTTTATCTTTTCATTATTTTTTTCTTCATATATAGTTAATTTGTCGCTAACATCTAAAGTTGCTAATAAAATATCTTCCAATTTACTACCACTAACACTTAATTCATGTTCTATCCATGTAATATCTTTACCCATATTTTTTAAATTATTTAACATTATTTTTTTATCTATTATTACATTAGCAACTAAACTATCTTTATTAGGTTTTAATTTCATATCTTTAATTGTAATTGGCCTATTAATAGTCTTAGGTAAAAAACTTACTTCTCCATTTGCTTCCATTAAAGCAAATTCTATTTCACTAATATCAAAATATCCATTACATCTTGCTACTTCTAAAAGATCATTAATATCAAATTTTACTTTTTTAAGTCCTTTTTTCATTATCTTACCATTTTGAATTAATAAAGTTGGAGTCCCAGAGAAAAATCTTCTTAATGTCATACTTTTCATAGTTAATATTGATACAAGGAATGCAATTACTCCAAATATTACTACAGCAAGTATTCCATTTAATTCATTAGAATCTAAATTAATTGTCATCTCAGCTGCAAAATTACCTATTGATATACCTATTACATAATCAAATAAACTAAGTTGTGATACTTGTTTTTTACCTATTAATTTAGTTATTAAAAATAATACTACTAAAGATATTAATGCTCTATATGTAGTTTGTAATAATTCAGTATAATTAAAATCCATAATATCACCAGTAATATTATGGATTGTTTTTTATTATTTATTCTTTTTTATTTTTTTCTTTTCTTTAACTTTTTCTTTCTTTTTCTTACTATCATGATGAATATTATTCATAAAGAAATTTGTTTCATTATCAAATACTACATTTGTTTTTAATACAAATATTAATACTATTAATAATAAGAAACCATATATAAAGTATCCTAAAACTCTATCTCTTAAGAAATATACTATAGATGCTAAAGCAAATAATATATCAACAAAATATATTATTAATACTGTTGTTCTTTGTGAAAAATTTCTTTTTAATAGTTGATGATGGATATGAAATTTATCAGGTGTTGATATGCTTTCACCTTTTAACACCCTTCTTACAATTGCAAATAATGTATCTAGTATTGGAATTGCTAATACTAAGAATGGAATAATTAAAGATGTCATTGTTACATTTTTAAATCCTAATAATGCAATTACAGCAATTATAAAGCCTAAAAACATTGATCCAGAATCACCCATAAATAT
>Ga0116152_10004403_pt1 | contig 11152 bp, 11 predicted proteins | sample AD_UKC119_MetaG_FD_89894 | JGI IMG/M metagenome (GOLD analysis project Ga0116152, IMG submission 89894) | Active sludge microbial communities of municipal wastewater-treating anaerobic digesters from Hong Kong - AD_UKC119_MetaG | ecosystem: Engineered > Bioreactor > Anaerobic > Digestate...
ACTTAGAAATATCTACTTTTGCTTTAACTACATAAACTTCATCTTTTACTTTTTCCACTTTCTCATTATTTATTTTATTTGCTAACTCAGAATCACCCTTCATATTAGTCATTATCTCATTTGCGGAACTTTCTTTAGTAACATATAATTCTAATGTAGCTGAAGTACATTTTCCTGTTTTAGTATCATATTGTAAAACCAAACTATTCCCATATTCCCTATAAAGCCACACTCCATCATCAGAATATTTTGCCTCTCCGGCACCATCAAGATAACCAAATGAAGATAATCCTTGCATTAATTTATTACCATCATATTCTGTTACTTTAACAGTTTTATAATAAGTACCACTTTGTGTATCATTGCCATTTACATTTTCTATATTATTATTTGTATTATTAGTTTCTTTACTACCACATCCTGTTAGTGTTAAAGTAACTAGTAAAATCATCATTAAACTTTTTATTTTTTTCATATTTTTCTCCTATTTTACAAAATTAATTGTATATCCATGATAAGTTTCTTTATAATAATTTTCATTTTCTTCATAAGAATCATATAAAGAAAATTCATCAGAGTCTATATTTTTTTTAGATTTAGCTATCCAATCCTTTACATTATTTTTTATACCACTAAATTCTTGATAATAATCATTATAAGTAATATCTAAAGTCGCTGTTAAATATGAATCATATTCTTCTTCAGTTACTTTAATATCACTAAATGTTTTAGAAAATTTACTATCCTCATTTTTAATCATATCAGCAAATCTTTGAGCTCCTTTTTCTGTACCATAATTCATTTTAGTTTTCATTGAAATAACATTTCCAAGTTCATTATAATTAATAATTATTTGCATATTCATTGGAGCATTATCCATATCATATACATTGAAAAATAATGCATAGGTATTTCCTTCGACCGTAATTGTATTAACTATCTTATTACTGCCATTTTCTTTTTTATTATTATTTTGTACACCTTCATTATTTGATGCATTATTATTTTGATTCTTATTACCACATCCAGTTAATGTTAAAACAACTAACAAAACCATTATTAAACTTAATATTTTTTTCATAATGACCTCCTATATAGAATTATATCAAAAAATATTTATCGTGTAAATTAATACAGATTTAATTAAATATATGATAAATAAAACAAAAAAACGAACTAAATTAGTTCGTTAATTTTTAATGGTGCGATTGAACAGAAAACTTACTCTGCATTTTTCCTATTACTCGCTGGGCTTAGTCCTCGAGCATTATATTCTTTTTGTTATTTATTGTATTTCTTCGCTCTTTATTTACTTATAACTGTTTATGAGATATTAGATTTTGAGATAATTATAACTGGGCGAACACCAAAATTGTTGTCACGGCTGACACTACTGCCAATCAAGCAACCGTCCTTACGTGCGCCCCAAGCGCAGCTGGAATTACCAGAACAAAGAGAACTTGTCCAATATCCATTTGCTCCTGAAGTTAAGCTAGTTGATTCATCACATCCATATGAACTGCACCCATTTGTATAATTATATAACCATTTATATTGATTTGATGCTTGTGAGCCAAAACAGAAACTACTTGTTGAGGTTGTTGAATCCCATACATTTGTATTTGTTACTTTTGCTATTTGATTTGCTGCTGGAAGTGTTACTGTTACTTTTGTCCAATCACTTGTTGTTGATGCAATTTTTGCTTGTAATGCATCTGCTTGGCATGCTACAGCATTAGTTTTAGTTGAATCATTAGATTGATCACAAAATGGAATAGTTGTATCATCTATATTTCTGTCCATTATTAATGATACTTTTGTTGCATCAGTATTTTCTAATACAAAGAAAGTTCTATTTGTTCCATCTCCAGGATCACATTCATATTCTGATCCTATAGCTAAAGCTGTTCCATTTTTTAATGTACATATTTTATTTGAATTATTAGTTCAACCACCATTTGCTATTTCTACTTTTCCATTATTTAATGTTGCTGTAAAAGTTCCATCACTTGCATTTACTGCAGTTACAGAGCATTCATTATTTAATGTAAGTGTTCCACTTGTTGGTAATTTTCCTTTAACATTCATTTTTGTATTAATGTCACTATCACTGAAATCATAACTTGTTGTGATAGTCTCGCCTTTTACTTGTCGTAATTGACATTTTGTTTCAGCAGCATTTATTGCATTTTCTACAGTTGTTTTAAATGCTCCTTTTTTTGCTTCTTTAATTATATTGTTTACTACTGGGATTGCGATTAATGCAATTATTCCTAATATTAGTATAACTGCTAATAGTTATATTAATGTAAAACCTTTTTTATTCTTCATTCTTCTATTCTCCTTATTTATGCTTCATATTATCTACTTAAATAATACTATATATTTATATTTTTTTCAAGTTTTATAACAAAGGTAGTGTAAATAGTTTTGAAATTTAGTATACAAAAAGAACCAATCATAATTGATTGATTCATGTATTAAAAGTTCGAATAATTCGAACAAATTTATTAATGGTGTCCCAGGAGGGATTCGAACCCCCGACCGCTGCCTTAGAAGGGCATTGCTCTATCCAGCTGAGCTACTGAGACAACTTGCTCACTTGAACAAGTTAAATTATACTACATAGGTAAAAATTATTCAATAGTTTTTGTTAAAATTTCTTCATTTTCAACTTGGAAAGATACTTGTTTTACTTGATAATTATCTTTTATAGATAAAGTAATTGTATATACTACCTCTTCTAATATATCTTTTTCACTTATACTATTAAAAATAGCATCATTAAATTCTAAAATCATTTTATCTTCTTTTATTTCATATTTTTCTAATTTTACATTTTCATTTAAAAAACTCATTAGATCATTCATATAAGTAAAATTATTACTAAGTTCATCCACTATAATAGATATTCTATCTCTAGAATCATTTAGATAACTTGTTACTGGAACATAATAATAATTATTATTATGTTCATTAATATAATATACAGTTATTCCTACAACATCTTGAATGCTATTTATATTATATTTTTTATTTATCCCATATGTTCTATCAAATGTTGTAGGTAATATTTTGCCATTTAAAGGTAATTTAGTAAGGATTTGTCCATCACTAAATATTATTACTTTATTTACTCCTTCTATTGAAGTAAGTGTATATATAATACTTTCAATTACTTTATCTTCCATTTCTTTAGTAGTCTCTAAAAAGTCTTTTGTTAGATCTATTTTCATAACATCATCCGTTAATGTAATACTATTGATTACAGTATTTGATGATATTACACTTTTAAAACCATTAGGAATTCTAGATTCTCCACTACCATCTTTAATTAATATATTTGCTAATTCATATGCTAGTTTAACTTTATCTTCATTATCTACTATTACTTGCGTTAAAGCTAAATAATTATTTGAATCTAATAAAAAAATATCATGTGTTTCTACTTCTTTAGATATATATTCTAATTCTTGATTAATATTTTTTAATTCATTTCTACCATCGCCTGATAATAAGCAAAATAAACCTAATGCAAAAAGAGCAATTGTGGTAATAATAATTTTCTTAGTTATGATTTTTTTTATCATAGTTCACCTCACTAATTATATGAAAATAAATCGCAAATATTGCGATTTATAAAGAAATTTCATTAAGTTTTAAAAGTTCTACTACAGCTGCAGCGCGACCTTTAACTCCTAATTTTTGCATAGCATTTAAGATATGATTTCTAACTGTTTTTTCACTAATATTTAATATAGTCGCTATTTCTATTGTTGTCTTACTATTGATTAATAAATCAAATACTTCTTTTTCTCTTTTTGTTAATATTCCTTTACTCATTTTTCCTCACTTCCTAAGGTGGCTTTATAATCTCATATTATTTTATGAAGAAAAAGGAGTATTGTGAAATAAATCGCCTATGCTCCTTGGAATTTGACTGTAATATACATTTTATTTTTATATTTACTTTGAATTAAGCGCATTACTGAGTTTGCTATTTTTACATCATGTTCTTTTTTATCAATTACTACTCGTATTTGATCAGAATCTATTTTAATGAACGAATCATAACCCAATTGTTCTTTTATATTTTTTTCTAATGCTTCTTGCTCACTTTTTACATTATTTAAACTTTTCATTTGTTCAAAAGCATTATTTTTTTCTTCAATACTAGTACTATTATTAGTTAATATATTTTTTAATGATTCTAATTCTTCTAAATAATCTTCTTCAGCATCTACTCTAAGTGCCACTAAAATACTACTTTCTTTTACTTCTTCATTAGCAATATCAGTTTTTTCAGTTTTTTCTTTACTATTATTATTACTAATAAGTAAATCATTTGGCATTGTTATATAATATACACTCAATACTAAAATCAAACTAAATAATGTTAAAAACCAAATATTTTTCTTATTTATCATAAATTCCTCCATTATCTATTTAATTATATTAAGTAAATCATTTTATATTACAAAAAAAGATAGTTTAACTATCTTTTTCTTCTATTACCTATTTCATTAAATCTTTCTTGTAAGCTCATCTCATAGTATTTATCTCTAAATTCTTTTATTTTAGATTTTATTAATTCTTCTTGTTCTATTGTTGTAGCTTGTTTTAATTCTTTTAGTAATTTACAATATTCTTTTTTGAATTCTAATTTATTCATTTTATTTCTTCTTGTCTATTTCTTCTTTAATTAAATTAATAAATTCTTCTTGTGAAACTGTAGTAGTATCTTGAGAACCAAATCTTCTATAACTAATTGTTTTATTGTCTACTTCATTTTGGCCAATAACTAAAGTAAATGGAATCTTTCTCATTACTGATTCTCTCATACGATATCCTACTTTTTCTTCTCTATCATCTAATTCTACTCTAAAATTTTCATTACTTAATAATTTATTTAATTCTTTTGCATATTCTAAATGATATTCATTATTAACTGGTAAAATATTTATTTGAGTTGGTGCTAACCAAACTGGTAAAATGCCTTTTGTTTCTTCAAGAATAAATGCAGTAAATCTATCAAATGTACCAAATATTGCTCTATGAAGAACAACAGGAGTTTTCTTTTCACCATTATTATCAATATATGATAATTCAAATCTTCTTGGTAATAAGAAATCTAATTGACATGTAGAAAGTGTTACTTCAGGTCCTACAGCTGGTTTAACTTCTACATCTAACTTAGGACCATAGAAAGCTGCTTCGCCAATTGCTTCAACATATTCACATCCTAATTCATTTAATACATTTCTTAATTTATCTTCTGCTTCATTCCACATATCATCATCTGGAAAATATTTTTCTTTATCTTCTGGATCTCTTAATGATAATCTGAATTTGTAATTTTCAATACCAAAATCTTTATAAACATCTAATATTAAATTTACTACTTCTTTAAACTCTTCTTTTATTTGTTCAGGTGTTACAAAAAGGTGAGCATCATTTTGACACATACATCTAACTCTTTCTAATCCTTTTACAGCACCACTTGCTTCATATCTAAAATCAGTAGCAAATTCTCCTATTTTAATTGGTAAATCTCTATATGAATGAATATGATTACCATAAACTAACATATGATGAGGACAATTCATTGGTCTTAAAACAAATTCTTCATCTTCAACTTTCATTGATGGGAACATATTTTCTTTATAATGATCCCAGTGTCCAGATGTTTTATATAAACCAACTGTTCCAACACATGGTGTATATACATGTTGATATCCTAATTTTTGTTCTTTAGCATATATATAATTTTCTAATTGTTTTCTAATTAATGCTCCATTAGGTAACCATAATGGCATTCCCTTTCCAACTAAATCATCAGTCATGAAAATATTTAAATCTTTACCTATTTTACGATGATCTCTTTGTTTTGCATCTTCTAAAGCTGCTAAATGATTACTTAATTCTTCTTCTGTATCAAAACATACACCATATATTCTTTGAAGCATTTTATTATTGGAATCACCTTTCCAATAAGCTCCACTAACTTTTAGTAATTTAAAGTTTTTTAATTCTTTTACTGTTTCAACATGAGGTCCACGACAAAGATCAGTAAAATCTCCTTGTGTATAACAAGATATAACTGTATCATTACTATCCATTCTACTAATTAAATCTATTTTATACTCATCATCTTTAAACATTTCTAAAGCTTCTTCTTTTGATAATTCATGGCGAACTATTCTTTTACCATCTTTAGATATTTTCTTCATTTCTTTTTCGATAGCAGCTAAATCATCTTCAGTAATTACTTTATCACCTAAATCAATATCATAATAAAATCCTTCTTCAATTACTGGTCCTACCCAGAATTTAGCATTAGGATATAAATGTTTTACTGCTTGAGCAAGTAAATGTGCACATGAATGATTCTTAATACTTAATTTTTCATTTTCTTTTATGTTTTCCATAATATTCCTCCTATTTATTTAAAATAAAAACCCCTTATATATACTTCTATATATCAGGATATCAGGAGCGTAAAAACGCGGTACCATCCTACCTTGTAACTTAATTTTATTGTAACGGTATAACCGGATATCTCTTTCGAGTTCAGCTTCTGAGTAGTAATTTATATATTCTTTTATTAAACTTTCACCATTGTTTAACTCTCTATAAAAATACTATATAAATCATGTCTCATTCATTGCTTTATGTAATAAGTTTATCACAAAATATTATTTTGTCAATATTTTTACTTTTTTAGCTTCTTCAATATATTCTCTATTTAAATCCATTCTTTTATTTAAATATTCACATATATCTTTAATTCTTTTTGTTTCTTTAATAGATGGTTCAAATGTTTTTTTATCTATTATATATCTTTCAACTATTCTTTGAATTTCTAATGATGCATAATTTCTTATTGGGTTAGTTGCTTGACAATAAGCTTCTAAATTTAAATTATAATGACCTTGATTATCAATTGAATAGAAACATGAAGATATATTGGAACACATTTGATCTATCATCTCTTTAATTTCAAAATCAGATCTTGTAATCTTGCTAATATCTCTTTTAAATTTATCATCTATACTAAATATATTATTTCTATATATGAATGGAATACTTTTATTATTATTAAAATATTGAGCTATTTTAAAATTAGTATAGACCATAATATTGGCAATTAATTTTGCTGACACTTCATCTTTTACTTCCATACAATCAATAACATTGTTATTAAATTTATGTTTTGAACTTATTATATTAGATATATTTAACATATCTTTAATAATACTTAATTCATCTTTAATATTATTTTCCATTAAGTATTTGTCTGCTTGTGCATAATTTAAATTGGCACTTACTTTTATTAAACATCTTCTTACCTGAAAATCAATACATTGCATTTTATTATCAAATACAAAGAAATATCCTATTGTTCTTTTTTTACCTTGATCATTTAATGATAAATTATTAGTAATACTATCAGGTAACATTAGATGGCTTGAATTACGTACATATATTGTTTCTGATAGAGTTAAAGCATTCTTATCTATTTCACTACCTTTTTTTACACTAGCAGCGGCATCAGCAAGATAAACTCCTAATATGGTATTACCATTAGGTATTTTTTCTAATGATATAGCGTCATCAAATACTGATGTTTCATTACCATCTATAGTAATAACAAATTTATCAGTATAATTATAATAATCTATTTCTGAATGAGTTTCTATTCTATTATCTGATTCTTTATCCTCATTTTTAATGATATTATATTTATAATCTAAATGCTTTTTATAATTATTATTTTTATTTTCTTCATATATATATCCAAATACTTTTTCAGCTATATCTCTTATTTTTCCTCTTAATGCTTTATTAATTTTTAATTTATATATTTCACCCATAAGAATACTATTGCTGCCATCATCAATAAATTCATAATTTTCATCATTATTTATGACTTCTTGAAGTTTTTCTACTATTGGATGAATTTCAATTAAATCTTCATCAGTTGCTTCTTCAGTAATATTATATAATTCATTTTGAATTTCTAATTTCTTATTATTACCTAACATAAAACCTAATAACTCATTTACATGAAAAATTATCAATTTCTTTTGATCTTCATTATAAATTCTATTTTTTATATCAGTTACATATGTATTTAATTTATATATGATAGTAGCTTTATCACTTCTATCTACTGAAAAATTAGGTGAATCTAAAAAGTATTTAATAATTTTTTCATAATATAAAATATTTTCTTTATTATCTTTTTTAAGTAATTCATATAAATATGTATCAATTAGTTTATTTAATAGTAATTCATTTTTTTCATTTACTAATTTATATTCTTGATTACATATTTTTAAAGTATCAATTGCTTGGAAGAAATTTCTTGTTTCATAAATTAGATAGTTAAAGAAATTATAATAAACAATACTCTTCATATCTTTTACTTCTAATTTATCTAGTTTTTGAATTGTCTCAGTCATTTTGTCTTTTAATGTATTAATTGTATAATTATTCTTATTTTTCTTAGTATTTGATATTTTCTCAATTCTTTTTTTACAGCGCTCTAAAATAACAGATAAATTCTTAATGATTTTTTCTTTTTCTGACATTGAAGATGGAGATTCTAAATAATTTAACATATCAAAGATATACTCAATATCTTTTTCTTTTATATTTAGAGGACTCTCACTAGCTATCTTATTAATTTCTTTAAGTACTAAATCATCAAATTCATATTTATTTGTTATTTCATCTATATATTTAATTTTTTTATTTTTTTTGATTTTATCTATTATTTCTTCGCTGCTCATATAAAATTCTCCTAATTACTTCTAAGGTTTTTACTAATTAATTCTATATCATCTGTCATTTGTTTAATTCTTTCAATTATTCTTCTTGCTTTTACTACTTCATTACCATCTTTTGTTATACTTAAATGTTTCTCTAAATCATCAATGCTTAAGTTTGATGAGAAAAATGTTTTTAAGTTATTATCCATACGATATTGAAGTATTGTACATAAAACTTCATCTCTAGACCAAACTGTTAAATTTTCGGCTCCTATATCATCTATAAATAAAATTGGTGTATTTTTTATTTGATACATAATTCTTTTATATCCTATATCATCACCAAAATAACTTTTTAATTCACTTAAGAATTCTGGCCAAAATATAATTGTACTCTTAACATCTTTTTTTGCTAATTCTACTAATATTGCAGTAATTAAATAACTCTTACCACTACCAAAACTACCATGTAAATATAGACCTTTTTTATTATCTGGATAGTTCTTTAAAAAGTTAGTTAACCATTCTATTGTATCAAGTCTTTTAGCATCTTTACTATAAATACTTTTTACATTAGCGTCTAATATATTAGCTTGTGTTTGATATAAAGTAATATTACTTTTATATTTATTTATATCTATTATCTTTTCTTGATGCTTACAAGCACGATAATAGAATGTTAATTTATCATTTACTATTTTTGGCAAATAAGCATACCCTTTAATTTTATTTTGACATTCCATTATATTCTTACAATTTTTACAATGATTATAAGAAGTACAACTTTCTTCTAAAAGGGATGTATATTTTTCTAATACAGATTTAGGAACATTTATTTTAGAAACAAATTCTTTAAATTCTTCATTTTTTAAAGCTTTATTATATTCTTTTTCTAAAGTATTATCTATTTTATCATTCATTCCCATATCTTTTATTACACTTTTTAAATTTTCCATATTACACACCATTTAACATTTCTTCTATTTTCTTTTGTTTTTCTAAATCTATATCTTCTTCTATTTTCTTATCAAACCACTCTGGTTTACTCTCTACTTTAGTTACAGTTGTTTTAGTTTTGATAGTAGTTCTATTCTTATATTCTTGATGAGCAAATTTCATAGCGTCTTCTACTAATTCAATATTACTTCTTTTCCATTGACTTGCGATTGCGACAATAAAGTTTTTAGAAAGTTTATTATTATTAATTTTTAAAACATAATCAATCAATACATTTACAACACCTGGTTTTAAATTCATATCTATAAGTAAATATTCTAATATTTCTAATTCAACTTTAGTTGGTTTATCCGTTTTACTTTTATTACATACAAATTTATATGGTGAAACATTTTCAAACATATAAATCATTTTAGCTTTAGGTGTATTAGAAGTTACTTCATGTTTTAAATTATCAGGTTGTGTACGATAAACTATACTTGGAAGTTTTCCACTATTTTCAAATTGATAATAGTTTTGATAATTCTTTTTAAGTAATTTAATATCAATATTATGCTTATCATCAATTGAATTTTTAATAACGTTTATTGTATCTTCTTCATTAAAATTATATACATAAGATAATTTTAATATAAGAGATTTTACTTCTTCTTCAATCTTTGTATGATTCAACATAATATCTGGAATAGTCATTAATATATTATCTATATCTAAATTAGAATTAATTGATAAATCAATATAATTCTTTTTTCTAATATTATCACTATCACTATTAATTAGAGATGTTGATTTATATACATCACTAAATTTTTTACTTATATTAACATAATCTTTTAAATCAATTGTTGGTAATTTATATAATTCTTTTATTCTTTTATATTCAACACTACCTACTGTTGTATATAAAACAGTTGTTAGTAAAGGATTAACAAAGAATTCTTTAGCTTGTAATGGTGAATATAATTCATATACATAATTATTTATTTCGCCTTCTTTAACATAAGTCTTAAGTAAGCCTATTCCTTCTAGTTTTTCACGAGCTTCTAATAATTCCTTAAAAGTAATTCCCATTAATGAAATAAGTCTATTATGATCTATTGTATCAGACATAAAAGCTATCTTATCTAAATAACTCCATAAGTTTAAGTAAAAATTAACACTTATTGTTCCTATTATTGGTTGGTATAATGTAATAAGAATGTTTCTATCACTGTCATTTAATATTGTTTTATTAACGACAGTAAATGTATCTAAAGGCATAATACTTTTAGAACTCATAATACCAACTCCATTCTATGTCCATTTTATCATAAATGCCTTCTAAAATAAAAGAAAAAAAGACTAATTTATCTAATTTTTTTAGTCTTTTTTCATCTTAAATATTTCCCATTATTTCCCATTATAAATTTACATTATGATAA
>Ga0116152_10004404_pt1 | contig 11150 bp, 13 predicted proteins | sample AD_UKC119_MetaG_FD_89894 | JGI IMG/M metagenome (GOLD analysis project Ga0116152, IMG submission 89894) | Active sludge microbial communities of municipal wastewater-treating anaerobic digesters from Hong Kong - AD_UKC119_MetaG | ecosystem: Engineered > Bioreactor > Anaerobic > Digestate...
CGCCGATCTTCAAATAGGCGATCTCGCCGGCGCGCCTCAGTCTCTGCAATGTGCAGGAACTTATGCCGAGTCTCTCCGCCGCCTCGCGTTCGGTCAACAGCGCCGGCAATGTGACGACATTTTCGGTCACGAAAACCTCGGGCGGCGTTGCGCCTTGACGACGGCTTCAACGACGCTCGCCGAAATGCCGGGCGTCAGGGCGGCGATTCGATTTTCGACGGTCTCAAGGCCTACGTCGAAATGTAGGTTCTGATTGATGATGACGCTTCCGCCGCCGCCCGCCCCGTTCGGGATGATCGTCCCGTTACTCGACGGCGAGAAGATTTCCGGCCCACGCTCGCCGACCAGGTAGGAACGGCCCGAAAGGACCGGACCGCCGGCCGCGCGCGCGCCATCGATCGGAAGACCGATCACCGTTGAAATGCCCTTGAAAAGAAACTCTGAAATCAGCCGCGAGGAGAGCTGCTTTGCGAGGTTCTTCAACGTCTGCCCAAGATTCTCGCCGTAGACGATGGCGTCGGCTAAGGCGTTCGAAATTCCCCGCGCAGCCGCCTCGCTCGTCTCTCTCCAGGCTCGCGTGCGTTCGTCGAGATTCTGGATTTCCTCCGCATAGCCCTCAAGCGCGCGCCTGACAGCCTCGATTTGTTCCGGCGTCTGGGCGAAAGGCTGGATTTCCTGAATCTCAATCAGCTTCGCCTGTAGCGCCTCGAGCGGCGTGCGCGTTTCTGCGACAAGGTCTTTCAGTTTGTCGCTTATGGCTTTCGCGGCGTCGTCAGCCTTTTTTGTGTCGACCGTCGCAGCCCCAGTCTCAGTCGCAGTCCGATTGGAAATTCCATCCGTAGCGCCCGTTATTGGCGTTGCATCTGCTTTTTTTGAAAGCAACTCTAGCGCCGCATCGATCTCGGCGATTCGTTGCTCGCGAATGGCGATAAACCTGTCGGCGCCGGCGATACGGTTCTCGACATTGCCGATCCGATTGAAGAGCCCTTTGCCGCTGACGAGGCCTTCGCGCTCTTTCCTGACCTTATCGACCTGCGTGACGAGATCGGCCCGCTCGCTGCGCAGCGCCTTCTCGTTCGGCGCATCGGCCGGCAGCCTGAGAAACCGGCGCCCGGCGTCGTAGGCGGCGCCGATTTTCGCTGTGAATTCGACGAGCGCGATCTGGACGTCGTTGATCGCCTGCTTGAACGACAGAAAGCCGTCGACATTCTGAAGCACGGCCTCCGACACGCGGTTCTTCAGAAGAAGATCCATGTCGGCGAGACGATCGCTCGCCTCTTCCGCTTTCTTGGCAAGCTCGCCGGACAGGACGAACCCCAGATCGCGGCTTTGCTCGCGCGCCTTGTCGAGACTGTCCGCGCCATCGGCAACAATGAGCGCCATGCGGCGCGCGTCGTCGCCGAAGATCTTCGTTGCGTATGAAGTGCGCACCGATTGATCGCTGATGCCGGCGAGCGCCTTGAAGGCCTTGTCGAGCGCCTGCTCGGTCGTGTCTTTCGTCGTAATGCCGAGATCGGCGAAGGATTTCTCATAGGCCTTGTTGCCGTTGCGCGCTTCGCCGAGCCGGCGATTGAAGCGCCCGACGGCGTCGGAGAACTGCTGCTGCGTATTGCCCGCGCGAACCGCGGCGCGGCTCAATTCCTGAAAGGCGTCGGCGCCGATATTGGCGGTTTTCGCCGCCTTGGCGATTTCGTCGCCATAGCTGATCGCTGCGCGCGATACCTCTTCATAGGCGCGCGCCGCCGTTCCGACAGAGAAACCGGCGAAGGCCGCTTTCGCCACGCTGGCGACGCCGCGCATCCGCTTTTCCAGCTTGTTTAGTTGGCCGACCGCGCCGCTGATGCCGGAATTGAATTGCTGCGTCTCCGCGAGCAACCGGACGATGAGATCGCCGATCTTAGCCGCCATTGTTGACTCCCTTCTTTTTGCGGCGAGCGCGCCGCAATGTGAGCGCCAAGGTGCTTGCCCATTTTTCGAATTCAGAAAGCTCGTTTGCGGTGAACGCGCCCGGATTGTTCGCCGCTACGTCGATTACCTCTATCGCGCTCTTGAGAGACTGCACGAGCACCCCGCGTAATTCCTGCGCTGCGGGCTGCAAGCCGGGAATTTCTTCGATCGTGATCGTCACGCCGCGCTCTTCTCCCGCGCCATTCTTTCCCGCCGGGCCCGTGCGGCGTGAAGTATCGCCGCCGCGAGCCGGGCGAGCCGTTCAAGCTGTTCCGGGCTCGCCGCATTCACGACATCGAACGCCGCGCGCATCAGCGCGCCGGGCTCGTCATCTTCCGGAAGGTCTATTTCCATTGCTCCGACCTCTGACGATGGCGCGGGGCGCGTTCGCCGCGCCCCGCGGCAATCAGTTCGAAAGGCGCACCCGCACGAGGCTAGCGCCGCTCAGCTCAGCCTGCACGGCCTTGCCGATCAGCGTGTTGCCGCTCGACGTGGTGGTGACGTTCGAATTCGTATTGTCCCAGTAGACAAGCACGCCTTCATTGATCGCACCGGCCGCCTTGGGGAGTTCGACAACGCCTTCGACCACGGCGTCGACCTTGGCGCCGGACGCCGCATCTTTGACCGCGACGCCGAAGATCGCGCCGGAGAGGAAACCGTCGCTGGAGGAAAGCGCCGCTGGCGCGGTGAGCGAGAGAATGTTTCCATCCTGAATATAGTTTTTCATTTCAGACTCCTTTTGAGGTGGTGGCGTAGACCGTCCGGATGCGGCCGCCGGATTGCGCGGCGGCGATCCGGCGTTCCATGTCGGCGATGGCGCGGGCGAGGTCCGCATCGCTGCGAAACTTCACCCGCTTGCCGTCGTATTCGACCTCAGCGGCGGGCTTTCCCCGCGCCGCGAGAAGATCGTCACGCCAGGTTTCGAGTTGCGCGAGCGTCGCCACTATGCCCCCGCGTTCTTGAACCAGCCCCGGTGCTCGACAAAGCCGGCCCCGAAATCGAGGCGGACCTTGATTTCGACGCCGTCGACGTCGAAGCCGTTGCGGCTTTCGATTTGCGGGCCGGGTTCGCCTTCGAGATAGGCGTATTCGAGGCCGTCGATTTCGGCGGGGTCCGCCGCGACGTACCAGGCCGTCGCGCTTGTCAGCCTCGGCTCCACGAGAAGCGAGAGCGAGGCGAAGGGATTCACGTCGCTCGTCTTCGTCGCCTGGATGGCGGAGAGCACCTTCTCCGTCGACGTTTCCAGCGCCGCCGGCACGAGAACGAATTTCGGCGTTACGCTGATCAATTCCGCCGCGCCGAGGCCTGTCTGTTTCCGCATGGCGAGCCTTCCCGCGCCCAGCGTCGTTTCGCTCGGCGGCGCGCCCGTTCCGGCGAGGTTGCCGTGATCGGCGTGGAAGAGCGCCGTCGTGTCGCTCATCGTCGGGTTGCTTTCGAGAAGCGTTGTAAGCGTGTTGTTCTCGAAAGCGCGGGCCGCTTGCCCCAGGCGACGCGATAGATCGGCGAAGGCGCCGATATCGTCGTTGATGATCGCTTGGCGCGTGATGCCGAAGATTTTTCCGTAGGTGGCGAGGGTGTAAGTTTCTTCGGCTTCCGCCATCGAGCCGCGCTTGTATTCGCCGCCTTCGCCGACCTCCTCCAGGGCGCTCATTTCGCCGAGCTGCAGGCGATGTTTCGCCCGGAAATCTCGCGCCGTCGTCTGGCGGGCGAGCTGTCGCACCCCGGACGGGGCGGCGTCGTAAGCCATCCTGAGGGTGCGGTTCACCGTGTCGCCGAGAATGAGCGAGAAATCAGAGGTCGTATGCAGGGCCCGCGTGATGAGTTGCTGCGTACTCAGCGCGGTGACGGGGATTCCGTTTCGCCGGCAGATTTCCCGGGCGATCTCCGGCATGGAGAGCCCCACAAAGGCGCGGGCCTGTTCGCTGGGTTTGTGCGCCGGATTGATCCGGGTGAAGAGCGCTTCGCCGATCGCGCGGGCCCGGAATTCCGGGTTATCGAAGCTCGTCTCATTCGGCAGCGTCTGCGTTCGGATTCCGCCGTTTGCGTCAGTGCGCTGGCTCATCGCCTGGAAGGCCGCCGAGCGGGCTTCATCCGCGCTCGCCTGACGATCGATGAGGCTGTCGGCCCAGGTGCGATCAAGGCCGGAAAGATCGGCGATTGACCGGATTTCAGCGTTCACCGCCGCGCGGGTTTGCAGTTGCGGCGTTGCGGGCTGCTGGGCGCCGTTCGACGGCGCCTGCGCCGGCGGATTTTCAATTTCGTCTTCGTCCATTTGCTGACTCCTTTGTTGACTTCTGATCTGCGCAGCCGGGTCGGCCGGCACAGGCACGAGGCTCACTTCGGCTGGCGTCCACTTCGTAATTGTCCGTACCCGGACGCCTTGCGGGTCAGTCTCGTCGACCCACTCATCGGAGGTGTAACCGACCGAGATTCCGCGCTGGCCGTCCTCGATGCGGTCGAGAATTTCATCGCCGGCCGCGCCCCTGAAGAGTCGGAGCGTCGCCACAAGCGCGCCGCTTTCCTTGCGCACGTTTTCGACAATGCCGAGCTGATCCTTTGCATCGTTCTGGCGATGCGCATTGAGCACCGGGCCGCCTTTGAGGCGTCCGAGATTCGCGCCGGAAATTTTCAGGCGCTCTTTCATGCCCCAGCGCGCGACGAAATTTTCGGTCGCGATGACCGCCTCGACGGTTCGCGCCTCCCGGTTAAGGCTCTCCGGCCGCATGGAGGCCGGCGCGCGGCGATAATTCAATGGCAGACTCATGAGAGGATGACCTTTCCGCGTTGCTTTAGGTCGCAAATCCGGCGCTCGCGCCGGGTGAAATAGGGCGGACGCGCCGCCGGCGGGTGAGGTCCAGTCGCCGGCGGCGCTATTTCCGCCTGTGGGGTTCGGCTGCGCTTGCAATCAGCCGAAGGCGGAATTTCTGCGGATTTTCGCCGCTCTGCTTCGTGATGCGCGGCGAGGGTGAGCGATGCGCCGAAATCCGCGAGTTTTTTTAGCTCTTCTTCGCTCATCCGGGGCGCGAGCCGGCCCGACGCTTCGAGCGTGATCTGCAGGCAGCGCCACAGTTCTTTGCGGCTGATTTCGGTCGAGAATTCGACTTGAACTTTCATTCGTCCGCCTCCGGATTATCGTCGGCGGGATCGCGCCCGCCGCCGGCGAATGACGAGCCGGCGGCGGACGCTGCATCGGCGGGCGTCGAACCGCCGAAATCAATGCCTAACGCTTTCGCTCGCTTCCGGTCGGCCGCGATCTCCGCATCGAGCGCGTCAATATCGCGGCCTCTGGCGGCGACGACTTCGCGGCGCGATTTGAAGCCGGCGGCGACCGCATCGCGGTCGGCCTGCACGTCTTTCATTGGGTCGACCCACTGCCAGCCAGGCGGGATGAACTCTACCGCCGCCGCGTCTTCGAAATCGCCGAGCATCGCGTCGGCGGGCAGCTTTCCGGCGAGCGCATCGGCGAGAAGCACGCGCCGCCAGATCGGCTCGAGGACAACGGGAAATAAAATCTGTGTGCGGAGCGCATCGATACGCCGGCGAAATTCGATCAGCCCCGCGCGGATCGATGAGTAGTTGACCCCGGAAAGGTCGCCTGTCGCCGTCTCATACGGAACGCCGAGCCCGGCGGCGATCTCGCGCGCGTTCCACTTCAGGAAGTCCATCATCTCCGATCCGATTTCCGGCAAGGAAGGGAATTTCACGTCTTCATCAGAAGCGAGATCGATGACGGCGCCGGGGCTAAGTTCGATCGTCGGCTTGGGGTCGGTATTATCGACTTGTCCGAGCATCCCCTGAGAGACGCCATCCGGCGCCTGGGTGACGAACGCGGTCAGGCAGGCGCCAACTTTTGCGCGCATCAGCATCGCGTCTGCTGTCTTGTCGTAATCGAAGAGCTTCAACAGCGCTGGCGCGAACCAGCTTACGCCGCGCACCTGCCCCGGTGAGATCGGCGTGAAAAGGTGGATGATCTCGGAAGCCGGAACCCGCACCGCCTCGCGGTAGCCCGCAAAGGGCTGGCCGGGCGCGTCTCGCAATACGTGATAGGCGACGCGCCGGCCTTCAGTGTCGAATTCGATGCCGGCGACGATGCGTGCGCCGCCGCCAAGGTCGCGGGTGAGCGCCGGGTCTATTTGTTCAGGATCGAGGAGGAGAAGGCGCTGCGCGCCGTCCGCTCCGCCTTTCCACATCAGGAAGGCCTCGCCGTCGATGACCCAACCGCGCGCCGCTTGGGCGATGACGCCGGTGAGCGTCGCGCGCCCGTCGAAGGCGGCGCGCTTTGCCCAGCGCCAAAATCGGTTTTCGATCTGGGTACGGATCGCCTGATCGGGGTGGATGCTCTGAAATCCGAAGCCGGTCCCGACCATCGCGGAAACCAGCTCGTCGGCGATCTTCGCGGCGAGCCCGGAATTCTGCACCGCATGGCGCGCCCGGATTCGCATCGGCCCGCGCGCCGCCAGCTCGTCGGCGATCGGCGCGCCGCTCGCGGGCGCATCGGACCATCGCCGCCCGCCGCCTGCGCCTTCGTAGCGCCTCCGCCCGTCAACGCGCGCAATGCGCGCTGCGAGTTTTACGGCTTGGCGTTCGGCGTATCGTCTGAGCCCTCGGAGCATCAGCCGCGCGCCCTCTCGGATTGTCTCCGCATCGCCGTCTGAACGCACATATCCTGCGCCGAACTGAGAAGTTCGGCGGCGCGCATCAGGCGGAATTGATCCGCCTGCGAAATATCTAGCGATCTTTTTCCGAGGAGAATTTCATAGATTTTGGAAAGATCATCCGCCGCCTCGGAAGTGAGATTTCCCTCTCCGTCGAAGGGGCAGCCAGGGTAGTTGTCTGAATGTGCTTTTTGCATTTCACGGGCCCGGTTATCGCGCCCGGCGAAGCGGAGAGCTCATCTCTCCGCCCGCCGGGCGCTGTGACTAACCGGGCGGGCCGTCACAAACTGGATATGGGAAGATTTCAGCCAGCCCGGTTGATGACAGGAAGCTACGCCGCCCCCCCACGGCGGCGACAGGAAGGGCCCGAATTTGGCCGGTAATTCGTGTGCTGAACGATCAGACGGCGGGCGGCGATGGTCGAAACTGTACCATTTTCTCGATTTCGACGCCGCCGAACATCGGAAGCGTTCGCCGGCGACGCTCCGCCGTGTCGAGGATGCTCCTCAATACCGCCGCATCGCCGTCGCACCCGGCCGCAAAGAGCGCTCCCATGCCTCCGGCGTCATCGACGGCGAGCGCAAGGTGAAGGACCGGCTTTGCCTTTGCCCAGCCATCCGACCGCTCCCTGCTCCCGCTGACCTTGCCGGCCGCTGAAGCGCGGGCCGCCGAAATCGCCTTGACGCTCGATGGCCCCAAAAATTTCACGCGCCCGCCGGAGGCCTCTGCCATCGCAGCAAACTCTAGGCGACGCACATACGCGACGGCCGCCGTGATGCGTGCCTTCGCAGCCCACGTCACGGTGGCAATCGCGCGAAGCCGCGTCCTGCGGTCGAAATCAAGTCCCGCTGAAAGCGGCGTGCGCGGCGACGGGCGGCCATTCGCAAGCCAGTGGCTAATTATTTTTCGGGCAGCGAGAGCACGCTTCTTCGCCTCATCGACGCCGGGCCAAGCGAGCCAGAGCGTCAGACCCAGCGCCGCAAGATCGGGCTCGCTGAGATCGATCTCGCACTTCCGCTGCGCAGGCGCGCCGAACGGCCCCGAGATAGGAGACGCCCGAAGCTCGCCATACATCCCGCGCCGAATGAAGAACGGTCCGGCTGTTTGATTGATCTTGATGGTTTGTTTTCGCGCCCGCCCGGCCATTTCGCGATTTTACGCGATTCGCGCCCCCGATCCCGGCGGCGGCTCTTTCGATTTTTCCTCGATGTCAGTCTTCATGCGCTCGAATCGATCCGCGATGTCTTTCCGAAGAAAATACGTCTGTTTTTTCAGGATTTCGCGCAGAGCTTTCGTCTGATCACCGGTGAGTTTCAATGCGACGGCGATCTCCTCCGCGTTCAAGCGCTCGCGACGGCTGATCTCGACCCAATAGGCTGCGACAATCTCTTTAAAGGTTGCGAGAATTTCGTCGCGATCGAAAAGCTTCCCGCAACGCTCGGCAAGGTCGATTTGGAGGGCCAGCGCCTGCAGCCGCTCACGCTCCGCCCGCCAGCTCTTCGCAGCCCCGAAATCGATCGTGGCGCTCCCTTCTTCGCCGCCGCCATCGTCGGCGCCAGGCGCGTCCCCCGCGCCTCCCAGCGGGCCCAGAGCGTTGGGATCGATGCCGGCGATCTTCATCAGCGCCGCCCGCCGCTTCGCCTCGTCAAGGTGCCCCTCCAGGCGCTGCAGCGACGCCTTCGCGTCGACGCGGTCACCAGCCATGACGAGGCGCCCGGCTGAACCATGCTTGGCGATAGCCTGCCGGCTCACCCCGACAAGGCGCGCGAATTCCGCCGGCTTCATCGAACTCGTCAACTCGCAACCCCTCCGTCAACTAACCCTGTGAACCGTCAACCGTTTCCGGAATCCTGTGCCTACAAAATCAACAGGGATCGAATTACCCATCCGCTGCAAAGGCGGGAAGGACCCGCAACGCGGTGAGGGGCGAACTGCCGTCCTCATCGTCGCGCCCCGCTGGCGACCGCCACGCGCTCGGCGATGCGAGGGTCTCAGGCCCAAGCCATTCGCTCCCCCTCGCCGAGCAAATGGGCGGATCAGCAAGCGCTGCGCGCAGTTGCAGCGCCGTGAGGTCTCCGCGTTCAAACTTCCTCGCCAAGAAGTCGGCGGGCTTTGGCCCGCCGGCCTTTTGCATGAAGGCTGGCCCCGTCATCGCTATGGCCTTCGCCGCCTTGTCGATGCGCAGCAATTGCTCGCGGAGTGCGGCGCGCCCTTCGCAAGGCTCGGCAGAGACTTCCTCTTCCTTCGACTTCCGAGACGAAGTCGAGGAAGTCTCCTGAGAAGTGTCCGGCGGAGCGGACTGTAAAGCCCGTTTGTGTCCGGCCGAGCGGACTGTAGCACCGCCCATAGTCCGCTCTGGCGGACTATGGGAACCCTCCGTGTCCGGCGGAGCGGACTGTAAGGCGGCGCTTTTGCGGGTGCATGTGACGCTATAGACCGCCTTCACGCGCTTGCTGCCGAATGAGGCGACGGCCTCTCTCCGCAGCAAACCAGCCGCCACAAGCTCATTGAGCGCAGATGCGGCAATGGTTCGCTTGAGCCCCCACGCCTCCAGGTCGCGAACGCCGAAGGCGATCTTGTCGCCGTCACGGCGACCGAATTTTATCGCGATAAAGGCCTTTGCGGCGTTGCTGGAGAGCGATTTCAACGCCTCGGCTTCCGGCTCGCGAATAAGCGAAAATCGCTCCTCGCTCATTCTGCGAGCTCCCCGGCGAACGTCGCCGGCGTGATCATCGTGACCACCGGTCCCGGCCGCTCTATGCCGTCGTATAGCGCCTCGCCAAGCGCCTCGAGCGAAGTCTCAAAGTCCTCAAAATGCTGTCCGGTCAAATCCTTGAAGCGTAGGCGAACCTTGCGCGGCCAACTCGATCTATAGATCTCGAACGCCTCGCTAAAGATGGAAATATCCCTCTTCCGTCCCTCCGGCGTGAGAGGACTCGGTTTGTCTTGAACGTGTGCTTCGTGGATGCGATCCGAAAGATCGACGACCTCGTTGACCAGTAATCGCGCTTGAATCATCGCAAGAAACGCGCTAGCGAAATCGGTGCCGGTCGCATCTCCTGCACCGGCGTTGACACGCATTTGAGACCCGCCGGTTGACACGCCCGGCGGGTTTCTTTTTTCCTCGCCGCGTTCTTCCGTATGCGAACCGTCTACGGGTTTGCGTGTTAGTTCTGGCACGCTGTTAGCACGCATAATCAGCTATCTCCTGCTTTTTTGGGCGTGCTAATGAGGCGTAGAGGAACCCTTAAGTCTCTGATTTTCCTTGATTTATTCCGGTTCACACCGTAGGGGTCACTGGTTCAATCCCAGTCGCGCCCACCATTCTCAACTGGAATTGGCGGCGAGCGCGGCCTCGCGGCGCGGGTGGCGGCGATGAGCTAGCGCTCTTCCTTCGGCCAGGGCCGCATCGGGATCTCGATATGGCTTGGTTTGGCGCCGCCGACAGCGATGGCGAATTGCTCCGGCCCGCTTTCCGGATACCGGCGAAAGACATCGGTGTCCGCGCCAGCGATAGCGACGCGCAACCGGTGACCCTGCTTGATTAGCGCAGCGACCGGATTGAGCGCGAATTCGAGCTGCATGATTTCGCCCGACGTGACGGGAAGCGCATCGGCGCGCGCAAAGCTGTGCGGCGCATCGCCCTGATCGTAGGGCATGGCGGCGGGGTCTGCAGGCGCGCGATGAATCGCGCGCAATTCGCCTTCCGTAAGATAAGTGACACGCCCATCCGGCGCGACATCTTCGAGATAGACGAAGAACGCCGGATCGTTCGATTGCGCTGATGCGTAAAGCGTGACGACAGGGGCGCCGACAATCTCCGCATCGTCATCGACTGGCGGAGAATCGAATACCGCGAGCTTGCTGTCAGCCTCCCGCCGGTCCGGATAGGCTGGCGGCGCGCCGAATTGCGTTGACCAGCGCGTGTTGCCGCCCGTTCCCGCAGAATAATCGACGTCATAGATGACGCTCGCCTGCGATGGCGGAGCGGACGAAAGCGCGCCGCCATCAGCGAGATAGAAGCGCTGCGGCTCTGCGCCTGCCGGCGGCCAGACGCTCGTTTCTTCAAATGTTTCCGCGCCGAGAACGTAATAGTGAATCTTGCGACCGGTTTTCTCACCGACAATGACGCCGTCCGAAAAATCGATCATGGTGCGGAATTGTTCGGCGCGGTCCGGAAGCGGCGCCTTACGCTCCGGAAAGAACGGATCGGCCCCGACATTCTGGCCGTGATTGTTCCCGGTGATCCAGATATCCATCGGAACAAGCGGCGCGGAGCGAAAGCGCGCAAGCGTCGCTTCCGCGACGGCGCTGTCCATCCACGACGCCCATATCTGGATCGGTTTTGCTTCGCGGCGAATGCCGGCGAGTTCAGCGGCGGGCGAGAAACTGAAAAGGCTGTAGCCGTTCTTGCCTGCATCGTCGCGGAAATCCGCTTCGAGATAATCTTCCGGACTCCACCTTTCGCGCCCACCCAGCGCTTCTCGCAGCAGGGCGTAATCCGCGTCTTCATCGACGGGCTGAAGAAGCGGGTACATCGCGGAGCAA
>Ga0116152_10004405_pt1 | contig 11150 bp, 9 predicted proteins | sample AD_UKC119_MetaG_FD_89894 | JGI IMG/M metagenome (GOLD analysis project Ga0116152, IMG submission 89894) | Active sludge microbial communities of municipal wastewater-treating anaerobic digesters from Hong Kong - AD_UKC119_MetaG | ecosystem: Engineered > Bioreactor > Anaerobic > Digestate...
AAGGGGGCCGCAGGCGCCGGTCTTCGATCGAGACGGTCCGCAGTGCGGGCCATCACCACCGAGGACCGAGGCGTGCAATGCGGCCCCGTTGGGGTGGTAAGACTCGAGGGGAGCGACCTTAGCCACTCCCCTCAATCAGGTTATCGACGGATACCCAGCCGCGCGATCAGCGCACGGTAGCGCTCGATGTCGGTGCGGGCCAGGTAGTCGAGCAGCCGGCGACGACGACCCACGAGCAGCAGCAATCCGCGGCGGCTGTGGTGGTCGTGCTTGTGCTCTTTCAGGTGTTCGGTGAGGTGAGAGATGCGGTGGCTCTGCAGCGCGATCTGCACCTCGGGGCTTCCGGTGTCGCCTTCAGCCGTGGCGTACTCGCTGATGATCTTCTGCTTGGTGGCAGTATCCATTGATGTTCCTTGATCTACGCGGACGCAAAACATAGCGGCTACCAAGCGTCCGTTCAGTAGCCGTGGTCCCAGTGTAGCGGGTGGGGGTATCAAGTCGCCGCGGGCGCTTGGGAGGAGGGCTAAACCCTCTTTTGCCCGGTATCGACACAGCACTTTTGAACCACTGCGCCGGGTATGCCGGACTCAGCCGCCGGAAGCCTTGAACACCTTGGGAACGGTCTTCAGGATGATCTTCACGTCCGACCACAAACTCCAGTGGTCCTCGTAGCGGTTGTCGAAACGTGCCCGGTCATCGATGGACGTGTCTCCACGAAGGTCGTGGATCTGAGCCAGTCCGGTCAAACCCGCCGGCATCCGCAGCCGGTCGCTGTAGTGGGGATACTGCTCCTGAAACTGCTCGACGAAGAAGGGCCGCTCCGGCCGGGGCCCCACAAAAGACATGTCACCGCGCAGGATGTTCCACAACTGCGGAAGTTCGTCGATCGAGGTCTTACGCAAGAACCTCCCGACACGGCCCACTCGCTCACTGTCGGACTGGACACTCCACAGGGTGTCCGAGACCGAGTCAGAAACTGGCTTCATGGTCTGCAGTTTCAGGAGTTCAAAGGCCCTGCCATCCTGACCTATGCGGACCTGCCGGAACAACAGGTCCCCACCGGTCTCGCGTTTGACCAAGAAGCCCGCAACCGCCAGGACCGGACTCAGCACCAGCAACGCCAATCCGGCCAGAACTACATCCAGGACACGTTTGACCAACAGCCCGAACGTGGGCCGCGTCGCCCCCAGTCGAAGCACCGGAACGCCGAAGACATGGTCGTCGGCACGAGATTCGCCGATCAGGTCGAAATACCGAGGCACAGCCATGATCGTTATGCCGGCTGCTAACGCACGACGTATCTCGAAGACTTCCTTGGCTTCAGATGCCCGAGAAAACGCCACCAGGACGGTGCTCGCCTGCGCATCAGACGCGGCCTGCGGAAGATCGACGTCCAGCAGGTCCGGCACCCGGCCGGCCAGGTCGAGGCCGTAGTCGGGATTGTCCTCAGCCATATCCGCGATGGCATCGGCCACGATGCCGCCACCTACCAGGAGTAGACGTTCACGGGCGACATCGTTGCGGCGCAAAGATCGCACCATGACATACGCAGGCACCCGCGCCAGCCCCACAACGGCGCCAGCAGACGCAAGCCAGAAGGTGCTTGCTTCCGTGACCTGCAGCCAGGGAGTGATTCCCAAGGCGACCAGCAAGCCGGTGGCGATAAGCGCGGCCTCTAGAGCCGTAGGAAGCTCATCCAGAGAACTGAGCGAAAATCGTGCCCTGTACAGGCTCAAACGCCAACGGGCTAAACCCAGCAATGCCAAGCCTAGGAGTGCGACTGTCATCACAGGAGGTGTCCACAGCCACCACATAAGGGCCAACGCCGCGACGTCGATGGATACCAAGAGCTCAGTCTGACGAACAGCGGTCATGTGCATTCGCCGCCTCAGTGGAGACACGCTAACCACCGCCACACCCATGTTGGCCTCACTCTCCGTCAAGGCGTGAAACACCGAGCGGACGTCTTTGGACGGACTCGTGCCTTCTGCCTGACGACTGCATCGTCGGAAGACGACGTGTCCTTGATACGAGTTCCGGATATTCACTAGGAAGGGTGGCGATCACCCGGTGCCCGCAGCTGCGATGACCTAGTCCTATCGTCTCCTGTTCAAGGAGTGGGCGCCAACGCTGGCCACCGTGTGGACGGCTCAGCGCCAAGAAACTCATCGCCTAGGCATGTTTGCCGTACCGCTCAGGCGAGCGCCTGCCGCACACGAGCGGACAGAACTGCGGCTACCAGGGCAAGACCGACGGACAACAGAAACGTCACCGCATATAGAAGGGTCTTGGAAGTACCCGCCGGTGCACTGCTCAGATCAGCATCGGAAATCGCTTCGGCGACCAGATACGGGTCGGTTTCAGCGCGCAACAGCACCTGATCGACCAACGATTGGTTGGCTATTTGGGCTTGCTCGGGGTCACTGAGCTCGGTCCGGATGGTCATGTTCAGCGTCAACGGCGGGATTTCAACGTTCAGCCCCGCACGGAGTTCGTCGGCCGTGACACCTGCGGCCCGCGCCGCAGTGTCGACCGACTTCTGCGATGCCACGAACTCCGGGTATGTCTGCACGAGCAGGGAGATGAGATCCCGACCGTCAGGTCGTTTCGGCTCCGGCTGAAAGGCCACGACTGAGTTGGATGCGTACGTCACCGGCATTGAACCGATATAGACGAACATGCTCCCGAATAGGAGAAGGAAGACACCTAGCATCACCGGCCACTCGCGCAGTACGCGCGAAACAGTCACCGGCCCTGCCTCGACTGTGCTCACTCGCTGAGACTAACGCTTGTCGCGGTTTCAAGACGATCAGTGCTTTGAGCTTCGAGCCCTTAGGAACGGCGCGGGATTCACTCGTTGGGTTGACCGATTGGAGAGTGTACTCAAGCACGCAAACGGCTGTGCCGATTCCTCCGTCATGGCAACCCGGAGTATCGAGGCACTGCTGATCTCGATCTTGCTTGGATTTGCAGCGATCCTCCCTGCCAGCAGCGCCCACGCCGTGTCGACCGATCGAATCGTCAAAGGCGGCGGCGACGGCTTTTCTCGCATCTCCGCCCCGGCCGCGAAGTCGCTGTCCGGAAGAAGCAAGAAGAGGGTCAAGACGCCCAAACCACCGACACCGACACCGACACCGACCGTGCCCGCACCGACCCCCAAGCCCAGTGCGCTGCCCGAGTTCGGCACCCAATTCCATGGCATGTGGGCCTCGTACACCGACTCGCAGCGGGCCATGGTCCTGGACACGCTCAAGGCGAACGGTGTGACCACGGTGCGACTGGATGTGTCGTGGGCAATGCTCCAACCCAACGGACCGACTTTCGACACATGGGGCACGAGCTTCGTCACCCGCGTTCTGCAGATGATCACTGACCGGGAGATGAAACCCATGGTCATGATCTGGCTGACCCCCAGCTGGGTCACTGGAAAGAGCGACGACCGAGTACCTCCGACAAGCAACGCCGAACTGCAGAAATGGGAAACCTTCACTGAGCAGGTTGCCGGTCGCTTCCCGCAGGTTGCCGCATGGGAGGTGTGGAACGAGCCCAACCACGACGACTTCATGCGCGGCGCTGACGCGACGGTGTACGCCAAAATCTTGGCTGCCGCGAACCGCGGGATCAGTCGCGGAAACCCACAGTCGACAGTCGTCTTCGGCGGCACTCAGTTCGTCGATGTCCCCTGGATCAAGAAAGCTCTGCAGGCAGGAGCACAAGGCAACTACGACGTGATGGGCGTTCATCCTTATATGGCTGTCGGGGACGCCTCACCGGACCTGCCCGATAACGGAACCATCTGGCGTCTGCGCCACATCCCGACGCTGCGCGAGGCAATGCTCGCGGCAGGCGACGACAAGCCGATGTGGTTCACGGAATTCGGCTGGCGCACCGGCTCTACAGGCAGTGCAAACTGGCAACTGGGAGTGGATCAGGCGACTCAGGCGAGTTATCTCGCACAGACTCTGAAGATCGTCTCAACGGAATGGGACTATGTCGAGCGTGTGTATTGGTACCGCGAGTTGGCCGACAACAACACCAGCGACGCTTCGGGCTATGGACTGATCCTGCCGAACGGAACTCCCAAGCCGGCACTGACTCAGATACCGGCGCTCTACTCCGCGTAGTCCCCCAACGACGAACCCTTGGCCGCCCAGGCCGCCGAATCCCACAGCGACGCCCGCGCCCATGGCCAGCCCAGCCAGTCCGCCCGACGCCGTATCTCGGCCGCCTCGGAAGAGAGCCAGCTCACACGTTGCGCCGACGAGTCCACATGCAAGGGCGGTCGTCTAAGGATGGCCGTGCGTAAACCCACGCGCGCCACGAAGTCCTGCGGGGCCGGTCCCAGGCCCATTGCGTGTTCGTAGGACCCGATCACGTCCAACCCTGCGGCCTGACACGCAGTCCAACTACCCCAGATCCGCAGGTTGAGGTCCAACGCCAGAATCCGCCCCGAGGCGTCCCGGCTGGTGTCCAAGGCGAACGGACCGGTGATCTGCAAGGCCGCGACCACTTCGCGCGCGTACTCATCGACGCGGGAGTCGTCGGTGACGGTGAGCCCGTAGGCCATCATGAAAGGCTTCTTGGGATTCAGCGTGCTGGTATAGGTCATGATCGACACGATTCGACCACCGCGTGCCACGCCGGCAGCCACTGTGGGCTGTCCGTCGTAGAAGCGTTGCACGATATAGGGCATCGGCGCGTACTGCACGACACGCTGCTGGAGCTCTGCCAGCGACTCACATCTGTGAATCCCCACCCCGCCACCACTATCCGGCAGCTTGAACATGAAGGGACCCGGCTCATCGACAGGTACCTCTTCGATCCGGTTCCAGGTCTGCGGGACGTCGAACCCCACAGACTCCAGATAAGCCGTCAACGCTCGTTTGTCCTGCACTTCGTGCGGCGGCAACGGTGCGCTGCGCTGGAAACTCAGGCGCTGTTCGTACCCGTTGACTGACAACCAGTTGAGAACTGATTCTGTGGCCTGCCAGTCCACAGGACGTTCAGCGTCGAGGGCTTGCAATCCCTTCTGCGAAGGGACCCCGGCGTCCGTGACACCGTGCGCCACGGTGCGATCCGCCAGACGGGCCCAGCGTCGCAGTCCTCTCACGGTCTCTACCTGGGCCTGCGACTGCGCGACCAGGCGGACCACCCGGTGGCCCCGATGGCGCATGGCGGCGGCGAAATCCAGACCGGGCTGCCAGAATTCGTCTTCTGCCACCACAAATGTCGCCACTCGTCTCGCCCTTCATCTGCACTGACATCAGCACAGTTCGATTCGGTCACATCTTGGCAGGCAAGGTCACCGCCACACCCTCCGAACTGGCTTGCGGCCGAACCGCGGTGGTCAGAGGCGCTCTCGGTGTGAGGCGCTTGCCCACCCGCCGCACCAGACTGCCAGCCATCTGGGCTCCGATCACCGCCGCAGGTCGTGGGTCGTCGGGACTCCACCAACTTGTCTGTAGTTGCGCCCATCCTTCCCCTTGCCACTTCTCCGCGGCCTGCCGCGCACGCAAGAAGGCCAGGTTTTCCACCACGTGTCCGATACCCTCGATTTGCTGTCCCCAGTGGAGGGGTTTACCCGTAAGACCCAGGTGGCAGGCCCTGACGACATCCATTCCGGTCGTCGTCTGGAACAGTCGGAACTGCGCACCACGGCGTGGGTTGAAGTCGATGAGGGTGGCCACACCCGTGACCGGGTCGTAGGCCCAGTCGGAATCAAACGGTCCCCAGTAGCCGATCGTCGCGCACAAGTGGCGCATGAGATGCGAAATGGTCGGCATCTGTTGGGCCAGATTCAGCACTCCGACCCCAGTCGTTGAGGGATAGTCCAGCAACTTTCGGCCTGTCCACACTTCAACGTGTCCGGTCTGCGGCAGCGCGATGCCAGCCGCGTACCAGAGTTGGGCGCCAGCCCCTGCCAAATACTGCTGCACGAAGATTCGGTGGCCTCGCCGCGCCGCCTTCTGGTAGCCACTCAGTTCCGCCGCATCGCCGACGAGGGCCGTGTGCATCACCGCCTCGTCACGCAGCCGACTGTAAGGCGCGGGACTCTTCACGACCACGGGAAAGCCGATGTCGGCCGTGAAATGCGCCAGAGCGGCAGGATCATCGCTGACCAGAAATTTCGGGTATTCCACCCCCGCATCGGCAGCTAGCGACCCGAGGGCGACCTTATCTGACAAACGCCGAGGCAAACCTGCCACTAAGGGGAACGAAAGCAACCGCGGGTCCAAGCCTTCCGCTTGCTCCGCGAGGAGAACTGCACTCTCATCGTCGCCTGCGATGACTACACACGGTGACCCGATCGCGTGCGCCACGTTGTTGAGAGCCTTGGCCGATTCGGCGGCCTCAGCGTCGGCGCGCAGAGGCGGACCGATCCTCGCAGTCACATATCGGGAGGCCAGAAGTTCCCGCTCAGATCGGTGTGCAAGCACAAATGTGCGAACCCCGCAGCGACCGAGCGTCCGGCATGTAGCTAACGCTCCGTAATCCCACTTCGGCTCGCCGGTACGGACCAGCAGTGCGGGGAACGACGAATCGAGACCTATTCCCGCCGATGCAGTCACAGCGCCATCCTGGCAGTGCGCGCGGCGGCGTCGCCGCGCCAAACGCGACTAGTGTCGGCAGTGTCTGGCGCGATGGGAAAGGACGACCAGTGGACACGCCATCTGGATCGGTCGAGCCCGGAAGCCGCAGCGCAGGCTACCGGTCGCGCACCGCCCTGCTTTTCGCGGTCGCCGAGATCGTCGGGAAATTGGCTTCGTTCGGTATGTTCGCCGTGGCCACTCGACTACTGGGGCCGGATGGTTTTGGTGAGTTCTCCTGGGCAATGGGCCTGGGCATGATGGTGGCCTCGTTCGGGATGTTCGGGTTCGACATGGCGCTCATCCAGCTGGGCGGTGCGCAACCAGCCCGAACGGCGAACTATCTCACCTCGTCGATCGCGCTGCGCGCGGTCATCGCTGCCGTGGGGGTCGGAGTCCTGGCCATGTGGCCACTTCAGCAGCAGGGCAGCAAGACCGCACTGCTGCTCATGGCCCTCGCGTTGAGTCTGGAGAATATCTCGCTGGCAGTGCGTTCAGCCGCTGGAGTCTTGGATAGGCAACGCGGTGCGGCTATCAACATCATTATCCAGCGTGTGACTATCGCTGCCATCGCAATAGGAGTTTTGCTCGCTGGCGGCGGCGTGGTGGGCATGGCCGCCGCGTACCTGGCGGGCACCCTGGTCGGTACGGGCGCAATGCTCATTCTGGCCCATATCATTGGCGCCAGTCCCCACTTGCGCAATCTCACATGGCCGGACACCAAAGCCCTGACCATCAAGTCCGTCTTGCCGGGGGCCGCCAACGTCATGAACATGCAAACCACCCGAGTGGACGTGATCGCGCTGGCGCGAGGCGACAACTATGTCAATGTCGGATACTTCTCTTCGGCGTACAAACTGATGGAGACCAGTTTGTTCTTCTCCGACTCCCTGATACGCGCGGCCATGCCGGCGATGCTGTACGCAAAGCACCCTTCCGACCTGGGCAGAGTTCTGCGAACCCTCTTCTCCACAGCAGCGATCTTCTACTTCCCCCTAGCCATGGCAATGGTCTTCCGTGGTGGCGAACTCCTGGGACTGCTGTTCGGCTCCGAATACGCCGACGGCGGACGGACCACCATGATCGCACTGGCCTGGGCGCTGATAGCCCTTGTCGTGCTCGGTGCTCTGACGACTGCTTTGCTGGTCAGCTATCACAGCGCGGATGTGGCCGCCGTCGCGGCAGCGACCATGCTGTTGAAGTTCATCATCGTCTGGCCGCTGGTGGACAGGTTGGGTGCCCTGGGCGCCGGCATCGCGGTCGCCATTGCGTTCACAACCCAGGCGGCGCTGCTGTGGTGGCGGTTGAGCCGTCACTGCGGTCGCCCCCACATGGGCCTGTCGCTGCTCCCGCCCCTTGTAGGCAGCCTGGCAATGGTGCCGCTGTTGATCTCCGCCCTGCCGCTTATCGCCTCACTCGCGGCCGGGGGTGCGACGTTCGTGATCGGTTGGTACTTCGTGGCCTTGCTCGCCGACCGGGATTCCATCAGCCGCGTGCGTACGATCATCGGACGGTGAATGCCGACACAATGTGCTCAACGAAACCGGAGTCCCGAACATGAGCGTCGCCGTTATTCTGGATCCCTACCGTCCGTACGCCCTCATGCTGATGGAGGAGTTGTACCGCCGGCACGGCATCCAGTCGATCTGCCTGCACAGCGACTGGCGAACTCGCGTCGTCCTGGAAGGCCGATTGCCGTTCCTGCGATCAAAAGCTGTGGCCGCTCATCACATGATTTCGGGTCGCAGCATGGAGCACGTCGCGGAAGCTTTGCGCCCTTACGAGGTGCTCGGAGTGCTCCCCTACGAAGAGGGCATGCTCAGCCCGCTTGCACGCCTGGCACAACTACTGGGTCTTTCCTGGGCACAGCCCGAAGTCCTATCGGCTTTCCGGGACAAACACGCGCTCAAACGCCTCGTACGCGACCGGAACCCACGAGTTCGGCTCAACGCGTTTCGCGAGGTGGCCACGGCGCAAGACGTCATGCAATTCGCCCAAGAGAACAGCCTCTCCCGGTTCGTCCTGAAGCCGAACGACGGAAGTGGGAACACCCGTGTCGCCTTCTTCGACGTTCCGGCTGATCCGGCACAGCTGGCCGAGTATTTCCGCACCTCCGACAGCCGGGTGCTCATGGAGGAATTCGTCGCAGGAGACGAATACTGGGTCAACGGCCAGATGGATGCCGATGGTCAACCCACCATCGTCGGGATTGGCACCTACATCCGTGTTAGCGAGAACGGTGTCCAGAACCTCGAGATCGGTAGCCTTTCGGTTTCGTCCCAGCATCCTGTTTTCGAACCCTTGCGCCGTTACACAGAAGACGTGATGCGCGCAACGGGTTTGAGGCGTTCGCCGTTTCACTTGGAAGCCATCATCGACGAGCGGGGGCCGTGTCTCGTGGAGGTCGGTGCGCGTCTGTGCGGCGAACTCGTGGCCCTCAACGATCAGTGGCAGCACGGTCCACAACTGGACCTGATCAGCGTTGCAGCCCACTACTACACCAGCAGCCGGCCCTACGGCGATCTACCGCTTGACTGGCGGCGCTACGACACGCACTACAGCGGCCATGCCACTGGAGTGAGCCCGAGCGACCAACGCATCACTGCGATCGACGGTCTCACAGAACTGGAGGAGTCCTCTCACTTCTTATGGTGGGTCAAGAAGCCGCACGTCGGCGACCACGTCCAGCGCACCACCAGCCTGACTACTAGGGCCTGGTCTGCCGCCGTGAACGCCTCCAGCGAGGAGCAGATTCGCGACGTGATCACAACGGCACGTGAATCGATCCGCCTGGTCGGCACCGCCGACACCACGTGGTCGCCGCGCGAACGCTGGCCTGTCTACCGGGCGGTCTTGGGCAAAGCCTGGTCTTCGCGTCCTCGCCCCTACCAACTGCGAGCATTGGCCCACCGATGAGTCCAACGCTGCTCATCGTCACGCCGTTCGGGACTGCTGGTGGCGGCGCTGAACTGTGGCTGCTCGGCATTCTCGGGGACGGGGCCCTGCAGCGTGGTGGATGGTCGATCGACGCGATCGTGCTACAGGAGGGACCGCTGACTGACGAGCTCAGGCAACGCGGAGTCAAGGCCATCACGTATCCACTTCCTGCTTCGCCGGCCGGTATCGTGCGGCGGACCCCCCGGCTACGGCGACTGATCACAGCACGAACACCCGATGTCGTGCTGGGAAACGGTGTCAAGGCACAGTTGGCCGTGGCGCTTGCGCTGGCCGGCTTGAGTATTCCAACGGTGTGGATCAAACACGACCACAGCTATGACCGCAGTTTGGCCAGGGCACTGGCCAAACGCGTAGACACCGTGGTGTCGACCGCCCTCGAGGTGGGCGAGCCCACCCGTCGCAACGATCTGGTGGTCATCGAGCCTCCACGCCCACTCGACCCGCTGACCGCATCAGAAGCCGCTCACGTACTCAGGGATCACGGGTGGCAGCCGACAACCCGCTTGACTCTGGCCATGCTGACCCGGCTGGTTCCGTATAAAGGTGTGGACCTGGCGATCAGCGCACTCGCGGAGTCTCGCTGCAACGTCTGGGAGCTGCTGGTGATCGGTGACGACGATCCCTCCACTCCCGAGGAGTCGCGCAGACTACGAGCCCTAGCCGAACGTCTCGGAGTCAATGACCGATTCCAGATGACAGGGCACATCAACGAGGCGGGCCGCCTGCTCAGCGCCGTCGACGCAGTCGCGGTACTCACTCGTCCCGGCCAGCCTGGTGCACCCACACGGGAGGGATTCGGAATCGTCGCAGCGGAGGCTATGCTTGCCGGCATCCCAGTGATCGTGGCCCAAGAGGGTCCCATCAGTCGTCGCCTACGCACCCAAACGGGCCCCGCGGGTGTAACGCTGCAGTCCCCCACCTCCGAGCACCTCGCCGAGGCGCTGGTGACATTGGCCGACGAAGACACCCGCGCAAGCATGGGAGCCCGCGGCGTCGAAGCCGCGCGCAATCTGCCAGATCAAGCGCAGGTCACTCAGGCATTTGCCGACGTCATCGAGCGGTATCGGCCGCGGCCATGACTGGTGTCGTACTGCCGTTCGCCGCGATCACGGTGATGCTGCTGGCTGCCCTGATCCTCTGGAAACCGGTCCTTCCAGTGATGCTGTTCGGGCTGTTGGCCCCGCTGGGACTAACACAGATGCCGGGTTCGGTGGACCTGGTGACTGTCCTTTCCGCCCTCGTCATCGCGACGGCAGCGTGGCAGTACCTGCTCAGCGCAAGTTCGCTGGTGCCTGTCAGTTGGGCGGCCTTGGGCGCGTGTGTGTGGACAGTCGGAACCGTTGCTTCGGTTGTCTTCAGCTCGGATCCCAGTAGAGCAGCCATCCTGGGCACCTGGCAGATTCTTGCCGCGTGGATGGCAGTCGGAATCGCTCAACTTGTTGACACCCCGCAGCGCATCAAGGCGGTTTGCGCTGCCGTCCTCATCGGCGCAACCATCACCGCCGCAAGCGGTCTATCCGGCGGCCTATATGTCCAGGGGACCTACGGGGCGTCCGTCATCCAAGGTCGCGCCGTGGGCGTTTTCTCCCAACCGAACGAATATGG
>Ga0116152_10004406_pt1 | contig 11149 bp, 13 predicted proteins | sample AD_UKC119_MetaG_FD_89894 | JGI IMG/M metagenome (GOLD analysis project Ga0116152, IMG submission 89894) | Active sludge microbial communities of municipal wastewater-treating anaerobic digesters from Hong Kong - AD_UKC119_MetaG | ecosystem: Engineered > Bioreactor > Anaerobic > Digestate...
AATTAGAAAAAGAAAGAGGCATTACAATATATTCTAAAAATACTTCAATTTTTTATAAAAATACAAAAATTAATATAGTTGATACTCCGGGTCATGCTGATTTTAGCTCCGAAGTAGAGCGTATTCTTCGCTCCATTGATTGTGTTTTGTTATTAGTGGATGCCCAGGAGGGCCCCATGCCTCAAACTAAATTTGTTTTAAAAAAATCTTTAGAGTTGGGTTTAAATCCGATAGTGGTAATAAATAAAATTGATAAACCAGCTGCTCGTCCACTAGAAGTTCAGGAAATGGTTTATGAATTGTTCTTAGATCTTGGCGCTAGTGATGAGCAATTAGATTTTTCTGTTGTTTTTGCCGCCTCTAAACAAGGTTTTGCTAAAATTAAGCTAGAAGATGAGTCTGATAATTTAAATCCTCTATTAGATTTAATTTTAGAAAAAATTAAACCGGCTTCTGATTCTGAATCTGAAAAAAAACCTTTGGCTATTCAACCTTTTAATTTAGGCTATGATAATTTTTTAGGACGTTTGGCTATTTGTCGCATTTATAGTGGAATTATAAAATCAAATCAGGATATTGTAGTTAAAACTTTAGACGGAGAAACTAGAAACAAAAAAATAACCAAATTATTTTCTTTCTCTGGTTTAGAAAGAAAAGAAGTTAGCGAAGCTAAGGCTGGTGATATTATTATGATTGCTGGCTTACCCGGTATTTATATTGGTGAGACTATTTGTGAAAATCCCGACCAAGAGCCTTTACCAGCTATTAAAATTGATGAACCAACTATTTCGCTTGATTTTTTGGTTAATAATTCACCCTTTGCTGGTCGGGAGGGAAAATTTGTTACTAATCGACAACTTAAAGAGAGACTAGAGAAAGAATTAGAAATTAATGTTGGACTTAAAATAGATTTTTCTGACAATAGTTTTTATAAAGTTTATGGTCGAGGAGAATTACATATAGCAATTTTGTTGGAAAATTTAAGAAGGGAGGGCTATGAGCTACAAGTTTCTCAACCTCAAGTAATTATTAAAAATATTAATGGTGTAGACCATGAGCCTTTTGAGGAGGTTACTATTGATGTTCCTGAAGAAATGTCTGGTTCAGTTATCGAAAAATTATCTAAAAGAAAAGGGCAAATTATGAATATTAAAAATCAGAATGGTCAAGCCAGATTAATATTTGAAATTCCAACCCGAGGATTATTAGGTTATCGCAATGAATTTATAGTAGATACTAGGGGGGAAGGAATTTTATGTACTCATTTTTTAGATTTTAGACCTCATGTTGGAAAAATTGAAAAAAGTGAACTAGGTTCCATGATCTCTATGATTGCTGGCAAGGCTCTAGCTTATTCTCTTTGGAATTTGCAGGAAAGAGGTGTTTTGTATATTGGGCCAAATATTGAAGTTTATGAGGGCATGGTTATCGGTAACGTTTCCAAGGGGAATGATTTGGCGGTTAACCCAATTAAAGGTAAAAATTTAACCAATGTTAGAGCTTCTGGCTCTGATGAGGCCATTAAATTAACTCCACCAGTAGAATTAACCCTAGAAAATGGCTTAAGCATTATGAATGACGATGAATATCTAGAAGTAACTCCTCAAAATATTCGTTTAAGAAAAAAATATTTGACTGAAATAGAAAGAAATAGAGCTAAAAGGGTTTCATAATTATTGAATAAAAATTGTATACAAGAAAAAGATCTATTATTAGGTCTTTTTTATTTGGCTTGTTGAGTATTGACTTTTATAAATTAAAGTGATAAAAAACAATGAAGTACATTAATAAAAATAGTATTAACTTAAATCAGTGAGTGATGGTTAGAAAAAAATCTAGTAAAAGAAAAAAAGTTTTTCATTTGGGGTTAGAAAAAAGTTGGCCCGGTGTGGCTGATATATTGTTAACGTCTCAATTGATTCTCCAAAAAGTTTGGCGCTGGAAGAGCTACGAAGGTGTTAGAAGACAAAACGATTTGCAACATTCTTATTCAATTACTATTCTGGCTAAAATTTTAGTAGAAAAGTTAAATAAGTATTTTGATGGATTTTGTTTTGATAAGGACATTATTATTACTGCTTTTTTGGTTCATGATCATGGAGAGGGTGAGTTAAAGAGGGATATTCAGTATGGTAAAAAAAATAATTGTGATGATCTTGATGAATATTATTCTTTTGTTGAAAGATATAAACAATTAGGTGAAGAAGTTTTTTCTTCTTTTCATTACGCCTATCTTTTGCAATATTGCATTGAAGGTAGAAAAGAATTTCCAGTTGAAGCCCAGAAAATCATGGCTTGGCTCAAAGAAAACAAGTATCCAGAGGCTTTAATATTTGAGGCGGTAGAGGTTTTTGAATATATTCTCTTTGCCCTAGAACAGGATAAGAAGGGAAATAATAAAGAGATTTTACTGGATGTTTGTAAAAATCAATTACCAAGGATGGAAAAGCTAGCCAGAGATTTACCTGGTTTTAAAGAGGAAATTTGGACTGAAGAAGTTCAGGCGCTATTTGGTGCCTATCTTTCCTAAAATAAAGCTCCTATTAAAGGAGCTTTTTTATTAGTCTAAGTTTGTTATTTTGTTTTTATTATTATATAATTAATTTATGAAGATAAAATTTAAAATAATAAAAATACTTTTTACATTATTGTTGATATTTTTTTTATCAGCTTGTTCAATTGATTCGGATTTAAATTTAGAAAATTCAGAATATATTAATCAGGCAGTTTCCTTGGTTGATGATAATATTTCTAAAATTGATTTTTCTAAATTATTTAATTCTAGTTCAGATGATGTCTTGGAAAATTATTATTTAGTAGAGGAGGTAGTTGATGGTGACACCATTAAGGTTAAGATCGATGGGGAATTGAAAACTATTCGCTTAATTGGATTAGACACTCCCGAGGTTGTTGATCCTAGAAAAACAGTGGAATGTTTTGGCAAAGAAGCTTCTAATAAAGCTAAAGAAATTTTAAATAATCATAAGGTGAGGCTAGAAATTGATAGTTCTCAGGGGGATCAAGATAAGTATGGTCGTTTATTGCGTTATGTATATTTAGAAGACAATGTTTTTTTTAATAAATGGATGATTGAAAATGGTTATGGGCACGAATATACTTATGATATTCCATATAATTATCAGTCCGAATTTCAAGAAGCTGAAAATTTTGCTCGAGAAAACAAACTTGGTTTATGGTCTGATGATGCTTGTCAAAATTTTGATTCTTTTACTTCTTCAACCTCAACGCCTGAATTGGAAGAATTAGTAAATACTATGGAATCTTCTTGGAATGAAATTAAAGATATCTTTAATAATTTTTTTTAGTATGGAAAGGATTATTAAAATATTTGATCGGGAAATAAAATATCAACTTAAAACTAGTTATCGAGCTAAAAACATGAAACTTAGTATTTATAGTGATGGTCGCTTTATTGCTACTAAGCCCAAAAGAGTTAGTGAAAATATGATTGAAAGATTTATTATTGCTAAATCTGATTGGATAATTAAGAGGTTAAAAAAAATTGATAATAGAATAATATTTTCTAAGGAGGATGATGAAAAAATTTATCAGAGATATAAAGAGTCAGCTCGTCGCCTGGTTAATAAAAAAATTGATTATTTTAATCAATTTTATAATTTTAAATATGGACGAATTAGTATTAGAAATCAAAAAACTAGATGGGGGAGTTGCTCTCGACAAGGAAACTTAAATTTTAGTTACCGTATTTTGTTTTTACCAGAAAATTTAATTGATTATGTAATTGTCCATGAGCTTTGTCATCTTGGAGAATTTAATCATTCTCAAAATTTTTGGTCTTTAGTGCAAAAAACAATTCCTAATTATTTGTCTATTAGACGCCAATTAAAGAGTAATAAAATTTAATTAAAGTTTATTATTTTATACTCTTTATTTTTTCCATTAACTTCAAGGGGAATTATTTCTCCTATTTTTTTTCCCAATAAAGCGCTTCCTAGTGGGGAATTATATGATATTAATCCTTTTTCGGGATTAGTTTCTAGTGATCCTAAGATCTGATATTTTTTTATAATTCCTTGACATTCAATCTCTACCTTGTTTCCAATGTCTATTTTTTCGCTATTATTAATTTCTATTATTTCGGCATTTGTTAAAATATTGTTTATTTTATCTATCTTGCTATTAGTTCGACGCAATCTATATTTAGCCTCTTGATAGCCAGCATTTTCCGAATAATCTCCGGTGGTAGACAATTCTTTAACCTCAGCTGCTTCTTGTAGTTGTATTTTTTTTAATTTCTTTAAGGTTTTTTGAAATTGCTGATATTTTTCTAGGGTTATTTTAGCTTCAATTTTTTCTCTAGGTATTCTGTCACCTTTTCTAATTGGGGTTTGCATATTTTATATATTGATATTATTGACATCGGATTCTTCTTTTTTTATTTCTTTTTCTATATTTTTATCAATAGTTTTTTTTATTTTATAGAAGTTTAAAAATAGGAAAACTAAAATTGATCCTAATAATATCCCAGTAATATTTAGTAGAAAAAATAACAAATCTTTAATAATTAAACTAGCGTTAAAATTATAAATTAACAGTCCTAAAAGTGATAAGGGGGGGATTATGGTAACAGCGATAGCTACTCCTGATAAATAATCTTTTATATTTTCTCTGGTCCATGAATAGCTAGCAATGATTCCGGCTATTAGGGCGATAGTAAAAGAAAGCCAACTTATCTCAACACTACCCAAGTAATTAATTTGATTTATTTTTATATCGAAAATAGCTCCAGTTAAAGTAGAGAAAATTAAAGAAAAAAATATTGCTATAAAAACTATTTTTATTGAGCGCCAAATTATTTTTAAATTTAAAATTGTTATTCCCAGTGATATTGCTAGAATTGGAGACAAAAGTGGGGCCACAATCATTCCAGCGATTATTAAAGGGACGTTGTCTGAAATTAATCCCAGAGTTGTTATAATGGTTGAAAAGATAACCATTAGATAAAAATCTATATTCGGAGCACTAGAGTTGATAATGTTAGAGATAAAAGTTTTTTTATTCTCAGTGTTATTGTTTTTAATTTTTATTATTTTTTTTAAATTAATCATATTTTTATTTAATTATTTTATTTTTATTATAGTATTTTAAATAGAATTTATCAAATGAAGCTTTTATTTTTTTATGCGTATTAATTATTAGAGATTTTTAGAAATAATTTAAATTAATAAATAGGAGTTGATAGAGGGGCTTATTCTTAGTTTTGGGTTCCAACAGGTGCTGATAAAATTTTATTGTCGAATCTGCTCAAATCCGCTAAAATAGTATTGTGAAAACTTTAAATACAAACAAGAATTTGAGCGATGAACAGTTAGCTGTTTTAAGCTTAGAAGATCATTTATCCTTTTCTGTTCTAATGAATCGTTATCAGGATAAGCTTTTGAATTATATTAGAAGGATTTCTGGTCTTTCTTTTGATGACGCCAAAGATGTTTTGCAAGATATATTTTTAAAAGTTTATTTAAATTTGAATGACTTTGATAGGGATTTAAAATTTTCTTCTTGGATTTATTCTATTACTAGAAATCAGGTTATTAGTAATTATAGAAAGATTAAAGTTAGGCCAGAAGGTTCGGCTATCCCAATAGATGAGAATGTAATTCAAAAATTCATTTATGATTTTGATATTGAGAAAGAAATAGATATAAAAATTACCAATAAAAAGATTTTTTCAGTTTTGGATGATTTGAAGCAAAAATGGAAAGAAGTTTTAGTTTTAAAATTTTTTGAAGAAAAAGATTATAATGAAATTTCTGATATTATTAAAAAACCAGTCGGAACGGTTGCTTCTATAATCAATAAAGCTAAAAAAGAGTTTAAAAAAAAGTATCAAGAAAATTTTAATTAATTAAAAATATGAATGAGAATAAAAAAGAGATAATTATTGAGCCGTTAAGCGAACAAGTTATAAAGAAAATAGAAAAAGAAAATATTTTTCCGAAACCAAAGTGGTCTTTTTTTCTAAAGAATTGTTTTGTTTGGGGATTAGGGTTTTTATCGGTTATTTTCGGAGCAATTTCCTTTTCCTTGATAATTTATTTATTTAAGGATGGAAGCGGATTGTCTAATAATAATTTTGGAGCATCTTTTTGGGAAGTTTTTTTAGCAATTGTTCCAGTATTTTGGTTAATCTTTTTAGGATTATTTACTTTTTTGGCCTTTTTGAATATTAAAAACACTAAGGGAGCTTATAAGCATTCGTCAGTTTTAATTTTCGTCTTTAGTGTAATAATCAGTATGGCCATGGGAACAACCTTATATATGTTTGGTGCTAGTCAAAAATTTGATAATCTTCTAGGTAAAAATGCTCATCCTTTTTTGTACAAAAAATTTATGAATCCTCAAGTGGATTTTTGGTCAGAGGCAGACAAGGGGCGTTTAGCTGGAATTATCTCTGAAATTAATTCTAATGAAAGCTTTTTTATTGTTGATGTTGATTCTAATAAATGGTTAGTAAATTACACAAATTCATCTTTTAGTAGGAGGTTAGAATTACGTCCGGGATTTTTGGTAAAATGTTTTGGTAAAAAAATATCTGATAATCAATTTGAAGCTATAGAAATTATGCCTATGACACCAGGAAGAGAGTTCTTTAATAATTCAAAACATAATAAAGTTTTAGAAAAACCAATTAATTCTCGAGGAGAGTTCCAGCCCTTAGATTTATTAAGGCCATAGAATGAAGAAATTTTTTTTGTATGCGTAGTAATTTATAGAGGCCTTTAAATTTAATATTTAATAAATAGCTTCCTGGGAAGCTTTTAAAAATCTATGAAAAATAAAAAAATAAAAAATTTAGTAATTTTCGTTTTATCCATTCTTGTTTTTGTTCCAATAGTTGGCATGGCAGCTTCTGATGACTCCGTTTTGTCGATTAAAAAAAACTTAGAAGACAAGGGTTTTTTCCGGGGTTCTAGGGGTATGGATGATATAGACAAGTCTTTCAAGATGATGAAAAATCAGGATAATTTAACCGAAGAAGAGAGGGAGTCTAGAAGAGTTAGACTGGAGATTAAAAAACAAGAGATGGATGAAAAATTTAAAGCTATGACTATTGAAGAGCGAGAGGCTATGAGAGTTGAGAGAAGGTTAGATAGAGATGTTATAGCGGAAAATAGAGAAAAAATAAAAGAAGCTATGGAGGCTGGTAATTACGAAGCCTGGCTAGAGCTAGCCAAAGATGCTAATTGCCCTTTTTTATCGGAGATAACTGCAGAGAATTTTGCCGAATTTGCGGAAAAACATAAAAATATGATCAATGGCAATTTAGAAGAGGGACTCAGGGGTCCAGGTTTAAGAATGAATAGAAATCAAATTAGCCTTTAAAAAATATTAAGAAGAAAAGATTGATCACGCCTATTAAAAAATACCTTGATAAAATTAAGGTATTTTTTAATAGAATTTATTTTAAGCTAATTGAAAGCTTTTTAGCATAAAATTTTTAATTTTTATTCTATTCTTTGAGTTTGGTTCTTTGTAAAACCAAAGATGTTTTCCGATGTTTTTTTTGATAGCCACCCTTTCTCGTAAATTTTCAGTCTCTCCAATGTCAGCAATTTTATTTCTTCGATCGGCGATAATATAAACACCGGGCTCACTTTTAAATTTTGCTTTCAAAGGGAATTGTCCCTTAAAAGGAATTCCTTTGAAGATAACTTCTTTATTCATAGATTTGTTTTTTTACTAATTATTAAAAGATAATAATTAGCATTAAAATTAATTATTTTTAAAATTAAAAGATCTAATTATATTTTAGTTTATAATTAAAATCTTGTCAAGAGATAAAACTTGTCAATCCTGTGGATAACTTTTGACAAAAAACTTGACAAAGACTCATTTCTTTTTTATAATTATAATATAATTAATTAAATTTTAAATTTTATGCACGAATTACAAAAAAAATTAATGAATTTAGCTAATAAAATAAAGTTATCAGAATTAACTTTGCGAGATATTGGAGAAAAGGTTGGATTAGGTAGAGAAAAGCCGCAAATAATAAAACACCATCTTCAGCAATTGGTAAAGAGGGGTTTATTGAAAAACAAAGATGGAAAATATTTTTTGGTTTCCTTAAAGGAAGAAAATAAAAACTCTTCTTTAATATCTTTGCCAATTTATGGTATGGCTAATTGCGGAGAGGCTCTTTCTCTGGCCGATAATCAGGTTCAAGGCTATTTGAAAGTTTCTCCGAGTATTTTAAAGAAGAAAAAAAATATTTTTGTAGTTCGAGCCAAGGGGAATTCTATGAATAAAACTCTCATAGGTCAGGAAAATATTGATGATGGCGATTATGTTTTAATTGATGCCGAAAATAAAAATCCAGAAAATGGTGATTGTGTCTTGTCTATCATTGATGGAGCGGCTAATATTAAGCGTTTTAAAAAGGATCAGAATAGGGGTTTGATTATGTTATTATCAGAATCAACTTCTAATTATGAACCAATATATATTCACCAAGATGATGTAGAATCTTATTCGGTGGCTGGTAAAGTTATTGGAGTTTTAAAGACTTAAATCATTTTTTTTCTTAATTTTATAAAAAGAGCGGTTTTGGGATCGTTTTTTTTCTTGCCAAAAGTTGATTTATTAGATATTATATTATTATCTAAATATTAATTAATCTATTTTTTTATGTCATATAGAGCTATAAAAAATATATATAGAGAATCTGATAAATTTATTAATCAGGATATAAAAATTGGTGGTTGGGTTCGTACGGTTAGAGTCTCTAAAGGGCTTGGTTTTATCGAAATTAATGATGGCACTTTTTTTAAAAATGTTCAGATTGTTTTTGATGATAATTTATCTAATTTTTCTGAAATAGAAAAAGTTTCTGTTGGATCTTCTTTGGAAATTAGTGGAATATTGGTGGAATCACCAGCCCCAGGACAACCCTTTGAATTAAAGGCTAGTGATATTAAAATTTTAAATTTATCTCCGCTAGATTATCCTCTACAAAAAAAGAGGCATAGTTTTGAATTTTTAAGAGAAATATCTCATTTACGTGTCCGTAGTAATACCTTTTCAGCTGTTTTTCGCCTTAGATCGGTTTTAAGCTATGCTATTCATAAATTTTTTCAAGAAGAGGGTTTTTCTTATGTTCATACCCCTATTATTTCTAGCAGTGATTGTGAGGGCGCTGGGGAGATGTTTGGTGTAACAACCTTTGATTTAGATAAACCCATTCCTAGGGATGATAAAGGTGATGTTGATTATTCTAAAGATTTTTTTGGAAAAAAAACAGGACTAACTGTGTCTGGTCAATTAGAAGCTGAAGCTTTGATTATGGGGTTAAATAAAGTATATACCTTTGGTCCAACTTTTAGAGCTGAGAATTCTAATACCACCAGACATGCATGTGAGTTTTGGATGTTAGAACCTGAAATGGCTTTTGCTGATTTAAGTGATAACATGAATTTAGCTGAAAAAATGTTAAAATATTTAATAAAATATATAATAAAGGAATTGCCCGAGGAAATGGAATTTTTTAATAAATTTATTGACCCCGGACTATTGGATCGTTTAAACTTGGTGGCTAATTCTGAATTTAAGCGAATGACCTATACCGAAGCTATTGAGATATTAAAAAAGTCTGATAAAAAATTTGATTATCCAGTAGAGTGGGGGATAGATTTACAAACAGAACATGAACGTTATCTGTCAGAAGAGGTTGTTAAGGGCCCGGTATTTTTAACTGATTATCCTGAGGCTATTAAAGCCTTTTATATGCGTTTAAACGACGATGGTAAGACTGTAGCAGCTGTAGACCTATTAGTTCCAGGAATTGGTGAGATTATTGGTGGTAGTCAAAGAGAGGAGAGATTGGATTATTTAGAGAAAAGAATTGAAAAAATGGGTCTAAAAAAAGAGGATTATTGGTGGTATCTTGATTTAAGAAAATATGGCTCAATTAAGCATTCTGGATTTGGATTAGGTTTTGAGAGAGCTATTATGTATTTATCCGGTATGGCCAATATTAGAGATGTTATACCTTTTTCTCGTACTCCTAAAAATGCTGAATTTTAATTATTAAATTAATTTATATAAATATGATTTTTAAATGGCAACCAATTTATTCGGTTAATGTTAAGGAAATAGATGATCAGCATAAAAAAATGTTTAATATTTTAAACCAGTTATTTTCTGAAAAAAGATTTTTCTATTATTTTTAAAACAGAAATAATGAAAGATTTGGAAAATTACGCTGATTATCATTTTAAAACTGAAGAAAAATATTTTGATCAATTTGATTATCCCAAATCTGATGAACATAAAAAAATGCATCAAGAATATATTAATAATATTAATTCTTTTAAGGAAAAAGGATTTTCTGAAAATCAGTTAAAAGATTTTCTTCAAAATTGGTGGATAGATCATGTCCGGGGGGCTGATCAAGAATATTCAGTTTTTTTTAATAAAAAAGGGTTGTTTTAATTAATTTAATTTATAATATGCTTAGAACTCATAATTGCGGAGAATTAAATTCTTCTAATATTGGCCAAGAAATAATTTTATCAGGTTGGGTAAATAGCCATAGAAATATGGGTGGTCTTATTTTTATTGATTTGAGAGATAGGTATGGCTTAACTCAAGCTAGATTTGATTCCAATAACGGAAATTCTAATATAGCCGAAAAACTAAAGGATATAAAAAATGAATGGGTTCTCCAAATTAAGGGAAAGGTTTTGTCTCGACCTCAAGACATGATAAATAATGGCATTGAGACTGGCGAGATTGAAGTTGAAATTACCGAAGTGGAGGTTTTAAATAAAAGCTTGCCACTTCCTTTTGAAATTAACGAAGAAAAAAACGGAGAGGCTAATGAAGCCTTGCGTTTAAAATATCGTTTTTTGGATTTGAGAAGAGAAAAGTTACAAAAAATGTTGCAAAATAGAGATAAAATTATATCCTATTCTCGAGATTATTTTCATAATTTGGGATTTTTAGAAATTCAAACTCCAATTTTAGCCAATTCTTCACCCGAAGGTGCTCGTGATTTTTTAATTCCATCTCGTCTTCATCCTGGTGAATTTTATGCTTTACCCCAAGCTCCACAACAATTTAAGCAATTATTGATGGTTGGTGGGGTTGATAAATATTTTCAAATTGC
>Ga0116152_10004410_pt1 | contig 11145 bp, 11 predicted proteins | sample AD_UKC119_MetaG_FD_89894 | JGI IMG/M metagenome (GOLD analysis project Ga0116152, IMG submission 89894) | Active sludge microbial communities of municipal wastewater-treating anaerobic digesters from Hong Kong - AD_UKC119_MetaG | ecosystem: Engineered > Bioreactor > Anaerobic > Digestate...
GAAAGCTAGGACGGCGTCGCGATCTGCCCGCCGCCGACCGCGGCAGCCACCCCGGTCGTACCCGGGCAGGAGGTCGGAAGGCCGCGCGCGACACGAACGGCGAGATAGCCGAAGGCCTGCGCCTCCAGCATGTCGCCGTTCAGGCCCGCATCCTCGACCGCGGCCACCGGGGCGTCCAGCAGGTCGTCGAGCATCGCCATCAGCGTCAGGTTGTGCCGCCCGCCGCCGGTGACGAGGATCCGTTCGGGCGGCGAAGGAAAGTGATCGGCGCCGCGCCCCACCGCGGCGGCGGCGGCCAAGGTCAGCGTGGCCGCAGCATCGGCGTCGGAAAGGCCCGCGACTCTGTCGAGAAGGCCATGGAAATCGTTCCGGTCCAGGGACTTGGGCGGCATCTTCAGAAAGTAGGGATGCGCAAGGAAATCGGCCACGATGGCCTCGTCCGCCGCGCCCTCGCCGGCAAGGCGCCCGGCTTCGTCGTGGGAGAGACCAAGGCGCCGCGTCACAAGGTCGTTCACTGGCGCATTGGCGGGGCCGGTGTCGAAGGCGAGGCAGGCGCCCGGCACATCCGGCGCGGGCTGGGCAGGATCGACCCAGGTCAGGTTGCCGACACCGCCGAGATTCAGGAAGACGACCGGCTTTCGCGCGCCGGTCCAGTGCGCGCAGGCGAAATGGAAGAAGGGCGCAAGCGGCGCCCCCTGCCCGCCCAGCCGCACATCGGCCGACCGGAAATCCCAGACGACGGGCTTTTGCAGAAGCTCGGCAAGCCGCGCGCCGTCGCCGGCCTGATGGGTGCCGCGCCCGGCGGGGTCGTGGGCAAGCGTCTGGCCGTGAAAGCCCACAAGCGCCGCGCGGGGCGCGAGGGGGGCCAGGACCTCGGCATGTGCCTTCTCGACCGCGCGGGCGGCGGCGGCGACATCGGGCCCCTCCGGCCACTGGCCGAGCGCCGCGCGGATCGCCGCGCGCTCCGCCTCCGGATAGGGGCGGTAGGCGGAGTCGCCGAACGCCTCGATCCGGTGGCCGTCGGTCAGGACCAGCGCCGCGTCGACCCCGTCAAGCGAGGTTCCCGACATCGCGCCTAGTGCCCAGATGGACCCGGTCTTCATCATGCCCTTCCCCTTGCCCGCCCCCCCAGATATACGCAAGGCGCAATCAATGGGACAAGCGGCGATGACCTACCATCCGAAATCCGATTTCATGCGCGTGATGATCGAGCGCGGCTTCCTGGCCGACTGCACCGATTATCAGGGCCTGGACGAGGCTTTGGCGAAGGGGATCGTACCTGCCTATATCGGCTTCGATGCGACGGCAAAGTCGCTGCATGTGGGGTCGCTGATCCAGATCATGATGCTGCGCTGGCTGCAGAAGACCGGTCACAAGCCGATCGTCCTGATGGGCGGTGGCACCACCAAGGTCGGCGACCCGTCGTTTCGGGCCGACGAACGCCCGCTGCTGACGCCGGCGCAGATCGACGACAACATCGCGGGCATCCGCAAGGTCTTTGCGAGTTTCGTCGTCTTCGGCGATGGCCCGGGCGATGCGATCATGGTGAACAACGCCGAATGGCTGGACGATCTGAACTACCTTGAATTCCTGCGCGACATCGGGCGGCATTTCAGCGTGAACCGGATGCTGTCGTTCGAAAGCGTGAAGTCGCGGCTGGACCGCGAACAATCGCTGTCGTTCCTGGAATTCAACTACATGATCCTTCAGGCCTATGACTTCCTTGAGCTTTTCCGGCGCTACGGCTGCCGCCTGCAGATGGGCGGGTCGGACCAGTGGGGCAATATCGTCAACGGTATCGACCTGACGCGGCGGGTGCTGGACGGGGAGATCTTCGGGCTGACCTCGCCCCTCCTGACCACGAGCGACGGCAAGAAGATGGGCAAGTCGGCCTCCGGCGCGGTCTGGCTGAACCCCGAGATGCTGTCGCCTTACGAGTTCTGGCAGTTCTGGCGCAACACGACGGACGCCGATGTGGGCCGGTTCCTGAAGCTATACACCGAACTGCCGATCGAGGACTGCGACCGGCTGGGCGCGCTGGAAGGCGCCGAGATCAACGACGCCAAGGTGATCCTGGCGAACGAGGTGACGAAGCTGGCCCATGGCGTCGAAGCCGCGCAGGCGGCGGAGGCGACCGCGCGCGAGGTCTTCGAGAAGGGCGGCGTGGGCGAGGACCTGCCGACGCTGCGGCTGAGCCCGGGGGAACTGGGCGAGGGCATCAGCCTTGCGCAGCTGATCGTGCGATCGGGCCTGGCGAAGTCCGGCAAGGACGCCAAGCGGCTGATCGCCGAGGGCGGCGCGCGGGTGAACGACGACTTGGCCACGGATGCGGGACAGATGTTCGGGGCGGGCCATTTCGCCGAACCCCTGAAGCTGACCGCGGGCAAGAAGCGGCACGCACTGGTGGTTCTGGACTGAGCGCGGTCACGACAGGAAGGAAGCGGGGGGCTGTCTGCCCCCCGCACCCCCCGAGGATATTTCCGAAAAGAAGAAGGCCGCTTAGTCCTCGACCGTGACCTTCTCCATGCGGTCGGGCGTCGCGGGCGGTTCGCCGCGCTGGATCGCATCGACCACGTCCATCCCCGCGATCACATGGCCGACGACGGTATATTGCCCGTTCAGGAATTCGCCGGGGGCGAACATGATGAAGAACTGGGAATTCGCGCTGTCGGGGTCCTGCGAGCGGGCCATGCCGACGATGCCGCGAAGATAGGGCGTGGCGGAAAACTCCGCCGGAAGGTCGGGCAGGTCCGAGCCGCCCATGCCGGCCATCGAGGTGTTGCCGTCCGCCTTGCCGAACTGCACATCGCCTGTCTGGGCCATGAAGCCGTCGATCACCCGGTGGAAGACGACGCCGTCATAGGCGCCCGATTTCGCGAGCGCGGTGATCTGTTCGACGTGGCGCGGCGCGACATCGGGCATAAGGTCGATCACCACGCGGCCGTTGGCCTGGCCGGCGACCTCGATCACGAGGTTCGGACCGGGACCATCGGTCGCGTCGGCCTCGGTTCCCGACTGGGCGATCGCCACCATCGAGCCGAGGGCGAGGAAGCCGGCGGCGAAGATCCCGCCGGCGATGAGGCGCGGATCACGCATCCGCAGCCACCTTGACCGAGATCATGCGATCGGGATTCGCGGGCGGTTCGCCGCGCTGGATCCTGTCGACATGTTCCATCCCCGAGACGACGCGGCCGTAGACCGTGTACTGGCGGTTGAGGAAGTGGTTGTCCTTGAAGTTGATGAAGAACTGGCTGTTGGCCGAGTTGGGGTTCGACGACCGCGCGGCGCCGAGCGTGCCGCGATCATGCGGGACGCCGGAAAACTCGGCGGGGAGGTCGGGCATGTCCGACCCGCCGGTGCCGGCGCGTCCGGGGTTCCAGCCGCTTTCCATGTTGGCGTGCTGCACATCGCCGGTCTGGGCCATGAAGCCGTCGATCACGCGGTGGAAGGCGACGTTGTCGTATTTGCCGGCCCGCGCGAGATCCTTCATCCGCTGGCTGTGCTGCGGCGCGACGTCGGGCAGAAGCTCGATCACGACGGGGCCGTCCTTCAGTTCGATGATGATGGTGTTCTCGGGGTCCTTGATATCGGCCATTGCGGTCTCCTCGGGCAAAGTTTCGCGGAACCTAGTGCGGCGGGGCGCGTATTGGAAGGGCAAAGCGTTCGCGTCGGTTGACCTTTGCCGAATGTTGCGCTGAATGGTTGGGGACGGCGGGCGGGGCGCCCGCGCAGGAAAGGATGCCGCGATGCGCTGGAAGACCCTCGACGACATGGAACTGAAGGACAGGACGGTGCTTGTCCGGGTGGACATCAACGTGCCGGTCGAGGCGGGGCATGTGACCGACGCCACGCGCATCGAAAAGATCGTGCCGACGATCTCGGACATCCTCAAGGCTGGCGGGCGCCCGGTTCTTCTGGCGCATTTCGGCCGGCCGAAGGGCGAGGTCGTGCCGGAGATGAGCCTGCGCATCACCCTGCCCGCGCTGGAAAGGGCGCTGGGGCGCAAGGTGATCTTCGCCGAGGACTGCATCGGCGCGCCCGCCAAGAAGGCGGTGGCCGAGATGCAGCCGGGCGATGTCGTGCTTTTGGAGAACACCCGCTTTCACAAGGGCGAGGAGAAGAACGACCCGGTCCTTGCCGCCAGCATGGCCGCGCTTGGCCAGGTCTATGTGAACGACGCGTTTTCCGCGGCACACCGGGCGCACGCCTCGACCGAGGGGATCGCCAAGCTGATGCCTTCCTGTGCGGGGCGGCTGATGGAGGCGGAGCTGAGGGCGCTGAACGCCGCACTTGGCGATCCGGCGCGGCCGGTCGCGGCGGTGGTCGGCGGGGCAAAGGTTTCGACCAAGCTCGACCTTCTGGGCAACCTGGTGGCGAAGGTCGACCACCTGATCATCGGGGGCGGCATGGCCAATACCTTCCTCGTGGCCCAGGGCATCGCGGTCGGCAAGTCGCTGGCCGAACACGAAATGGCGGAGACCGCGCGGGCGATCCTTGCCAGGGCGTCCGAGGCGGGGTGCAGCCTCCACCTGCCGACCGATGTCGTCGTGGCGCGGGACTTCGCGGCCGGCGCCGCGCACGAGGTGGTGGCGGCGGATGCCTGCCCCGCCGACGCGATGATCCTTGACGCCGGGCCGCAGACGGTGGCGGCGATCGGCACGGTCTTCGAAGCGTGCCGGACGCTGATCTGGAACGGACCGCTTGGCGCTTTCGAGATCGCGCCCTTCGACGCGGCCACCAATGCCGCGGCACGCAAGGCGGCGGAACTGACGAAGGCAGGGCGGCTGGTGTCGGTCGCGGGCGGGGGCGATACCGTGGCCGCGCTGAACAAGGCCGGCGCGGCGGCGGACTTCACCTATATCTCGACCGCTGGCGGCGCGTTCCTGGAATGGATGGAGGGCAAGGACCTTCCGGGGGTCGCGGTCCTGATGCAATGACCGGATGGCGGGTCCGGCCGGCGCTGGCCGGGGACGCGGGCGCGATGGCCACGCTTTTGAACGCGATCATCGCGCGGGGCGGCACCACCGCCCATGAGACCCCGTTCGATGCCACGGGGATCGTGGCGCACTACGTTGCCCCGCCGCTTGGCATCTGCTGCACGCTGGCGCAGGCGCGGGGCCGCATCCTTGGCTTTCAGGCGCTGGAATGGTGCGATCCGCACTGGAATGGCCCCGATCCCCTGCCGGCGGACTGGGCGGTGGTGGCAAGTTTCGTCGCCCCCGACGCGCAGGGGCGCGGAATCGGGCGGGCGCTTTGGGCGGTGACGCGGGCGACGGCGTCCGGCGCGGGGGTCGTGGCCGTGGATGCGACGATCCGTGCGGACAACGCGGGCGGTCTGGGGTTCTATGCGGCGCTGGGGTTCAGGGACTACGGTCGGCTGATCGGCGTTCCGCTGGCAGGCGGCGCCCGGGTGGACCGCATCCGCAAGAGGTATGATCTTGGCTAGGGCGAAGACCGCGCAGGGAACGGCGGGGCCGGACGGCTGGGCGCTGGTGACGGGCGCCTCCGAGGGGCTGGGGCGCGAGTTCGCCCTGATTGCCGCGCGCGCCGGCCATCCCGTCATCCTGTCCGCGCGGCAGGAAGACAAGCTGAACGCGCTGGCCGAAGAGCTTCGCAGCCGGCATGGCGTCCGGGCCGAGGTGATCGCGGCCGATCTTTCCGTCGCCGGTGAAGCCGAAAGGCTGTGGGATCGCGCAGCGCAGGGCCGAAGGATCGCCGTTCTGGTCAACAACGCGGGGCTTGGGATCAATGGACGGTTCGAAAGCACGGAGTGCGGGCGCGAAGACGCCTCGGTCGCGGTCAACGTGGTCGCGGCGACAGTCCTGATGAAACGCGCGGTGCAGGCGATGCGCGCGGCCGACGGGGGACGGATCCTGAATGTCGGGTCCACCGCGGGTTTCATGCCGGGGCCGGAAATGGCGGTCTATCATGCGACGAAGGCCTATCTTCTGTCGCTGTCCGAAGCGGTGGCGGAGGAATTGCGAGGGACCGGCGTGACGGTGACGGTGCTTTGCCCCGGGGCGACCGCCACGCGCTTTGCCGGCGCGGCCGGGATGGAGGACATTCCGCTTTTCACCCTGATGGCGCCGGCGAAGGCGCGTGCGGTGGCCGAGGCGGGCTGGCGGGCGATGGAACGTGGTCAGCGAATCCGCGTCACCGGCGCCATAAACAAGCTGTTTGCAGCGGGCCCTCGTTTCGCGCCACGGTGGCTTGTGACCCGGATCGCGCGGATTGTTCTCGCCCGGCCGCACCGTTAACGCCACCATGTTTGCAACCCCCCTGCCCGTCGCCTAAGAGGGAAGCAACGGGTCGCGCGACCCATGGCGTCACGGCGGAGTGAAACAGATGGCACGGCAGGATCAGGCGAACCAGATGCGTTCGGGCAAGGGCTTCATCGCCGCGCTCGACCAGAGCGGCGGGTCGACGCCGAAGGCGCTGCGGCTTTACGGGATTGCCGAGGGATCCTGGGCCGATGATGCGGAAATGTATGCGCTGATCCACCAGATGCGCAGCCGCATCGCGACCTCGCCCGCGTTCAGCGGCGACCGCGTCGTCGGTGCCATCCTCTTCGAACGGACCATGGACAGCGACATCGGCGGCAAGCCGGCGGCAGAGTTCCTGTGGCACGATCGCGGTGTCGTGCCGTTCCTGAAGATCGACAAGGGGCTTGAGGACGAAACCGACGGCGTGAAGCTTATGAAACCGATCGGCGGGCTCGACGCGCTTTTGGAGCGCGCGGTCAAGGCGGGGATCTTCGGCACCAAGGAACGGTCGGTCATCGACGCGGCCAACGCCCGCGGGATCGCCGCCTGCGTCGCGCAGCAGTTCGACCTGGCGCGGCAGGTTCTGGCGCACGGGCTGATGCCGATCATCGAGCCTGAGGTGACGATTTCCATCGCCGACAAGGCCGAGGCGGAAGACATCCTTCTTTCGGAGATCCTGAAGAACCTGGACGCGCTGCCGGAGGGCACGGAGGTCATGCTGAAGCTGACGCTGCCGACCCGGCCGAACCTTTACAAGCCGCTGGTCGATCATCCCAAGGTGATGCGCGTCGTGGCGCTGTCGGGCGGCTACAGCCGCGACGACGCAAACGCGGCGCTGGCCCAGAACACCGGCATGATCGCAAGCTTTTCGCGCGCCCTGACCGAAGGCCTTTCGGCCCAGCAGTCGGACGCGGAGTTCAACGCGGCGCTCGACCGCGCGATCCAGTCGATCTACGACGCCTCGATCACCTGAGGCGTCCGGCCAGGGAAGTTTCTGAAAACAGGGGATTCCCTTTGCGAATCACCTGTGCAATGATGCCCCGGAGCCGCCCGTCAGAGGCGGCACGAGGCAGATATGAGCACAGTTCGCAAATCGCCCACGGTCGGCCCGGTGTTGTTTTACGGGCTTGCGCTGGCCATGGCCTTCTATTTCACCTTTGCCGCCGTGCAAGGCGACTACGGGGTGTTTCGCCGTGTCCAGGTCGCGGCGGAGAAGGAAGCGCTGATTGCGGAACGCGACCGGCTCTTGGCCGAGGCGGACCGCATGGCGAACCTGACGCTGCGCCTGTCGGACGGCTATCTGGACCTTGACCTCCTGGACCAGCAGGCGCGCGACGTCCTGGGCCTTCTGCGCGGCGACGAACTGGTCATCCGCTGATCCCTCCGGCCCCTTGCGACATCCCCACGCCCCCGCCCGGCGGCGGGCGGTTCGGCGCCAATTTCCTCTCGCGCTTCGGGGTGCAATGCGCTATTAAGTAGTTCAACATTGAACTACTTTTCCGGCATTGGGAGGTCGCCGCTATGGCCGCAAGAAAAGTCGCCGCAAAATCAAACACATCGAAAGAAGACTTGCTGTCTTACTACCGCGAAATGCTGTTGATCCGGCGATTCGAGGAAAAGGCCGGCCAGCTTTACGGGATGGGCCTGATCGGCGGGTTCTGCCACCTGTACATCGGGCAGGAGGCGGTCGTCGTCGGGCTTGAGGCCGCAGCGGAAGAGGGCGACAAGCGCATCACCTCTTACCGTGACCACGGGCACATGCTGGCCTGCGGGATGGACCCCAAGGGCGTGATGGCGGAACTGACCGGGCGCGAGGGCGGCCTTTCCAAGGGCAAGGGCGGTTCCATGCACATGTTCTCGAAGGATCGCCACTTCTACGGCGGACACGGCATCGTCGGCGCGCAGGTGCCGCTGGGCGCGGGCCTTGCCTTTGCCGACAAGTACAAGGGCAATGGCCGCGTGACCTTCGCCTATTTCGGCGACGGCGCGGCCAACCAGGGCCAGGTCTACGAGACCTTCAACATGGCCGCGCTCTGGAAGCTGCCGGTGATCTTCGTGATCGAGAACAACCAGTATGCGATGGGCACCGCGCAGAAGCGGTCCACCTCCACCCCGGAACTGCATACGCGCGGGCTTGCCTTCGGGATCCCCGGCGAGACGGTCGACGGCATGGACGTACTGGCCGTCAAGGCCGCGGGCGAAAAGGCCGTCGCGCACTGCCGCGCCGGCGACGGCCCCTACATCCTGGAGGTCATGACCTACCGCTATCGCGGCCATTCGATGTCGGACCCGGCGAAGTACCGGACCCGCGAAGAGGTGCAGAAGATGCGCGACGAACGCGACGCGATCGAACATGTGCGCGACCTGCTTCTTCAGGGCAAACACGCCACCGAGGACGACCTGAAGGCGATCGACAAGGAGATCAAGGCCGTCGTCAACGATGCCGCCGAGTTTTCCAAGGAAAGCCCCGAGCCCGCGCTCGAGGAGCTTTGGACCGACATCTACGCGTAAGGGGGGACCGACGCATGGCTACCGAAATTCTGATGCCCGCCCTGTCGCCGACGATGGAGGAGGGGAAGCTTGCGAAATGGCTGGTGAAGGAGGGCGACAGTGTCACCTCTGGCCAGATCATTGCCGAGATCGAGACAGACAAGGCGACGATGGAGTTCGAAGCGGTCGACGAGGGCACCATCGGCCGGATCCTGATCGCCGAGGGGACCGAGGGCGTGAAGGTCAACACCCCGATCGCGGTTCTGGTCGAAGAAGGCGAGAACGTCGCGGATCTGGCGGCCCCCGCAGCCCCGGCGGCGGCGCCCGCCGCAGCCCCGGCCCCTGCCGCAACCCCCGCCCCGGCCGCAACGCCCGCCCCGGCCGCCGCGGCCGCCCCTGCGGCGCCGGCCGCCGACCGGTCGCCCGACTGGCCCGCCGGCACGGCGATGAAGACCTTGACCGTGCGCGAAGCCCTGCGCGAGGCGATGGCCGAGGAGATGACGCGCGACGAAGACGTCTATCTGATGGGCGAGGAAGTGGGCGAGTACCAGGGCGCCTACAAGATTTCCCAGGGCCTGCTGGACCAGTTCGGCGCGAAACGCGTGATCGACACGCCGATCACCGAACACGGGTTTGCCGGGATCGCCGTCGGCTCGGCGATGGCGGGGCTTCGCCCGATCGTGGAGTTCATGACCTTCAACTTCGCGATGCAGGCCGTCGACCACATCATCAACTCCGCCGCCAAGACGCTTTACATGTCGGGCGGGCAGATGGGATGCCCCATCGTCTTCCGCGGCCCGAACGGCGCGGCGGCGCGCGTGGCCGCCCAGCACAGCCAGGACTATGCGGCCTGGTATGCGCAGATCCCCGGGCTGAAGGTCGTGCAACCCTATTCGGCCGCCGATGCCAAGGGCCTTCTGAAGACCGCCATCCGCGATCCGAACCCGGTGATCTTCCTGGAAAACGAGATCCTTTATGGCCGGTCCTTCGAAGTGCCGGACATCGCGGATTTCACCATCCCCTTTGGCAAGGCAAAGATCTGGCGCGAAGGCACGGACGTGACGATCGTGTCCTTCGGGATCGGGATGACCCATGCTCTGGACGCCGCCGACAAGCTGGCCGCCGAGGGGATCAGCGCCGAGGTCATCGACCTGCGCACGCTGCGCCCCATCGACTACGACACCGTCATCGCCTCGGTCATGAAGACAAACCGCTGCGTGACGGTCGAGGAAGGCTGGCCGGTTGGCTCGATCGGCAACCACCTGTCCGCGACGATCATGGAGCGCGCCTTCGACTGGCTTGACGCGCCGGTGATCAACTGCACGGGCAAGGACGTGCCGATGCCCTATGCGGCGAACCTTGAGAAGCTGGCGCTGGTGACCTCGGACGAGGTCGTGGCGGCGGTCAAGAAAGTCACCTACCGTTGAGGAGTTGAGACGATGGCAACCGAAATCCTGATGCCCGCGCTGTCTCCGACGATGGAGGAGGGGACGCTCGCGAAATGGCTGGTGAAGGAGGGGGACACGGTCTCCTCCGGCGATATCCTGGCCGAGATCGAAACCGACAAGGCGACGATGGAATTCGAGGCGGTCGATGAAGGGACCGTCGGCAGGATCCTGATCGCCGAGGGAACCGCGGGCGTGAAGGTCAACACGCCAATCGCGATCCTGGTGGAAGACGGCGAAAGCGCCGATGCTGTGCCTGCGCCCAAGACCGCGGCCCCCGCCGTTGCCCCGGCGACGTCGGCGCCCCCTGCCCCCGCACCTGCTGCGGCCACGCCCGCCCCTGCGGCGTCCTCGGGCGGCGCCCGGGTGATCGCATCGCCGCTGGCGCGGCGCCTGGCCAAGGAAAAGGGGCTCGACATCGCTTCGCTCAAGGGCAGCGGCCCGCACGGCCGGATCGTGAAGGCCGATGTCGAGGCGGCAGCCGCCGCGCCAAGGGGCGCCGCCCCGGCACCTGCCGCCGCGCCGGCCGCCCCGGCCGCCGCCGCACCCGCAAGCGCGCCCGCGGGCATGTCCGCCAGCACCGTGGCCAAGCTTTACGAGGGCCGCGAGTATACCGAGGTCGCCCTTGACGGAATGCGCAAGACGATCGCGGCGCGGCTGACCGAGGCCAAGCAGACCATTCCGCATTTCTACCTTCGCCGGGAGGTGCGGCTGGATGCGCTGATGGCCTTCCGGGGGCAGTTGAACAAGCAACTGGAAGGGCGCGGCGTCAAGCTGTCGGTCAACGACTTCATCATCAAGGCCTGCGCCAACGCGCTTCAGGCCGTGCCGGACGCAAACGCCGTCTGGGCCGGCGACCGGATCCTGAAGCTCACGCCCTCGGATGTTGCGGTCGCCGTCGCGGTCGAGGGCGGGCTTTTCACACCGGTCCTGAAGGACGCCGACAA
>Ga0116152_10004411_pt1 | contig 11144 bp, 10 predicted proteins | sample AD_UKC119_MetaG_FD_89894 | JGI IMG/M metagenome (GOLD analysis project Ga0116152, IMG submission 89894) | Active sludge microbial communities of municipal wastewater-treating anaerobic digesters from Hong Kong - AD_UKC119_MetaG | ecosystem: Engineered > Bioreactor > Anaerobic > Digestate...
GTTGCTTTGTACCAAAGAGATTTACCATCGCAATACATAGCACCTGACCAGTCGGTATCGTGAAATTCCAGTTGAAACCCTTGATAATACCACGCTGTATCTTTATCGTCATTTTTTGATGAAGTGTCTGACGGCGACTGAGAGGATTCGGGAGTGGAACCGGGTGTGTTATCATTCGATGGATTCTGATTGCCACAAGCAACGAGAGAAAGAACCATCAGAAGCACAAGCAAAAAAACAAATAGTTTTCTCATAATCATGACCTCCTCTATTTTAGGTGAAATCATAAACGGAAACTAAAATCTCTGTATCATAACCGATGCCGCCTGCAATCGTAACCTTAAATAGTTTGCCATCATATTTATAGAACCAAGCGTTCATGTTAAATTCGCCGCTGTTTTCTTCATCCCATGAACCCATAGGGCCAACTTCGGGACTGATGGAAGTCCCACCGGTTTTCTTATAGTTCACGCCGCCCTCAGAAATGGAGGCAGTTAAATCGTAAACCTGCTTGTAATAAGCAAACGCAACCTCTTCTGTTACTGTTTCGGACATTGTGAATGAAAGGCTGTATGTGCTTCCGGTATCTTCTTTCACATCAGAACCAGTTGAGTTGGCAGGGGTGATTGCAACCAAAGTAAGACCATATTTCTCCAAGCCGTTTTTCTCGTCATTATTATTTTCGCCGCTTCCTTCATCGGGCGTGTTGGACGGTTCCTGCCGTGAGGTGCCGGGGTCAGTTGTGTTGCCGCAAGCGGCGAGGGCAAGCACCATCAGAAGTGCAAGTGCGAGTGCTAAAATCTTTTTCATTGTATTACCTCCGTTTCAATATTGAATACTTTTTGCGGCTTTTTTATTATGACTTACCCGTTGGAAGCGGAATGAATTACCTCGTCGCTCTGCGGAGCCAATATATTCTCTCCAGCGAAAGGTGCTTCATATTTTGTGACCGCAAACTCCACATTACCGCTGTTGACAGATTTCAAGCAAAAGTGATAGGTGGGTTCTACCCAATAGGAATAAGGTCCAATCTCATAAATCTCACATTTCACATTTGCTATTGTTTCACTTTTTCCGGTGCTATATTGTGAAATGTCATTTATAGCTTTATCGCCGCGCTCTGCAATAACCATTCTGAACGCACACAGGATTTCATAAAAGATGGGGTCGTCATCATCTGTCAGCCAACTATTAAACTTACCAGAAGTCCATCCCACATCATCGGTCATATCCATCCAGCCATACCCTTCCCAATAGTCATAACGAACAGATGGGGTATAGTAGTCCTTATTCCACCCATAACGCGCAGCATCGGCATCAAAATATTTCGTGCAGTATGAACTCTCAGTAAGGCAGATTGAAACAGTATTTTCATATCCGGCAGCAGTATATTCGATGTAAAAGCTATTCGGCAATTCTCGTATTAGAGGGACAGCCGCTTTTTCCTCATCATCTTTATCACCACCTGCCATCGCTCGCACTCTGACAAGGGCTTTACTCTCCGTACCGTCAAGCGTTGCGGTAATAACGCTTTCGCCCACCTGTTTACCTGTAAACTCAATCTTTGAGCCGTTGTCGCTGACTGAAATAGCCTTATCATCGGAAACGGTAAAGCTCACGCCGGATTTACCCGCAAAGGGCGTCCACTCTTCCGCGCCGTTTACATAGATGGTATATTCCGCGTCGTAGCCCTCCGGGGGTATTTCGCTGCCGCCTGTGCCGCCGCTGCTGCCACCTCCACCGCCGCCGCCGCAAGCGGCAAGGGAGAGCAGGAGAAGCAGCGAGAGCAAGAGTGCTGTTATTCGTTTCAAGTCAAATCACCTCCCAAACAAATCTTTGAAGCTCGTCGGCTTTTTCGGTTCCGGCTTCACATAGTCATAGCCGCCTGTCGGTTCTTCAATATTGAAGTAAATCTCAACATGGTCTTGCCCTCCGTCAAAGCAATGCTCTGTATCAACATGATAACAAACACCGTTTATCTTATTATAGAAATGGCAGACATCCATGTACTGTCCCGCCGGATGAAAGCCATTCTGCCTGAGAATATCACGGTATTGACGCACTTCGTTTTCCGCATTGTACCCACGGTTGAAGGTTGCGTAAAAGCGAATATAGCCGTCTTCTTCCTCAATCCCGATTTCGTTTCCGCCGCCGTTCCATCTCGGATATTCCGAAAGCACTGTATCCCACCGGTTAAGCACCGCGTCGTTCTTCGCCTGTGATGCCTGTTCTTCGGCAACGGCACTCGGCAGCTTTGTTCCGCAGTCTTGACAGAACTTTGTGCCAATACTGTTTTGCTTGCCGCAGCTTGGACACACTGCACCCTGTGCTACGGTTTCCTCCGGCAGCTTCGTGCCGCACGACGGACAAAATTTCACGTCCTTGTCGGCGGCTTCGCCGCACGACGGGCATATTTTCATGTTCTTCGCCGCTTCGTTCGCCATGCTCTGCACCGCTCCGGCATACGAACCGAACAGTCCGCCGAGCTCGCTTGCTTTTTGCTGCAGCTTTTCGTCAGTGCTTTGCGCCTGCGCTGACGTCTGTGCCTGCGAGGAGGAAATCGATTTGTCCACCTTATTCGCTGCTGCGTTGACGGCGTTATTTGCCGCCTGCTCCACCTTCGGAGCAACAGCCTTCTCCACGGCGTTTCCCACGGCATTTCGTACCGAACGCTTAATTGTTCTGTCTAAAAAGCCCATCTTTCCTGTCTCCGTTTCATTCTGATGTTTTTAAAACCTCTGCTGTCGTCATTCCCTGTATGCCGAGCTTTCGTGCGCATTCCACACACAGGCCGTCTATTGAAGCTTTGTCACTTGTGATGACATAACAACAGTCACACACCATTTTTTTGCATTGGCTGCAGGTGTTGAGCTGCAAAGCGAGCCTGTTATGTTTTAATTTTCTCCCCGGGAGGAACACACTGACGGTCTTTTCTTTTTTACACAGCTCACAAACCGCTTTGTGTCTGCTAATAAATAAGGACCCGTTTTTGCAAACAAACGCTTGTCCGGCTCTCATTCGGCATACTCCTTCCCGTGCTGCGGCCGTCTGTGTAATAATTATACCGCCAAAACAGAAAAACACACCCACCCAACAGGGGGGGGAACGGCTTCGCAAAGCAATAATTGTATAAGAATTTTTATATTGTAGTCGTTGTATTTTTTGATGCGTTATGATATACTTATTTATAAGAAAGAGAGCCTTCGGAGAGGAGCGCGATGAAAACGGATATTACTTCAGAAAACAGAAAAAAGCGTATAAAGCTGCCGGTAACGCTTCTGATGTGCTACTCCCTTTTCACGGCGTGGCAGATGGGTGTTGTATTCTTTTCCGGACGGGCGCTCTCGCTTGACGGAAAAACGCCGCTGCCGATAAACGCAGAAGGGATGACCTTCTTTATAATAGCAGCGTACATATTATCGATCGTCTTCCTTATATTTTTCTAAAAGCATTCCGTAATGACGGCGCGTATAATGATCGCCGTGTCGCTTGCCGTTACGATCGCACTCTATCTGCCGCTCGGAAACAAGCTGCTCGCCGCACTCATCGGAGCGCAAACGTTTTGCTGCGTATTTCTGATAGGCGTGTGCATAAGCGTGGCGGTGAACCTCTTCACCGAAAAAACGGAGCTGTACGACATTCTCGTGACCGCCGTATTTGCCGACATCATCATCGCTGTTCTCCAGAACGACATTTTTCCCGTATCTTACGGCGTGTTCCACGCCTTTACAACAGCGGCGCTGTGTTTGATTCTGTTCTTTTTTTTCCGTTTACCGGCAAAGCAATGGCCTGAATACGTCAAAAAAGGCGATGTTATCACTAAGCCGAAGCGGCTGTTCGCCGGGGTATTCTTTCTTATAGGCATTTCGTGTATACTATCGCTGTTCGGAAATGCAGTGAGCGAAAGCGTGCCGCACGGAGTTACGATCTTTTCGCTGTCCACCGCGCTGGGCGGTGTGATAGTGTTTCTGATATGGAAGCTGCTCGGTGTTTCTCCGATAAAATGCGGAAAAGTTCTCATCGCACTCGGCGCTGTCGGTTTTCTTTTTGCTGTCGCCGGCTCACAGCACGAGGGCTTTCTCTATGTTGCCTGTGTGCTTCTCGGATGCGGAAATCTCGCGTGCTGCCTTTCAGCGTTCTTCGGCATTGCACTCGCCGACAGATACCCTTCCCGCTTCATCACTCCTACGATAATCATACTGGCCGTCGTCACAGTTGTGATTCATACCGCGCTGCTCGAAGCTCTCCGCGACAATGTGTCGATGCTCTACATTATATACGCGATACCGGCATTAATTGCGTGTGTTGCTTATCTTATACTTGAGCCGCACCTTATCTGGTCGGCGTGGCGCGAAGACATTCATATGCCCGAATCAACCGATAAGGGCGAGGATACAGGCAGTGAAGCTCCTGCCGCATCCGACTCGCTCGTGACGCTTGAAGCGATTCTCACGCCTCACGCGGACGGTACCCTCTCCGGCCAGGAGCTGCGCATTGCAGGGCTGATACTGAACGGTTACACAGGCACGGAAATTGCCGCGATGCTGAAAATATCAGAAAACACAGTCAAGGGCTACCGCAAGAATCTCTACGCGAAGCTGAACATCCATTCGATGAAGGAGCTGTTCATGCTCACCGGTTCGGGGCTCAAACAAGTCACCGCTGTCAAAAAATAAAATAATACCGAATCTATTTTGAAAGGATCTGTTATGGCAATGCGAAAATTTTCAGTTCGCTCCGTTGGCTTTATCTTCTGTTTGGTGTTAGTTTTTATTTTGCCGTTCGAAGCTTATGCCGCGGACAAATATCTGACCAGCGAAGGAACGACCGTAGATATAACCCTTGACGAAAGCGGAAACGCACGCGTTGTAGAAAACTGGTCTTATTACTACGGCGGCGACACGATAACACGTTACCGCCGTCACTATCTCGCCAATGATTACACGCTTTCGGATTTTTCCGTATACCTTGACGGTATGGCTCTCACCGTGCTGAGCGAAGCGGACGATACGCGTCCCGAAGGCTGCTGTGCCGTGTACGAAGACAACGAAGGCACGCACGTCGAAATATACCTTTCTGCGCTCGACGAAAGCCACACCATCACGATCGGCTATACTGTTTACGACGCGGTGATACTGCATGACGATGTCGCCGAATTTCGCTGGAATCTGACCTCATCGAGCGAGCCTGTTGACATTTCTTCGCTTTCCGCACACATTACGATCCCGCCCGGAACAGACGAAAACGGGTTGTACATATGGGCGCACGGGCCGAAGAACGGACAATTTGACAAGGTCTCGGGCAACGACGGCACGGTTTGCGAATTTGAATTGTATGTGACCGATATACCATCAGACACAGCGGTCAATATCCGTATGGCGCTGCCTATTGAGCTTTTCCCTTACGGAAGCAGATTTGAAGAAGGCAACGCGCTCGAAAGTATAATTGCATATGAAGAAAGTTATAATCTGCCGGACGACGTTACTCCTCTTGCCGCCGGGCTAAGCAGCGTTCTGCTTGTTTTTTCGCTGCTTTCAATCGTATCGATGTTTACCGTCGCTCCAATAGGAAGCTTTCTCAACAAACGCGTTTTCCATAAATGCAGAATGCGTAAGCTCCGTTATACACCGCAGCAGGCTCCAAAGTATTACCGGAGTCTGCCGGATGATATGAAACCGGCTGCTGTCGGCAGCCTCATGTCAGTATACGACGGCGAAAACAAGACCTTCATCCGGAAAAACGGCGGGGCATTCGCCGCTACATTGCTTGATCTGATAGAACGCGGCGCGGTCGTGCTGACTCCGCATGCCGACAGCACAACAATGTTAAAAGTAAATGCTGATGCCGCAAATCTCACCTCCTCCGAGCAGGCTCTGCTTGACACGCTCACAGCCGCCGGCGTATACGGTAATCCGCTGAGCACTGCCGAGATCACGGAATTTCTCAAAAGCAATCCTTCTGTCGCCGTCGAAAAGAAAAAAGCGTTCGACGACGCAGTGGACGCCGAGATCGACGCTCTCGGGCTGATAGAGCACCGCGAAGCAAAGAAGCTCAGCCGCAAAGCCTATTGGATTATCACTGCCGCACTGATCGCAGTGTCCTGCGTGATTGGGATCTGTTCCGAAATATCCGGAGGCGTTATGCTCTCCGCGCTTGTCGGTGCCTTGCTTGCTGCTGTTTCGGTGTTTTGTTTGACTATAACGAAGCGCATCATTGTAACCGATTACGTTCTGCTGACACAGGACGGAGAAAACCGATACGCCATGTGGGGAGCTTTTGCGCGCTACCTTGACGATTTTACGACGTTTGATGACCGCGAGCTGCCGGATATAAAGGTATGGCGGCGATATCTCGTATACGCTGCCGCGCTCGGAAGAAGCAAAAAGGTCACTCAGTCACTTCGCGTAAAATATCCTCATTTTAATGACTCGTCATATCAAGACGACTGCTGGTTCTATGAGCAGGACATCGCTGACTTCGTCGACAGCGTTCAAAGCGCTTCCTATTCCGTACCGGATTCCGGATATGACGGCGGCGACGGCGGTGGATTTTCTTCGAGTGACGGCGGAAGCGATTCAGGCTCCGGCGGCGGAGATTTCGATTGAATTACTAAATGGAGGAAAAATATCATGCCCTATATTATTGCAGGTGCGGTCGTTCTGCTGATAGCCGTATGGCTTATCATTACTTACAACCGCCTCGTCTCAGAAAAGCTCAAAGTGGAAAACCAATGGAGCCAGATCGATATAGTCCTCAAGCAGCGCGCAGACACCGTACCGAACCTCGTTAGCGTCGTTTCGGCATACGCGCAGCATGAAAAGGACGTTTTTGCTTCGGTTACTTCGTCGCGGGAAAAATACATGAACGCGAAAACGCCCTCAGAAAGCGTGGCAGCATACAGTACGCTTTCATCAGATATAGCAAAGCTCATGGCAGTCGCGGAAAATTATCCCGAGCTGAAAGCCAACGGAAATTTTCTCGACCTCCAGAAGCAGCTTGCAGGTCTCGAGGGAAAGCTTGCTGATTTCCGCCAATTTTTCAACGACACGGTTATGAGATACAACAACCTTGTAATGATTTTCCCGTCAAGCATCGCCGCAAAGCTGTTTCACTTTGAGAAAAAGGACTTCTTTACCGTAAGCGACGAAGAAAAAGCATCGCCGAGAGCAGACTTCAGATAAATCACGAATAACACCGTACCGTACATTTAGGAGGCAAACACTATGAAAAAGATACTCGATATGTTCTTGCCGAGTTTTATGTTCGTTTTATCAACCATTATGATAATTACCGCCTTTGCAGCAAGCCCTGTGAGTCAGGACGGACTTACCGCCGCCCTGACTTCGAACAAAACTACATGCCGGATAGCGCAGTCGAAGTAGCTGCACTGTTCGTAAAGCTTCCAAATGAAACACCGGCAGACGTGAACGCTTTTTACCAGGTCCCGGACGGCAAGGCGATGGTTCTTTTTGAGAACTTCCTGTACGATCAGTATGCTGTTATCGAAAACGGGGAGTATTATATTGATTATAAAACCGTTCGCAATTTGTTTGACCGCCGCTTCTACTGGTCAGGAAGTGATGAGCTGTTGACCTTTACGACACCGACATCGCAAATACGGGCATATGCTGACAGCTGTGATTATTATACGAACAAGGCAAAGAACACTGACAGCAATCCCGTCGTCAAGGTTTTCAGCAACGAACCGTTCATTTCACTGACTTTTCTTAAGCGGTTCGCTGACATAACAGCCACGGTCTTTGCCGCTCCGGACAGAGTCGTTATTCGGTACAATTGGGGAACGCAGTATCAGACAACACAGGTCACTGCCGCTGCCCTGCTTCGCACACAGGCTTCCGATCAGGGAGAGATATTGGCACAGCTTCCCGTGGGGGAAGAGTTAATATTTATCAAGGACAGCGCCACCGACAGCAGCGGATACGCAAAAGTTATGACAACGGCAGGGCTTATCGGCTTTGTCGATACGGCAAAGCTCGGTACGGCGGTTCTGAAAAGCGATGTTTCACCCAATGAGCCGGACGTGTATACTCATATTACAAAGGATTATTCCATCAGCATGGTAACCCATTCGATAACCACGCAGGCTGACAACGATGATGTGCTCAGCTTTGCCGCGTCCTACAGCGGTCTGACTACGATCTGCCCCAGCTGGTTTTCTTTGCTAAACACTAACGGCGAGCTGACAAGTCTTGCGAGCGAGGTGTATGTGGAGCGTATGCACAATTCCGACATTGAGGTTTGGGCACAGATTACCGATTCGGAAGCAGACATAAACGCCGCCCTTGCAGATACCGCAAGCAGAGATAAGCTTAAAAATGCGATCATAAGCAATATCATAAAATATGATATTGACGGTGTAGTCATTCGATTCGAAAACATCACAACCGCAGGTGTTCCCGATTATATGCAGTTCCTTCGCGAGCTGAGTATTTCCTGTCGTAATAACGGTTTCGTTCTGTCGACGGATTCGGCCGCTTTTGATGAGCTTCTGAAAGAAGAGGACAAGGAAGAAATCGAGAGAATAACGGATTTTCGAATTCCCGAAATTTCATAACACCGTTTATCAGAACTCATAATAGACACATAAAACAAAAACACGGCAAGTGACGATCACATGCCGTGTTTTGCTTTTTTGATGTATCTTATTTTGCGCGTGCTGCGATGATGTCGATCATTTCGCCTACGTTTTTCATCGACGAAACTTCTTTCATCGTAAAGCGTATCCTGTACCTGCGTTCGACAGCGGCGATGAGGTTGATATGCTCAAGGCTGTCCCAATCGTCTATGTCGTCGGCGGTGGTTCTGCGCGTTATTACTATAGTGTCGTCGTCAAACACGTTTCTGAACACTTTCGTGAGCGAGGGGATTATCTCGTTTTCAGTCATTTTTTCTGTCCTTTCAATCTTCCACCGTAATATATCTGTTTTTCTTCGTATATCCGTCAAGCTCAAGGCGCCACACCGTATTTCCCGAAGCGTCCTCCGATACCTTCGTAAATCCGAAATCGCAGTACAGCTCTTTGACCATCGCGTTCTTCGCGGTCGGACAATAATATCCGGTCAATGTTTTTACGTTTTGTCTGATACAGTGTGCGACGAGCGTATCGAGCATCGCGTATTCCATATCCTTCTTGAGTACACGGCAGCTCATAAGCCAAAGCTCTATATCGGCGTTCGTGCCGCTTTTCTTCGCTATCACAACGGCGACCACTCCGTTGTCGCCGAAAATGTCCGTCAGCTTGCCGTAGAGCGTCAGCGTATCTTTATCGGCGCTGCACTGCTCAATCTCCTGCTGCGTGTAACGGCGGGTGGTGAGGTTGAACTGGTTCGATTTGTTCGTCAGCTGCGTTATGCGCGGGATATATATGATGTTGAACGGTTTGATCTCTGCCGTCATTTTCAGGCTTATCAGGTATTCGCCGTAGTCGGTGAATTCGGTCTGCCGCTGTGCGCGCTGCGCGTTCGCCTTATACATATCGTTGCGTCCGGCGTCGTCGGCGGTGACCTCGGTCGCTTCGAAAAAGCCGCTGCGGTCTATCGTTTGGATATATGTTTCGGGTGTTGTAAGCTCCGGAACGGATATTCCGTTGACCGAGCGTGAAACGAGCGCGCGCTCTGTCGGGTTGTCATCTACGAAGACAAACGCGTCTGTACCTATATTCATCTCGTGCGCCGTGTCGGCGATGTTTCTGTCCTTCGGATCCCAATTCGCTTTTATCACGATGAAATCATCCGGGCGTAGCACGCCTTCGGGATGGTTCAGCCCGTCGATCGCGTTCTGACGGTCATTTTTTGAAGCGACGGTAAGCATGACGCCGGTCTTGCTGAGCTTTTTCAGATATTTCTGAAACTCCTCAAAGCATTCGGATGCTGCCGTTTCTCTGCCGATCTGTATGCCTTCGACACCGTCGTCGCCGACGACTCCGCCCCATAGGGTATTGTCAAGATCGAGCGCAATCGCTTTTTTGTTCTTTCCGAACACCGATTTGACGATATGTGCTGCGTTCGCCGCGACTGACGGATAAGCTTCGAGCTTCATGGCGAGCTTGTACATATACCACGCCTGAAGATCGTGCCACGCTTCAAGCCCATATGCCGCTGCCTGATAGGCGAGATCGTTGATATAGAAGCTGCCGTGCGTCTGCGCGTACTGTGCAAAGAGCAGATTCATTTTACCGATGAAAAGTGTGCTTCCGTTTTCGTCCCAGCAGTCTCTGTTGCCAAGGAGCCTGTACGGGGGAAGCTCGGTGTTGTTTTGTATTATGACGCAGTGGCAGCGCTCTCTGAGCGCGTCCCACGCCTTCGTGAAATACGCGAGGCATTCATCGGCGTGCTTTGCGGCGCCGTCCTTTTCGCCCGTCTGCGGGAAAAAGCGTTCGAGATTGCGCCATGAAGTGAAAATATACACGATGTCCGGCGCGAACGCATTCAGATCTTCGCTCCCGAAAACGGCGTCCTGCCACCAGCGGTCGTATTCGGATTCGAGAAATTCGCATTCGATTCCTTCATCAAGCAGAAAAAGGTCGAACATTTTCACGAACGTGTTCGTCGTCGAGCCGCCGAGTATTGCTATTTTCTTTTTTATTCTCTTTTTTCCGTCCGCCGTCAGTTCGCGGCGCAGTCGCTTGCGCTGTGAAAGCAGCAGCGCGGGATCGAACGGGTATTCAAGCTCCTTCACGTTTACGACCTTCCTTTCTTTTTGAGGCGCACGGTCAATTCTCTGTCATGGTTTTTATGTAATTCATTGTTGAGCTGGCGACGGTAAAGGAACACATCGCAAAGCACACGTCGGTTATTTCATGTTCTTCGATGAAATCGAGCGCGTTGAGCTGAAAATAGCGCATATCGATTATATACACTTCCTCAAACGAGCTTATAAGGAACGGCGCGAGCGCGTTTCCGTATGATTCCTTGAACACGATCAGCTTTCTGCCGTTTTTGACTCCGGTGGTGATATGTGCAATGTACGAATCCCCGTACATAAAGCGTGTGTAGCTCTTGCTTGAGCTGAAAAGCGAGGCGGTCTGTTTGTAGACGTACTTATCGCGCGAATAGTATTCGCACACATAGCTTTGTGTAGGCACATAGCAGACAAGCGTATCGGGGTTGTCGTTGATAATGCTA
>Ga0116152_10004413_pt1 | contig 11140 bp, 9 predicted proteins | sample AD_UKC119_MetaG_FD_89894 | JGI IMG/M metagenome (GOLD analysis project Ga0116152, IMG submission 89894) | Active sludge microbial communities of municipal wastewater-treating anaerobic digesters from Hong Kong - AD_UKC119_MetaG | ecosystem: Engineered > Bioreactor > Anaerobic > Digestate...
ATTCTTCATTATCCGCAGCCACCTGAACAGGAAAATTTGCTTTGGTATCGGGCCCATATACTATCGGAGCGCCGGTTGCCTTGGCAAGATCAATATGACCACTTACAAAATCGGCATGAAAATGTGTCTCAAAAATGTATTTGATCGCTGCATTTCTTTCCGACGCCAATTGGAGATAAACATCTATATCCCGCAAGGGATCAATAACAGCGGCCTGACCATTGCTTTCAATATAATATGCTGCTTCACTCAGGCAACCCGTATATAGTTGCTTAATAAACATAAAAGTATTGTTTACGGTAAAAATTAAACGGCAAAAATAGCTTATTGAAAGGTTGTAACCAGATTATCCTAACAACTGTTCGACAAATCTGTTCAGCTCCTTTATTCGCTCTGTATTAACAGAATAATAGATAAATTTTCCTTCCCTTGTAGTTTTTACAAACCCGGCCCTGCGCAAAATTGCAAGGTGCTGTGAAGCAACAGATTGCTCCAGCCTTAATTTGATATATAGCTCTGTTACAGTGATTTTTCCATGTTCATCGATCTGCTTGAGTATTTGCTGCCTTAATTTATGATTAATAGCCCTCAACACCAGCGCTGCTTTTTTTACGCCCAGCAGATCTACTTTTAGACCAGTGCCGTTTTCCGAAAGTGAATTGATTATCAGGGAGTAATTATTCATAGCAAATTCGGTTAATGGTTATAAAGAGAAATATAAAATTACCCTTCAATGGTGGTTATAAAATAAAAAGATTGTTAATAAGACGCAAAGTAGCCCTGTTACTTTCGGCCGGGAGTATAAAAGTCTTTAATATAAAAGGGCTCACTGTAGGCTTTGTCCGCAAATTCTTTTTTCCGGAAGCTATTATCAGCCAGTAAAGCCATACCCCCCGCCCCATATTTAAAATCGGTAAGAAAAAAGGCGTTTTCATGGGTTATCAGATCCCTGTATTTTATGCATCCATTACCAAAAAAGGCCAGTTTTCCTTTTTCCAGTAATTCGCTTAAAAAATCAGGATCAGGGATAATTGCTGAGGGGATAATCTGTTCATTTAAACCCTGGTCATAAACGGCAAAGTAGGATTCCATTCTTCTTGCATCTATCATAGGACATAATAAGGTGGCTGGTTCATTGATCTCTGCTCTTTTTTGCATGATAACAGCAGCTGCCATTACTTTTAAAGTGCTTAAAAGTATAAGCGGAATATCTAAAGAAAAACAAAGCCCTTTAGCAGTTGCCAAACCTATTCGTAGACCTGTATAGGAGCCCGGGCCATTACTTACCGCAACAGCATCCAGATCTGTGATAGCTATATCAGCTTCCTTTGCAACTTCCCGAATGGCTGTATGTATCCACGATGCATGATCATGCTGTTTATTATTACTGCGTTCAGCTATAACATTACTATCGCTGGAAATACAAACTGAGCCTGTATCAATAGCAGTATCTATATTTAAAATGATGGGCATCAGTTTTCCGCTTCTTGCTTTAGTAAATCTGCTGGTTGATAACGATTATCCTTTTCAGCCATTACAGATAATAGCTCATAAACATTCCTGACCCCAATTTTCTCAGCCCATGCAAATGGGCCATAAGGATAACTCGTTCCCAGTTGCATAGCAGTATCTATTTCTGCTTTGGTACTCACTTCATCCTCTAATGCCAAATAGGCTTCATTAATGATCATACTCACAATTCTGGCTTTGATAAAGCCTGGCTGATCCTGTACCCATTCAACCTTTTTATCGATTGATAGAAAAACATCTTCGGTGATCTTTTTCAATTCTTCACTTACTATTGCCGCTTCCATTATATCATTGTTCAAAAAAGTAAGCCATCCATTGATCCGGATAAAATTACCCGGCAAGGATCCCGGCAGGGAAGCAACAGCATTGACAATAATTATAGATGTATCCTGATCTTTCAACCAATGCGTTCTTTCTTTTGAATTATCAAATAGCAGATCAATAAAGCAATCCACATCTTCTAAAACAGCAGGCTCATCAAGCCAGACCCATTCATGAGTATTTGATTCCTGCTTAATCAATTCCCTTTTTTGCTCCTCATTTGCAATGACCGCAATCTTCATTCGGTTTTTTTTGCAAAGAAAACGCTTAACTGTTAAATTCGTTGATTATAAATATTAATCACTCTATCATGCCAAAAACAATTATAACAACAAAAGCAGCCCCTGCACCCATCGGGCCCTATAACCAGGCAGTCCTTACCGGAAATATGCTCTTTATCTCCGGCCAAATATGTATTGATCCTGCAACAGGCGATTTAAAAAACAGTAATCTTAAGGAAGAAACAAACCAGGTGATGAAAAACCTGGAAGCTGTTTTGGCACAAGCCGGTTTTGATTTTTCAAATGTTATTAAATCAACCATTTTTCTTACGGATATGAAACGGTTTGCTGAAGTGAACGAAGTTTATGGAAGTTTTTTTGAAAGTGAATTCCCTGCCAGGGAAACCGTAGAGGTGGCAGCCTTACCAAAATTTGTAAATGTTGAGATCAGTATGATAGCAGTTAAATAAATAATTAAGCCCCTGCAAAAACAGGGGCTTAATTATTCTAGAATCCTTTTTTCTTCCAGTTATTATTTGCACGGTCCCAATCCGGTAATTGCTTATCCGGATCAAGTACCACTTCTTTTATTTCGCTTGTTGTAGGAACACCAAATGTCCAGATGGCATTGCGTTGCCATACTTCAACCGGCAGTTTTATTTTATGTTCTTTCCCATTGGCTTCTTTTACAAGCACAGTTACCGGCATTACCATTTTTTCTAAATTTTCCAAAGTGATCTCGGCTCCTTTGGTACTGTCGCCATCAACATACTCAACAGATTTAACCGACTGATCCAGTTTCCATGTATTCAATACCCAGCCTCTCCAGAACCAACCCAGGTCTTCACCGGAAACATTTTCCATGGTATGAAAGAAATCCCATGGGGTGGGATGTTTGAAAGCCCAACGGTTAATATACTCCGTGAAGGCTTCATCAAATCTTTCTTTACCCAGTACTTCATTTCTTAATGCATCCAGCATCATAGCAGGTTTAAGATATGCGGCCACACCCAAATTAGCCTGCTGAATGACATCAGGAGTATTATAAAGGCCGTCCATCTTATCACTGAATACATATTTAACCATAAAGGATGAACTTGGATCACCAAAGAAACTAGCCTCATCAAACTCACCTTTATTAAATGCCTTGGTTGAAAGGCCATTAATAAAGGTGTTGAAACCTTCATCCATCCATGCATATTTTCTTTCATTGCTTCCTACGATCATCGGAAACCATGTATGTCCGAATTCATGATCTGTAACACCCCATAAACCACTTCCTGCTGAATTGTAACTACAGAAAACAATACCGGGATATTCCATACCTCCTACTATACCCGCCACATTGGTGGCTGCAGGGTAAGGAAACTCAAACCACTTAGAAGAATAATGTTCAATAGACCCCTTAGTAAATTCTGTTGAACGTTGCCAGCCATTCTTTTTTATACTTTCAGCCGGGTACACACTAATGGCCATGCATTTTTTCCCACTGGGTAAATTGATCTTTGCCGCATCTTGTATAAATGCTTTGGAAGCTGTCCACGCCACATCCCTCGCATTCTGGATCTTAAACTTCCAGGTAATTGAACTTTTCGCTGGTCTTGAAGTTTTACTGGCAACTTCTTTTTCACTTCGGATCATTACCGTTTTATCGCTTTTTGCTGCTTCATCCCAACGCTTCATTTGTTCGTCAGTGTAACAATCCTTTGGATTCAATAATTCGCCTGAACCAGCTACTATCATATCGGCCGGAGTAGTAACAGAAAAATTAATATCTCCATACTCAAGATAAAACTCACCGGCGCCTACATAAGGCAATGTATTCCATCCCTGTATATCATCATACACTGCCATGCGGGGAAACCATTGTGCAATTTCATACACTACTCCATTCTTTGTTTTTAACCGGCCCATCCTGTCAGTCCCATATTCAGGTACCATAAAATCAAAAGCTACTTTAACCTTTACAACACCACCATTGCCTTTTAATGGATTGCTTAGCCAAACCTGCATACGGGTATCTGTAATAGTATGTTTGGCAATGGAAGATTTTCCATCGGCAGTAACTACTACTGTTTTAATATCATAACCATCAGTGAATTTTGCATTGGCCCAACGACCACCTGTTTCTGTTGTAGTTGCAGATCCCCGGGAATCTTTTTTATAAATATTCTGGTCCAATTGTAACCAGAGAAATTTCATATTATCCGGGCTGTTATTCGTATAGGTTATTTCTACTTCGCCGCTGATACTATGAGTAGCAGTATCAAGTGTACAATCTATTGAATAATCTGCCCGGTTTTGCCAGTATTTCAGGCCGGGTTCACCACTTGCACTGCGAAAATCATTTCCTGTATAAGGATAAAATTGGGGGTTGAAAGCTTCTCTAGGGTCGTATTTTGATTGTGCATAAACTGAACTGATTGTAATTGAAACAATCAGGAAAAGAACCATTTTTTTCATCGTTGAGTGTTTATTAAAGGGCTGTAAGGTAAGCCAAAAGGTTGCAAGCCACATACCATAATGCAGGTATTTATATGTTTTTTAGGGAAAAAGAGCCTCTGCAATAGCTACACTTTCAGGTTTACCCACATCTACAAGTTTATCACCTGTATGATCATATCCCATAATAAGATGTTCGGGTGCCATCTTTAGATAAACATCAATAAGTGAAAACTTACCCGAAAAACCATATTCCTCCATCAACTTAAAAATGCTATGTTCAAAAACAACCACACAGCTATAAGCCAGTTCTTTTATGACAGTATTCTTGCTGAAAGGGATTGATATTTTCTCTTCCCCTGTGTTTTTATTCTTCCAACCGTGCAACCGCATATTATCACCAAACAAAAGAACCCTGGATGATTGCCGGGATGTAACCCCAAAACTGATCAGGGCTTTATGCTGCTCATGATAATTTATGAGTTTCCCAATGTCCAGGTCAGTTAAAAAATCTGCATTACAAGAAATAAATCTTTCCCCCGGATCAAGTAAATGTTTTGCTTTTAATAACCCGCCACCGGTTTCAAGTAGCTGTTGTCTCTCATCGCTGATCAAAACATTACTCCCCCATCCTTTGTTTTCCCGGATCTCACTTTCTATCTGTTCTGCAAAATGATGAACATTTATTACAACATCATTTATACCATACTGCTGGAGATATTCAATATTACGCTGCAGCAATGATTTTTCGTTCACCACAGCCAATGCCTTTGGATGTTTATCAGTCCATGGTTTAAAACGGGTGCCGAGTCCGGCACTGAATATCATTGCCTTCATTTCTTTTTTTCAGGGAGGGGGTTATCCCAGTTTTTTTTCTCCTGTTCAATATGCTTCAACTCTACTTTAACATTGAACTTGTTTCGCAAATGCCTTGTCATTGCATCTGCTGCATATACACTTCTGTGCTGACCACCTGTGCAGCCAAAGCTTATCATAAGACTTTCAAACCCTCTATTGATATATTCTTCAACCGTAATATCCACCATATCAAACACACTATTTAAAAAATCAGGCATTTGCGTCTGTTGCTCAAGGTACTCTTTCACTTCCTTATCTCTGCCAGTTTGAGTTTTCATAGTTTCTACCCGGCCCGGATTAAGTATACCTCTGCAATCAAAAACAAAACCACCTCCATTATCGGTATTATCTGCCGGTATACCGCTATTTCTATAAGAGAAGCTACTGATCTTTACAATTAATGGCGTTTCTTCGGTTGCCCTAACCGGGGTGAACTTTTGTACTATCTCGTCTGATGTACAGAGATCAAGTACTTCCTGTAATTCAGGAGTATTGATATTAAATTCATTACTATTTAAAAAAGACCCCAAATTTCGCAAGGCCATCGGTATACTTGTAAGGAAATGTGCTTTTCTCTCAAACAGTCCCCTAAAACCATAAGCTCCCAATACCTGCAGTAATCTTATCAATACATACCCTTTATATTGATTACGAAAAACATCACGGTTTACTTTTTGCTCAGTTGCTTTTTCGAAATAATCAATGTACTCCTCCAGTAAGCCAGACTTCCAGTTATCTGGAAGATCTGCCTTTGCCTGCCATAAAAGACTGGCTACATCATATTGTGGCGCTCCTTTCATTCCACCCTGGTAATCTATAAAATGAACCCCGTTATCAGAGACCATGATATTCCTGCTTTGAAAATCCCTGAACATAAAATATTTGTGATCTATATCAGTGATGTAATTACTCAGGGTTTCAAAATCATCGATCAGTTTTTGCTTATCATAGGGTTTACGTAAAGCATCCAAAAAATAATATTTGAAATAAAGCAGATCAGCCATTATGGCCTGCTTGCCAAATTCACTGCTGGTAAGGCATTTGTTATAATCCAAACCCTCATCCCCCTTTACCTGTAATAAAGCAAGTGACTTAAGGCTTTTTTGGAATAATGTATAAACATTCTCCGAATGCCCTTCATTCTCAAGCAAGTTCAGTAAGGATATATTGCCAAAATCCTGCTGCAAATAATATACCCCGTCTTTGCTGGAGAGAAAAATCTCCGGAACAGTGAGACCTTTTTCCCTAAAATGCTTAGAGAAATAAATAAAAGTTTCATTTTCCTTTATGTTTTCTCCGTAAGTGGCAATTACTGATTCATTATCTGAAAAGATTCTGAAATATCTTCTTTCACTGCCGCTTTGTGGCAAAACGTCTATGGAAGAGGGTTTTTTACCTGCCCATTTTTCAAATAACAGGGAAATCGATCCCAGGTGATCTTGCATGATGCAAATGTAAATAACCCCCTGCAATTCTGTTGTTTATCGTTCCTAACAGGCATTAGTTTTTTACTAAATTTGCCTGATAAATAAGTATATGGGTTATTCTCCAGTAAATAAGGTTCGGATTGTGACTGCTGCCAGTTTATTTGATGGACATGATGCTGCTATCAATATCATGCGCCGCATCATGCAGGCAAAAGGTGCTGAGATCATTCATTTGGGGCATAACCGTTCTGTAAAAGATATTGTTGAAACAGCCATTGAAGAAGATGTTCAGGGTATTGCCATCACAAGCTACCAGGGTGGGCATGTTGAATTTTTTAAATACATGAAAGACCTGTTGGATGAGAACGGATGCGGGCATATTAAAATATTTGGCGGTGGCGGAGGAACTATTTTACCGGAAGAGATTGAAGAATTGCACAAATATGGCATCACGAGGATCTATTCCCCCGACGACGGAAGACATATGGGGCTGGAAGGAATGATCGAAGATGTAATAAAGCAATGCGATATCCAATTAAACGGACAGGCAGATTACAAAACCCCGATGGGTTTGGGTGAAGTAAAAGATGTGAGAAAAATAGCCAGGGAAATCACCAATGCTGAAAACGGCCAGCAAATACCTGATATTAAGGATTCCAAAAAAACAATCCCTGTATTGGGAATAACAGGAACCGGTGGTGCCGGTAAATCTTCTGTTACTGATGAGATCGTTCGTCGTTTCCTGGCAAATTTTACAGACAAAACGGTCGCTGTTATTTCTGTTGATCCTTCCAAGAAAAAAACGGGCGGTGCTTTATTGGGTGACAGGATAAGAATGAACTCTATCAACCATCCGAGAGCTTATATGCGAAGCCTTGCCACAAGAGATGATAATACTGCCCTAAGTGGCGCAATAGATGAAGCCATAGCCATATGCAAGAACGCTGATTTTGATTTTATCATTCTTGAGTCTGCCGGAGTGGGACAAAGTGATGCCAGCATACTGGATTATTGTGATGTAAGCATGTATGTAATGACCCCGGAATATGGTGCAGCATCGCAATTGGAAAAAATAAACATGCTTGACTTTGCCGATCTAATTTGTATCAACAAATTTGATAAAGCCGGAGCCTTTGATGCCCTTGCTGATGTAAAAAAACAATACAAGAGAAATCATCAGCTATTTGCAGCAAAAGACGAAGAACTGCCAATTATTGGCACTATGGCGAGCAAATTCAATGATGATGGGATCAATCATTTGTTTGAATTGTTACTTAAGAAAATAGAATTAAAAACAAAAGTAAACTTCGGCAAGTTTCTTTATTCTGAAACAGCTAAAGTAACACAAGCTGTTATCCCGCCTAATCGTGTCCGTTATTTATCTGAAATATCTGAAAACAACCGTAACTACGATGAACTTGTTAATGAGCAGGCAGCCATTGCTTCAAAGCTCTACCAGCTCAATGGAGCTTTAGAAATATTCCAAAAAGAAAACTCAATGATCCCTCCTTTGGAGGGGATTGGGGAGGCCTTACAAACCCAAATTGATTTTTTTACTGAGCAGCTTACACCTGTCAGCAAGAAATTGATCGAGAACTGGAAAAACAAGGTTGAAGAATATCAAAAGGATTATTACGAGTATACGGTTAGGGATAAAACGATCAAGCAGGCAATGTTTACCAAAAGCCTGAGCGGTACAAGAATTCCCAAGGTTGTATTACCAAAATATAAAGACTGGGGCGACATATTGAAATGGGAAGCCCAGGAAAATGTTCCGGGGCACTTTCCTTTCACAGCAGGGGTATTCCCTTTAAAAAGAGAAGGCGAAGACCCTACCCGAATGTTTGCAGGTGAAGGTGGACCTGAGAGGACAAACAAACGGTTTCACTATGTAAGTTTGGATCAACCTGCTAAAAGATTGTCTACCGCATTTGACAGTGTAACACTTTATGGGGAAGATCCGGATCATCGTCCTGATATATATGGAAAAGTGGGAAACAGTGGAGTAAGTATTGCTACGGTTGATGATGCCAAAAAACTATACAGCGGGTTTGACCTCTGCGATCCTAAAACATCTGTGTCTATGACCATCAATGGTCCGGCTCCGATCATCTTGGCTTTTTTCATGAATGCAGCCATTGATCAACAGTGCGAAAAGTGGTTAACAGATAACAAAAAGGAAGGGTTGGTTGAAGAGGCTTTTAAACGGAAATATGGTAAAGATGTTCGTCCAAAATATAATAACCCACTGTTCCCGGATAATTTGCCTGATGGTAATAATGGCCTTGGGTTAAAATTATTAGGTCTTAGTGGCGACGAGGTACTACCAGCAGATGTCTATGAACAATGTAGAATACAAGCCCTTCAACAGGTAAGAGGTACAGTACAAGCTGATATTTTGAAAGAAGACCAGGCACAGAACACCTGTATCTTTTCTACGGAGTTTGCTCTAAAGCTTATGGGTGATGTACAGGAATACTTTATTCAAAATAAAGTAAGGAACTTCTACTCCGTATCTATTAGTGGTTATCATATAGCAGAAGCTGGTGCCAACCCGATCACCCAACTTGCATTTACGCTGGCAAATGGATTTACTTATGTTGAATACTATCTCAGCAGGGGAATGAAAATTGATGATTTTGCACCTAACCTTTCATTCTTCTTTAGCAATGGTATGGATCCTGAATATAGTGTGATCGGACGGGTAGCCCGACGCATTTGGGCCAAGGCAATGAAATATAAATACAAAGCCAATAAGCGCAGCCAGATGCTGAAATATCATATCCAGACATCAGGACGAAGTTTACATGCACAGGAGATCGACTTTAATGATATCAGAACAACCTTACAGGCTTTATATGCTATTTATGATAATTGCAATTCACTCCATACAAATGCTTATGACGAAGCCATAACAACCCCAACGGAAGAAAGTGTGAGAAGGGCTATGGCCATTCAGTTGATCATTAACCGGGAATTGGGAACAGCCAAAACCGAAAATTTTATCCAGGGTTCATTTGCTATTGAAGAATTAACTGCCCTGGTGGAAGAAGCTGTATTAATTGAATTTGATCGCATTACAGAAAGAGGCGGAGTTTTAGGCGCTATGGAAAGAATGTACCAACGCAATAAAATACAGGAAGAAAGCCTGCACTATGAACATTTAAAACATACAGGAGAGTTACCAATAGTTGGTGTAAATACTTTTTTAAACAAGCAAGGAAGTCCTACTGTAATTCCCGGCGAGGTGATACGCAGTACTACTGAAGAAAAGGAACAGCAAATAAATAATCTCCGGGCTTTTTGGAAGCGCAATGAAAGCCGAAGCGAAAATGAGCTGGCTGCGTTAAGGCAAATTGCGATCAGTAATGGCAATTTGTTTGCGCAATTAATGGAAGTAGTAAAATATTGCTCATTAGGCCAAATTACTCATGCACTATATGAAGTTGGCGGGCAGTACCGAAGAAATATGTGATCCTTTATTTAATCATTCATCATTATCGGCTACTTTCTTTCCGGTTTGATCGATGGTAACCCATTTTCTATTCAACATTGCTTTTGCAGTGCCACCGCTGAATGTTCCGGCGAAACCATACTTAAAAGGTATCACTTCTTTTCCGGAAGCATTAATATAACCCCAGTTGCCTCCCTTATTAACTGCTGCAAGTCCTTCTGAAAAACCCAATGCATTTTCATAAATAAGACCAATAGTAGTTTTTCCGGTAACATTAATAAACCCATACCTGCCGTTTTCATTTACAACAGCAAGTCCGGAATGGAATGACAAAGCTTCATTGTATTTTGGTTCTACCAACACTTTCCCCGTACTATCCAGGTATCCCCATTTTCCGTTTTGCTTTACAGCAGCATATCCTTCCGAGAAGGTTAACCCCTCATCATATACCAGCGGTACCACAAGATTGCCATCCTTATCAACAAAACCATGTTTACCATTTTTTTCTACCAGCGATAACCCACAAACACAATTGTCCACATGATCAAATTGTTTGGCCCATGCTTGTCCATATCCGGTTAAAGACATGAATATGGCCCCGATTAGTAAACTGTATTTCATAACAAGAGATTTAATAATCAAATAACCATTACCAATATCAAGTTATTCCTCTTCCTTCCTGTTAAAAATGATTGTCAGCAGCTCCCAACCTGATTTTGGTGCTTATGTTTACAGAAACTAACTATCATTGGATATTCTAATTGAGCTATTTTTGCTGCTTTCCAAAACAAAAGCCCTTGCAATTCAAAGAGTTTGATTTCCATCCCGCCCTGCTTGAAGGTATCGAAGCCTCCAATTATGAAACAGCAACTCCCATACAGGAGAAG
>Ga0116152_10004415_pt1 | contig 11136 bp, 10 predicted proteins | sample AD_UKC119_MetaG_FD_89894 | JGI IMG/M metagenome (GOLD analysis project Ga0116152, IMG submission 89894) | Active sludge microbial communities of municipal wastewater-treating anaerobic digesters from Hong Kong - AD_UKC119_MetaG | ecosystem: Engineered > Bioreactor > Anaerobic > Digestate...
CAGCGCCATCGTGATCGCCGCCGTCAGCGTCGTTTTGCCGTGGTCCACATGCCCGATCGTCCCGATGTTGACATGCGGTTTCGTTCTTTCAAATTTTGCCTTTGCCATTACAACCATTCCTCCTAAATAAGTGTGTTGTTACCCGCCTGCGAAATTTGTAACGGCAGCGGGCAAAATAGTTTGTGCACCTGGTTTGGGATGCTGGAGCGGGTGATGGGAATCGAACCCACATAGCCAGCTTGGGAAGCTGGAGCTCTGCCACTGAGCTACACCCGCGCGCCTTCGCGTCCGCGGCGCCTTCTGCACCGCCGGTGCCTGGAGCGAACGCTCCCGTCTCGCTTCCGGCGAGCGGCAAACGGACTGTGCGCGCCGAAAATCCGCCTCGCGGCCGGAACGCGCGTTACCCCATGTCCCACCACGATAGCATCCACTATTCTATAGACTTTGCGGCGAAAAGTCAACAGCCATATCGTGTGTAAAATACGTCGTTTGTGTCAATATATTCTTTCTTTGTGCATGCCCGCACCGCCGTTGTGAAGCGGCGGGCGGTATGGTAGAATGATTTCATATTTATACTGTGAAACAGGAGACTCGCCTTGGACCAACCGACACTTTCGCGCCGCTGCACCGGCTGTTTTTTCCGAACGGACAAAAACGGCGCGCTTTGGCTTACCCCTTTTGCCAAAATACTCTTCATGCTGTCCGGCGCGGCGATGACCGCACTGCTTTCCACCCGCGCCTCTCTTTTGGTCGAAGGGCTCGGCGTGCTGTTCTCTTTGGCCGTCTTCGGTTTGCTCGCTTTTCGCTGCAATATTCCCGGTCGCGTGTTTGCCAACGCGTCCGGCGTTTTAAAGCCGGTCGTTTCCGCGCTGTTTGCCCTTTGGTATGCATATCACTGCGCGCTGCGGTTCCAGACGGAAAGCCGGCACATCGTTTCCAAGCTCGGCTCGTTTATCGCGGTTTCCTCCGAAGGCGCATCCTCACTCGCCGGCATCCTTACCGCGGTGGCCGCCGTTTTATCGCTGTTCGCCTTTTTCACGCTGTTCTATTTCTTCATCGGCACGGCGGTCAAGTTCGTCCAAAGCTGGAGAGCGCGCGCCGATGCGATCGACAGACGCTATCTCCTCGTCTGCGCGGTCATTGCGCTCATTGCAATCCCCGTGCTGTACCTTATGACCAACGTGTTTTACAGCAACGGGCATTCCTACGACGTGGTCTACACCAGCGACACGACCGAACTGATCGAAACAAACGCATACCTTAACATCAGCGCGTATCAAAACGACGTCCGCCAGCCCCTGTTCGGCCTGTTTTCCATGCCGTTCGCCGTCGCGGCCACGCTCGTTTCCAAGCTCCTGTTTTTCATTCCGAACGCGTATCCGATCATCCTCGGCGTCATGCAGGCGGTTTTACTGTTTTTCTGCTGGGTGCTGCTTGCAAATATGCTGCGGCTGCAGAGCGGCGCGAAAATCCTGTTTCTCGTTATCGCCGCAGCAACGTACCCCGCGCTGCTGTTCGCGCTGAATATGGAACAGTACGTCTTTGCGCTGTTCTGGGTGATTCTGCTGATCTATGCATCCATCGAAAATCTGGAGCAGCGCGAGTTTTTCTTCCTTGCTTCGGCGGGGTCCCTGCTCACCAGCGGCGTGTTTTTCCCGTTGCTGCCATACCCCAAAGGGTTTAAAGCCAAGCTGGTCAAGCTCGTTCAGACCGGCCTGATTTTCCTTGCACTGGTCGTCGTATTCGGGCAGCTGCCGCTGCTGAAGAACGCCGTATCGTCGATCTCGGAACTGCTCCGTTTTTCCGGAACGAAAACCGCTTTTTCGGATAAACTGCTCCAGTTCTTCAATTTTGTTGCGACCTGCTTTGTCCGGCCAATGGCGGGCGCAGACGTTTCCGCGTATGGATACGCGTCCTATCAGCTTCTGCCCGTAACGCAGTTCAGCATCCCCGGAGCCGTTTTCCTCGCGGCGGCGGCCGCCGGGTTCGCGCTGAACGCAAAGGACCGCTTTGCGCAGATCTGCGCAATTTGGGTTCTGTTTTCCTTCGTTCTGCTTTGCCTGTTCGGCTGGGGCACGGCCGAAAACGGGCTTGTTCTCTATACGCTGTATTTTTCCTGGGCGTATGTGTCGCTTGTCTTCCTTGCCGCAGAAAAGCTGCTGAAAAAATGGAAGACGGCGCGATACATCCTCTATTCCGCGGGCGCCGCCGCGCTGCTTTCGGTCAATCTCTTCGGAATTGCCGAAATCGTCGCGTTCGGGCTCCGCTATTATCCGGTGAGGTAAGTAAATGAAAAAGTATCTGAAACTCATGCGCGTCAAGCATTACGTCAAAAACGTGCTGATCTTCTTTCCGCTTCTCTTCGGCGGACAACTCTTCAACGGGGAACTGCTCGTCAAGGTGCTCCTCGGCTTTGCGGCGTTCAGCCTGCTTTCCTCCGCCGTGTACATCGTCAACGACATCCGGGACGTAAAAAGCGACCGCGAGCACCCGACCAAGCGGTTTCGTCCCATCGCCAGCGGCGAAGTGTCCGTCCGCGCGGGGATCGTGCTGGCCTGCTGCCTGTTCGCCGCCGCAATGGCGCTCAACTATTTCTCGTTTGCGCCAAGCTGGACCGTCTGGCTGATCCTGCCGCTGTATTTTGCGCTGAACATCGGCTACAGCCTCGGGCTGAAGGATATCCCCATCATCGACATCGCCATCCTCGTTTCGGGCTATCTGCTGCGGGTGTTTTACGGCTCCGCGCTCAGTGGGATCGAGATTTCCAAGTGGCTCTACCTGACCGTAATCGCCATGTCGTTTTACCTCGGCCTCGGCAAACGCCGCAACGAGCTCGACTCGCAGCCGGACGACGAAAACCGCCGCAAGGTGCTCCGGTTTTACACCTACGGATTCCTGGATAAAAACATGTACCTCTGCCTCGCGCTCACCATCGCGTTCTATTCGCTATGGAGTGTGGACGCCGTGACCGTCGCGCGCATTAACTCCAGCAACATCGTCTGGACGGTCCCGCTTGTAATCCTGATCTGCATGCGCTACAGCCTGAAGGTCGAAGGCAACTCGGACGGCGATCCGGTGGAGGTGCTGCTCGGCGACAAGATGCTGCTTGCGCTTGTCGCGCTGCTCGGCGTCGTTATGCTGGCGCTGATCTATCTTTGAGAGTCGATTCCAATATGCAAAAGAAGCGGGTTTGAGCTTTGAACGGATATACATTTGACAAAACGATCTACAACGGCAGGGTCTCCTGGGATTTTTACCGGTTCTGTGTGAAAAAGCGGCCCGCGCTGCTCCGTCGTCTTCCAAAACAGCTCTTCGGCGCGCTCCGGTATGCGCTGGGGCTGATTGACCGCGCCGCCTTTACGGAGACGTTTTTCTGCTTTTTGCAGGGAATTCAGGACGCGGACGCGTTTGTCCGGCTGTTCTGGGAAACGCACCGCAGCCGGGTTGGCGAATGGTATCCGGCGCACAAACAGGCGGACGACCTGATCGTTTCCGCTTCCCCCGCCTTTCTGGTTCGTCCGGCCTGCGTTGCGCTGGGCGTGAAAAACCTCGCCGCGCCGGAAATCGGCAAAGCGAGCGGGCGGTTCACGGATTCCGAACCTGCCGGCGCGCAGGCGCGGCAGTCCTTCGGCGCGGTTACGCTTGACGCATTCTATTCCGCTTCGCTTTCGGACGAGCCGCTGGCAAAGTCCGCGAAACAGAGCTTCTTTGTCAAAAACGGCGGTGCCGTCCCGTGGGAAACCTACCGCCCGACCGTCTGGGAGCGGGCAAAGCGCTTTTTCCTGTCCCGCGAGTTTTTCTGGTTTTTGATCATCGGCGTCGTCAACACCTTCAACGGCGTTTTCTTGCATATTTGTTTTCGCTGCTCTTCCAGCCCAACCTTGCGTTCGTCTGCGGGTATCTTGTGAGCCTGTCGATCTCGTATCTGCTCAACAGCTTCATCACCTTCCGCGAACGGCTGGGGTTTGCAAAGTACGTGAAATTCTGCATCTCCTACATCCCGAATTTTCTGATTCAAAACCTGTTTGTGCTGATCGTTTACAACTGGATGGGTCTGGACAAGCTGATTGCATACTGCGCCGCGGCAATCATCGGCATCCCCGTAACGTTTGCAATGCTCAAGGTGTTTGCGTTCCGCAAGCGCCGCATGCCAAAGGAGCAATAGCGATTAACCCCGCCCGTTTTCACGCGTGCTAACAAAATCGCTTCCATCCGTTCGCAGATGGAAGCGATTTTTTTGCATAATAATTTCGTTTATTTTTCTTCCCAGTCCATCGCGCGGGACAGTGCGCGCCGCCAGCCTTTCAGCCGCATTTCGCGTTCCTCTTTGCCCATAGATGGAGTAAACACGCGCTCGCTCTGCCATCTTGCGGCGATGTCCCCCGTGTCCTTGAACACGCCGACCGCAAGCCCGGCCAGGCACGCCGCGCCGAGCGCCGTGGACTCCACGCAGCGCGGCCGGTTGACGCGCGCGTTGAGCAAATCCGCCTGGAACTGCATCATCACGTTGGAAACGGACGCGCCGCCGTCCACTTTCAGTTCGGCAAGCGGGATTCCCGCATCCTTTTCCATCGTTTCGGCGAGGTCGCGCACCTGATACGCGATACCTTCGAGCACCGCGCGCGCAAAATGCGCCTTGGTCGTTGCGCGCGTCAGCCCGAGCATCGCGCCGCGCGCATACATGTCCCAGTGCGGCGCGCCAAGACCGGTAAACGCGGAAACAAAATACGCCCCGCCCGCGTCCGGCACGGATTCGGCCAGCACGTCGATCTCCCGCGCGCTCGAAATCAGCCCCAGATCGTCCCGGAGCCACTTGATCGAGCTGCCCGCGTTGAAGATGCTCCCTTCCAGCGCGTATTCCACGCGGCCTTTAACGCCCCACGCAATCGTGGTCAGCAGCCGGTTTTTGCTCTCGATCGGGGTTTTCCCCGTGTTCATCATCAAAAAGCCGCCCGTGCCGTAGGTGCATTTGGCCGCGCCCTTTTCAAAGCAGGCCTGCCCGAACAGCGCGGCCTGCTGGTCGCCCGCGGCGCCGGCAACCGGCACGCCGCCGAGCACTTCAAGATCCATGATATGCGGCTGGACCGTCCCGTAAACGCAGCTGGACGGCATCGGTTTTGGCATCATGCAGCGCGGAATCCCCAGCCGTTCAAGCAGTTTGCCGTCGTAATCGAGCGTGTGGATATTGAAAAGCATCGTCCGCGACGCGTTGGAGTAGTCCGTCACATGCTCGCCGGTGAGGTTCCAGATCAGCCAGGTATCGACCGTCCCAAAGAGCAGTTCTCCCTTTTCGGCCCGTTCCCGGCCGTTTTCGATGTGGTCCAGGATGTAGCTGATCTTCGTGCCGGAAAAATACGCGTCGATCAGAAGACCGGTCGTCTTTTGCACATAGTCGTTCCAGCCCTCTTTGATCAGCTGCTCGCAGAGCGGCGCGGTCCGGCGGCACTGCCAGACAATCGCGTTATACACCGGCTGACCGGTCGCTTTGTCCCATACGATCGTCGTTTCGCGCTGATTCGTCACGCCGACGGCGGCGATATCGCCCGGCTGCACGTTTCCGCGCTTCAGCACGTCCGCCGCGGCCTGCTTCTGGGTTTCCAGAATGTCGAACGGGTCGTGCTCAACATAGCCCGCGCCGGGATAAATCTGGCGGAACTCATACTGGGCGCTGCAGATGATTTTCCCTTCAAAGTCAAACAGAATGGCTCTGGAACTCGTCGTGCCCTGGTCGAGGGCGAGAAGATATTTTGACATGCAATGGCTTCCTTTCGGTCCGGGTTAGACCGGCGATGCTCGAAGAAATGAAAAACGCACTCCGGCCTTTCAGCTTATTATGGCATAATCATATCTGTTCATCAACACGCATACGGACATTTTATGCCTCGCCTTTCTTTGCCGCGAACACCGGTTTGCATAATTTTCTGATGCGCCGCACAGCAAAATCGGGTATGATAACCTATATGGAAATACACACCGAAAACAGAACCAATCCCGGCGGCTTCGTGCCCAATAAGGCGCTGGGTCAGAACTTCCTCGCCGATGAAACCGTGATCAAAGCGATTCTGGACGCCGCGCAGATCGACGGACAAACCGTGCTGGAAATCGGTCCGGGTGCGGGCGCGCTCACCGCGGGCCTCGTCGCGCGCGCGTCGCGCGCCGCCGCCGTGGAAAAGGACGCGCGGCTCTGTGAACTGCTTTCGGACCGTTTCGGCGAAGCGCTCCGCCTCGTGCACGCGGATTTCCTCGATGCGGACGTCGTTTCGCTTGTTGGAAGCGACCCCTGGCACGCGGTCGGCAACCTCCCGTATTACGCGACCACGCCGATTGTGCTCCGGCTTTTAACCCTGCTCCCGCAGTCCATGACGCTCATGGTGCAAAAGGAAGCGGCGGAACGCTTTTTTGCGCGGCCCGGCGGGCGCGTATACGGCCCGCTGGCGGCGTATGCGCAGTGCTTTTATCAAATTGAGTCCGTGCTCAGCGTGCCGCGCAGCTGCTTTTCCCCGCAGCCGAACGTCGACTCCGCCGTCGTGCGGCTGGTGCGCACCGCGGTCTTTGTGAAAAATCCCGCCGGCTTTATGACGTTTTTGAAACAGGCGTTTTCGATGCGGCGCAAGACGCTGTATAATAATCTCAAGCGGGACGATCGCCTGCCGGATGCGCTGCGAATGCTCGGCTGTCCGCAGGACGTGCGCGCCGAAGCGCTTTCCCCGGACATACTGCTTGCGCTGTACCGCAGGCTGTTTGAATAGGCTTTCGCCGGCGGCAGTGTTCCCGCAAAGCATCATGAACATTTGGAGGATTAACTTTTACTGATGAAAAAACTGACGTACTTTTATCTGCCGAATTGTCCCCATTGCAGAATCGCCAACCGCTGTCTCGACGAGCTCTGCGCCGAAGACGGTCGTTTTGCGAACGTTGAAATCGAACGGGTCGACGAATCCGCCGAAAAAGCCCGTGCCGCAAAATACGACTACTGGTTCGTGCCGTGCTTCTACCTCGGGGAGGAAAAACTCCATGAGGGCCATGCGGAAAAGGGCGACGTAAAGGCCGTGCTCGAACGCGCGCTGGCGGACTGACGCGTCCCCATGGTTCACGCCCAAGCGGTAACCGCGTAAAATCGGCAACAGCCGTATGGTTTTCCATACACAGGCTGCATAAAGCGGTGTATACTAAGGTGAATGCCGCCCTCACGATTTGCAAAGGAGACGCTTTATGACTGTAGTTTGGATTTTGCTTCGCATTCTCGCCGCGCTGGCGCTCGTCGTGTTTTTCATTGCATGGAAACTCTCGAGCATGATCGTGCATCCGAAAACCTGGAAGTATTCCGACTGCATTGGCGAAGAAGTGAACCGAGGCCATTTTGAACGCGATTGGTTCGAACGGGAATTCCGCCCGGAGGAGTTCACGCTGCGTTCGCAGTATGGCTACGATCTGCACTGCGCGCTCTGGCCGCATCCGGAGGGCAGTTCTTTTCCGGACGGCAAGCCCCGCGTGGCCGTGATCGTCCACGGTTACACCTACTGCCTGATCGGCAGCGTAAAATACGCAAAGATTTTTCACGACCTCGGATTCGACTGCGTACTCTACGACCACCGCAACCACGGCCTTTCCGGCAAGGCGCCTACAACGATGGGATATTATGAGGCCCGCGACCTCTCCGCCGTCTGCGACTGGGCGCGCGGGCGCTTCGGAAACGATGCGCTGATCGGCACGCACGGCGAGTCCATGGGTGCGGCGACGGTCATGCTGCAGGCTTCGCAGTATCCGGCGCTCTCGTTTGTCGCCGAGGACTGCGGCTACAGCGACCTTCGCGCGCAGTTGAAACACAACGTTAAGCGGATGTATCATCTGCCGTACTTTCCGTTCGTGCCGCTTGCAAGCCTGATTACCCGCTGGCGCGGCGGCGTGGCGTTTAAAAAAGTCGTTCCGAAGGATTCCGTGGCAAAATGCGCTTCGCTGCCGATGCTGTTCATCCATGGCGAGAAAGACGATTTCGTACCCTATGAAATGGTGCATGAAAACTACGGCGCAAAGCCTGGTATGCGCGAAATCAAAACCTTCCCGGAGGCGGAGCACGCCGCCAGTTTCGGCTCCGACCCGGAAGGATACCGCGCGTGCATCGCGTCGTTCCTAACCGGCGCGGGCGTGATCTGAACGCGCTTTGCGCCGCTTGCAATCCACACGTAACACTGCTATGATGAGTATCATGCGGAGGGGGAATACTATGAAGAATCCATTCCAGAAAATTATGCTCGTCACGTCCATCGTGTATATGGCGCTCGGGCTTCTTCTGATTCTTTGGCCGGACCAGGCGCGTCAGGTCATCTGCTACCTGCTCGGCGCCGCGGCGCTGCTTTACGGCGGCTTTCGCATCGCGGACTTTTTTGTGCGCAAGCAGCATACCTCGGGTGACGTTCAGATCGGCGTGGCGCTCGGCATCGCGCTTGCCGTAATCGGATTGTTTCTGCTCTTTAAGGCGGACGCCGTGGTCGCGGTGCTTGCGGCCGTTATCGGCGTGGCCGTCATCATCGACAGCATCCTCCGCCTCCAGATCGCGCTGAATCTCCGTCCGCTCGGCAGCGGCTGGCTGCCGCTGTTTATCACGGCGCTTTTCACGCTTGCCTTCGGCATCCTGCTGCTTTTCAATCCCTTCAGCGCAGTGCGCATTGCAAACATTGTCGCCGGTTCCTGCCTGCTTGTGGACGGCGCGTTCACGCTCTGGAGCCTGCTTCGGACAAAGAATATCCGTGAGAAACGCACCATCACGCTAAAGTAACTTCACTCGTTATCGCCGCATGGCTTCCCAAAGAGAGCCACGCCTTCGCCCCGGCAAACGTTTCAAAAGCCTGCACAGTTGTCTGTGCAGGCTTTTTTGCATGCCATTATAAATTATGAGTCAGCGGTTTCGCATGCGCAAAGAAGCGTCTGGCTGCCGTTTTCGTAGATGCGCGCACAGTTGCATCCCTGCTCCTTGGCAGTATAGAGCGCAACGTCCGCCTTGAAATACAGGTCGTCAAACGTTTCCCCGTCCGCCGGGAAACAGGCCGCGCCGAAACTGCAGGAAACGACCATGTCGCTGTTGATGCGCTGGTAGATTTGCTCCTTGAGATACGTCAGCTTTGCCAGCAGCACTTCCTCGTTCATCACATTCTTGAGCAGAAGTGCAAACTCGTCCCCGCCCATCCTTGCAACCAGGTCGTCCGCCCGCAGCGCGGAGCGCAGCGCTTCGGCAATCTTCACAAGCACTCGGTCGCCATATCCGTGCCCGAAGCGGTCGTTCACCTGTTTAAAATTGTCCGCATCCACCATCACAAACGCATGAATTCCGCCTGTTTTCGGCTCGGAAAGCAGCAGTTCCGCGCGCTCGGTAAACGCCTTTCGGTTCAAAACCCCCGTCAGCGAATCCGTGCAGAGGCGGTCCTGAATGCTCATTTCCTCGCGCTTTTCAGAATCGATGTCGCGAAACAATAAAAACACCTGTATGCTGGACGAATACGGGCCCGGCAGCATCTGCGCGCTGACGCGCACCCAGCGGTACACCCCGTCCGCGTGCCGGTGCCGGTAATCGAAACTGCCCGTCTTCTCCTCGCGGCAATATATACGCAGCAGCCGCTCGCGCGCGGTGTACGCCTTCAGGCCGGCGCGCTCTTTTTCGTGGACCCACTGCCCGATGAAATACCGCATCACGTTCTCCATCGTCGGCACGAGCGATTCCGGCAAAGGGCCGATCAGCCCGCCGCGCCGGTTTCTGAAACGGTCGCGCGTCAGGTCGAATTCCAGATATGCAAAACTCTCCTGCGGCAGAGCGGTGTACGTCTGCTCCCATTTTTTATACGCAAGCTCGCGTTCATGCTGTCCCGAAACGTTCTGCAGCGATATCACCGCCTGTGCGGGCTTCCCTTCGCTGCCGCAGACAATGGAATAATCCGCCCGGTACCAGGCGCCGTCCGCCGAATCCTGCCCGAGCCGCAGTTGGAGCACGACGCTGCCGGACGTCTGCCTGCCGGAATCGATCTCCTCAAACAGGCTGTTAAACGCTTCAAGGCTGTCGGGATGCACCATCCCAGCCGCAACCATGCAAACAGGCAGACCGAGCACGTGCTCCTGCCCAAAAAGTTCGGCGAGTTCCGGCGTAAAATGTGCGGCATGGTTTTTAATTTCGTAGCGAAACACAAGTTTATCGCTCTGCCGGATGGCGACGCGGTATTCTTCCTCGCGGATTCTGAGCTGTTCCTCTCCCTTCTTCTGCGCCGTGATATCGATTACCGCGCAGATGAAGACGCCGCCGTTCAGCGCGGCACGGCGCAGGCGGATCATCGTCCAAACCGGCGTGCCGTCCCGCTTTCGCTGGCGGGTTTCCACCTCCAGCGTTGCGTCCTCTCCGGCGGCGAACGTTTTGAGCGCGCGCATCGCCGTTTCCCGGTCCGCTTCTTCCGCCCGGTCGAGCACGCCCGTAAATCCGCTTTCGACCGCCTGATCAAACGAATCGTAGCCAAACATACTGCAGAAACTCTCGTTGGCAAATACAAGTGTCAGCCGTTCATCCTGCCGCGCAACACAAAGGCCGCACGGCACTTCGCTCAAAAGCGTATCGCGCAGCTGTTCCGTCAGGTTGCTGTTTTTCGCTTGGCTTTTCCGCATGTTCAGTTCCTGAAAAGTTGCAAAAATTGAAAAGCGACTGTAAATCAGCCGCCATTCATTGTAAAAACAAACATATCCAGTGCATAGTATACTACAGTTTGTCAACGTTGCATAGTTTTTTCTGTATGCGGCGTGCGGCGGCGCAGATTTCTTCATTTGTGCGCCGGTTCTCTTTTCAGGCGCGGTCAAAAAAGACTCGTTTCAGCGCCGTTTGAAGCCGGCCAAAAAACGCATACCAGGACACGCAAAAAGCGGCCCCTAATGGAGCCGCTTTTGTGTTTGCCTGTGTGTTTTTACTCGATGATGTCGGCGACGATGCCGGAGGCCACCGTGCGGCCGCCTTCGCGGATAGCGAAGCGCAGTCCCTGCTCGATCGCGATCGGCGTGATCAGCTTGATCGTCATGTCGATGTGGTCGCCCGGCATAACCATCTCAACGCCTTCCGGCAGTTCGATCGTTCCCGTAACGTCCGTCGTGCGGAAGTAGAACTGCGGA
>Ga0116152_10004419_pt1 | contig 11124 bp, 7 predicted proteins | sample AD_UKC119_MetaG_FD_89894 | JGI IMG/M metagenome (GOLD analysis project Ga0116152, IMG submission 89894) | Active sludge microbial communities of municipal wastewater-treating anaerobic digesters from Hong Kong - AD_UKC119_MetaG | ecosystem: Engineered > Bioreactor > Anaerobic > Digestate...
CGATCGCGATCGAGAACGCAGAGGGTAATGTCGGCGGGGGTGACGCGTTTCGCCTTGGCGAGTTCGCGAATGTTCTCTTCCACCGACGCGTCGAGATCGACGAGACCTTCGGGATAGCCCGGCCCGATCGCGATCTTGTCCATATAGGTGTCGGGCGCATGGAGCATGGTGCCGCCCGTCGCCATCGCGACGACGGCGAGCGCATTGCCCATGCCTTTCGCCGTCAGGTCGGTGCCTTCGAGAGGATCAAGCGCGATGTCAATCTTCGGGCCATTCTTCGTGCCGACTTTCTCACCGATGAAGAGCATTGGGGCTTCGTCCCGCTCGCCCTCGCCGATGACGACGGTGCCGTCGATGTCGAGCTTGTTGAGCGCTTCGCGAAGCGCGACGACCGCGGCGTCGTCCGCGCCATTCTTGTCGCCGCGGCCGATCATTTTCGAGGCGGCGACCGCCGCTGCTTCCGTGCAGCGACCGATCTCCATCGTCAGTACGCGGTCGAGAAATTCCTGGTCGGCCATTGGTTCCTTCCCCGGATTAATTTCAGCAATTCGGGCCCGCCTTAGCACAGTCTCCGACGAAGATCAGGCGGCGTTCCGTCGCGAGAGCATTTTCTTCACATTTCGCGCCGCCTGGCGGATGCGCTGCTCATTTTCGACGAGCCCAATCCGGACATAACCCTCGCCATGCTCGCCAAAGCCAACCCCGGGAGCGACGGCCACATCGGCCTCCTCCATCATGCGTTTGGCGAAAGCGACCGAGCCCATAGCTCGGAAATCCTCGGGAATGGGGGCCCAGGCGAACATGGAAGCGTCAGGAACCGGAATGTCCCAACCGGACTTCGCGAAGCTTTCCACAAGAACATCGCGGCGGCGCTTGTAGATGCCCCGGATCTCCTCGACGCAATCTTGCGGGCCATCGAGCGCGGCCGAGGCCGCCACCTGGATCGGGGTATAAGCGCCGTAATCGAGATAGGATTTCACCCGGCCGAGCGCAGCGATAAGGCGGGAGTTGCCGACGGCCATGCCGACGCGGAAGCCCGCCATGGAATAGGTCTTGGAAAGCGAGTTCACCTCGACAGCGATATCTTTCGCTCCCGGGATCTCCAGGATCGACGGCGACGGCTCGCCGAAATAGATCTCCGAATAGGCGAGATCCGAGAGCACCCAGATGTCGTGCTTCTTAGCGAGCGCAATGGCGTCTCTATAGAAGTCGAGCCCGACGACCTGAGCGGTCGGATTTGAAGGGTAGTTCAGAACCATCGCCGTCGGCTTCGGCGTGATATGCGCGATCGCGCGCGACATGCCGGAAAGATAGGCCTCTGGCGTCGGCGCAGGCACCCCGCGAATGACGCCGCCCGCGATGATGAAACCGTAAGCATGGATCGGATAGGCAGGGTCCGGAGCCAGAATGACATCTCCGGGAGAGGTCATCGCCTGTGCGAGGTTGGCGAAGCCCTCCTTCGAGCCGAGCGTCGCGATGACTTCGGTATCGGGATTTAGCTTGGTGTTGAAGCGGCGCTCATAATACCGCGCAATCGAGCGGCGCAGGCCGGAAATGCCCTTCGACGCCGAATAGCGGTTCGTGCGCGGCTTCTTCGCCGTCTCGATCAGCTTGTCGAGAATATGTTGCGGCACGGGAAGATCGGGGTTGCCCATGCCGAAATCGATGACGTCGCGCCCCTCGGCGCGCAGGCGCGCCTTCAGCTTGTTCACCTCCTCGAACACATAGGGAGGCAACCGCTTGATACGGTAAAACTCTTCTGACGAAGGCATGTCGGTCTATTCCTACTGATGATCCTGGTCCGGCTTGGAGGCAGGCAAACCGCGCTCCTTGCGCGCTTCCCGCTCATCTCGCTCGATGGCGCTCGACAGAGCCCCCGCCGTTTCTTCGAGCTTCATTCCGCCCTTCGATCCCGAAAGACGGATCAGCGCCTCCCGCTCAGCGTCAGCCGCCGCCCTGTCCGCCGCCACTTCGGCATTCACCTCGTCCCGTTCCGCCCGAAGCGTCGAAGCAAGTTCAACGCGAACCTGTTTGGGCGTTTTGGCAGGCACTTTCTGCGGTTGCTCAGAGAGATTCGGCGTTCGGCTCTCCCCGGCGGCCTTGCGAGCCTCAATCCGCGACACAATTTCGGGGTTGGGTGGCTGGTCGCCGGCGATATCTTCATATTTGACGAGCCCGGGCGGCGCAAAACGCCCCAGCCGCAGGTCGGCGCAGCCGCCAACCAGCAGAAGAATCACCGATGCGATCGCATAGGGTTTTGCGCCCACGGACACCGCCTACTATAACAACTCCAACAGCACATAACCCCCAACCGGCACCATGACGCAAGCGACCGCAAAGCAATCCGCGACGAAAAAGACCACGCGCGCCCGGAAAACCAAGAAGACGGCCGCCGCACCGAAGAAGAAGGCGACCGCGAAAGCGGCGAAGGTGAAGGCCAATCCCGCCCCGGAGCCGCCACCCGCCAAGCCGGCGCCTGAGGCTGAGGCCCCAGCCCAGCTACGACCCGCGGCGACGGCCCAACCGCCCAAACGGATTTTTGAGGACTTCGACGCTCTCTCTGAATACCTCGCCAACGTCACCGGCAAGGGGCAGGAGCTCGTCAGCGAGTTCTTCGTCAAGAATACGGACACGCGAAAGCTGGTCCCAACCGACGGCGCCGCCGACCCCCTCAATGTCGGGGAAGCCTTTCAGGAGATGATGAACGGCCTCGCCGCCGATCCCGGCACTGTCATGCAGCGCCAGTTCAACCTCTGGGGCGATTTCGCGAAGGTGATGTCCGCAGCCTCCCGGCGAATGGCGGGAGAGGAAGTCAGGCCCGCCATAGAACCAAAGCTGGGCGACAAACGCTTCTCGCACCCTGCCTGGAAAGAGAATTATCTCCTCGACTTCGTGAAGCAGTCTTATCTCACCTATGCGAACTGGCTGAGCTCGACGGTGCACCAGCTCGAAGGCATGGATGAGCACGAGAAGAAGCGCGCGGAATTCTATACGCAGCAATTCCTCGATGCGATCGCGCCGACGAACTTCCCGATGCTGAATCCCGAGGTCATCGAAACCGCAATCGAGACCAAGGGCGAGAACTTCCTCAAGGGGATGAAGAACCTCCTAGAGGATCTTGATCGCGGGCACGGCGAACTCGCCATCCGTCAGGCTGACCTTGAGTACTTCAAGCTTGGCGAGAACCTCGCGACGACGCCGGGTAAAGTCGTTTACCAGAATGAGATCATGCAGCTCATTCAGTATAATCCGACAACGGAAGAAGTCGCCAAGCGCCCTCTCCTGATCTTTCCGCCCTGGATCAACAAGTTCTACATTCTCGATCTTCAGCCAACGAACTCTTTCATCCGCTGGATGGTCGACCAAGGGCGCACGGTTTTCGTTGTCTCATGGATCAATCCTGAGCCCGAACTCGCAAGCAAAACGTTTGTCGACTATATTCATCAGGGACTCTTCGAGGCCCTCGACGCCGTGCTCTACGCGACAGGTGAAGCGGAGGTCGATGCAATCGGCTACTGCATCGGCGGCACGATGCTCGCGACTGCGCTCGCTTTGATGGCCAAAACAAACGACAAGCGCATCCGGTCGGCGACATTTTTCACAGCGCAAGCGGACTTCAAAGAGTCCGGCGATCTCCTTCTCTTTGTCGATGACGCACAGCTCGATGCGATCGAAAAGCAGATGGATGCGGCGGGCGGCGTTCTTGAGGGGCGCGCAATGGCGAACACCTTCAACATGCTGCGCTCGAATGACCTCATCTGGTCGTTCGTTATCGATAACTACATGAAGGGCAAAGACCCGGCGAAGTTCGACCTGCTCTTCTGGAACTCCGACGCGACGCGCATGCCGAAGAACGTACACCTCTTCTATCTGCGGGAGTTCTACCAGCATAACCGCCTCGCCAAAGGCGAAATGGTGATAGACAACAATAAGCTCGACCTTGGCGATGTCGGCATTCCGATTTTCATGCAAGCAGGCGAAACCGATCACATCGCCCCGCACAACTCGGTTTACCGAACGGCGCGTCTCTTTGCGTCGAAAGGCAACCGCAATGTCACTTACATGCTCGCTGGCTCCGGTCACATCGCGGGCGTCGTCAATCATCCGTCGAAGAAGAAGTATCACCACTCGACGAATGAGAGCCTTCCCGAAACGGTCGACGAATGGAAGGCAGGCGCAGTGCGCCATCCGGGATCGTGGTGGGAATACTGGATGGAGTGGCTCAACCGGATCAGCCCCGGCAAGGTCCCTGCGCGCATTCCGGGCGCCGGCAAGCTCAAGGCGATTGAAGACGCCCCCGGCAGCTATGTGAAGGTCAAAGCGTGAGAGCGCGCGAGGCGCTCTCCCTTAAAGCCCGCGCAAGCAAGCGCGTCGTCCGGATAACCAGAGCAATCTGACGGCGCGCCGATGAATGAGATCCTTGAGGACATTCTCATCGTCGGCGCGGTTATGGTTGCAGGCGGCGTACTGGCGTTACCGCGCATAGCGAATACAAAGGAATGGCGCGCCACGATTACGCCGCTTGCTTCGATTATCGGCAGCGGTTTCCTAATTCTCGGTCCGATTCTTGACGCAAGCTTCGGCAAATGGGCGCCCGCGGCGATGGCGGCGCTTTGCATCCTCGGCTACGCCTTCGGCTCAGCGATACGCTTTAACATCAGGGTGCTCGACGGTTCGCAGGCGAAAGGCGGACCGCATGAGAAATGGACAGAACGAGCCTCATCATGGGCGCTCGCTTTCGCTTATTTCGTCTCTGTCGCTTATTATCTCAATCTCTTTGGCGCTTTCGGCGTCAGCCTTACTGAAGTAGATGACCGCCTTCATGCGCGGATCCTGACGAGCGCAGCTTTTCTCGTCATCCTCTTCGTCGGATGGTTTCGCGGGTTCGGCGCGCTTGAGCGAATGGAGCAGATCTCCGTCAGCGTGAAGCTGTCGATCATTCTCGGGCTGATAGTCGGGCTCGCAATTTATTTCTTTAAGGCTGCTGGCGGCGACGAGCTTGTGTTCAACGCGCCGTCTGTGACCGGTGTCAGCGCCGTTACGCTTCTGTTCGGCCTCATTGTGACCGTGCAGGGTTTCGAGACGTCGCGCTATCTCGGCGAAGAATACACTGCAAAGATACGCATCGCCTCGATGCACTGGGCGCAGTGGATCTCCTCCGGAATTTACATCATCTACATCCTGCTGATGGCGTACGTATTCAAGCGCGGCGAGCTGAAACTCGAAGAGACGGCGATCATCGGCATGATGGACATCGTCGCGCCAATTCTCCCCGCCCTGCTCGTCGTCGCCGCCCTAAGCGCTCAGTTTAGCGCTGCGGTCGCCGATACGAGCGGCTCCGGAGGCCTCCTCGACGAATTGACTAAGGGAAAAGTCAATCCGAAGCGCGGTTACGCGGCGCTCGTCGCCGTCGGCATCGGCTTTACATGGTTCACGAATGTTTTCGAGATCATCAACTATGCCTCCCGGGCGTTCGCATTCTATTACGCCCTTCAATCGGCGCTTGCGGCCATGCGCGCTCATCGCACGAGGGCGGGAATTGGCCTGACGGCGCTCTATGGCGCACTCGCGCTTCTCGGCGCGTTGATCGTCGTCTTTGGAAAATCGGCCGAGGGCGGCAGTCCGCCGGACGGATAGCGCAACCGCTATTCCGCTGCGACGAGCTTGCGTTCCTTCTCCGCCGCCGCGCTCGCGGGCGACGATGCGAATTCCATCACTCCGTCATCGAGCTTTCCAAAGCGCAGGTCAGCCACATCGCGCGCATAGTCTTGCGGATGGCGCCACGGCGCGGGCCCCTGCTTCGGCAAATAGTCCAGCGCACGCAGAATGTAGCCTGAGGAAAAGTCGGCCAGCGGCTCAGGCTGCATCGCCGGGTTCTTGTTGACCGGCGTCGCCGACGAGAATCCGTGCTTGTCCATATATTTCAGCAAGCGGACGACATACTCGGAAATAAGATCGGCGCGCAGCGTCCATGAGGCGTTGAGGTAGCCGAACACGGAAACGATGTTCGGCAGGCCCGAGAACATGAAGCCTTTATAAGTGAAGGTCTTGCCGACATCGACCTGCTGTCCGTCGACAGATACCTTCGCACCACCAAGGACCTCCATGATAAGGCCCGTCGCAGTGATGATGATGTCGGCCTCAAGCTCCTCGCCGGACTTCAGCAGGATGCCTTTCTCGGTAAAAGTGTCGATATGGTCCGTCACGACAGACGCCTTGCCGCACCGGATCGCAGCGAAGAGATCGTCGTCCGGCACCAGGCAGAGTCTTTGTTCCCAAGGATTGTAGTTCGGCTTGAAATGCTTCTCGACGTCGAAACCGGCGGGAAGGCGCGCGCGTGTTTCCTCAATGAGGTGCTCGGCCGTCTTCTCTGGCTTGGCTCGCGCGGTTTTGAACACGAATTGCTGAAGGATGATGCGTTGCCAGCGCATAAGCCAATAAGCCCAGCTCTTCGGCATTATCTTGCTCAACGCATTCGCGAGCGGGCTCGTTCCCGGCGCGGAAAACATATAAGTCGGCGTGCGCTGGAGCATGGTGATGTGCGCGGCCTTGTCAGCCATCGACGGGATCAGCGTCACTGCGGTCGCTCCGGACCCGATCACCACGACGCGCTTACCGGCATAGTCGAGATTCTCCGGCCACTTCTGCGGATGAACAATCGTTCCCTTGAAGCGTTCGGCGCCTTTGAACTCCGGCGTATAGCCTTCCGAGTACCGATAATAGCCGGAGCACATCCAGAGGAAGTTCGCGCTGTACTGCACCGGCCGCCCGTCATGCTGGGCCGTCACTGTCCAGCGCGCATCCTTTGACGACCACGCAATGTCAGTAACCCAGTGATTGAAACGAATGCGCTTATCGATGCCGTATTCCGCGGCGGTCTCGTTCACATATTCGCGGATAGAGGGGCCGTCGGCGATCGCTTTCGCCTGCCGCCACGGCCGGAAACCGTAGCCGAGTGTGAACATATCGCTGTCAGAGCGGATGCCGGGGTATCGGAAAAGGTCCCAGGTGCCACCCAAAGCGTTACGGCCTTCAAGGATCGCATAACTCTTATCCGGACAGTGCTTCTGCACGTGGTACGCCGCACCGACGCCAGAGAGACCTGCGCCGACGATGAGGACGTCAAAATAGTTTTCCAGGGCCATCATTCTTCTTGCTCCTTGGAAACGCTTTTCGGGGCCGTCCCGAAAAGGGAAACTCCCTAGTTTCCTCCTTTTTACTCCCGATCGGGCTCGCCGTCGATTTTTTCTTGCAGCGCCGAATGGGCGGGCCCAAGAGGAAGCGTATCACCTCTTAACCAGATGATGTGCGGCTTCCGGGTTCTCGGGGCCGCCGCCAGCCCCACTTACGCGCCCGGCCATGTCCCTCGCCCCGTCCACCAGCGTCTTCCGTCACCGAGCCTACGCCTATTATTGGGTCATGCGGCAGTGCGTTTCGAGCGCGCGCCAAATGCAGGCGGTCGCCATCGGCTGGCAGATTTACGATCTGGCGCGCCTGACCCGGTCGATTGAGGAATCCGCATTCATTCTGGGCCTCGTGGGCCTTGCGCAATTTCTGCCCGTTCTTCTGCTTTCCCTTGTCGGCGGACAGGCGGCAGACCGGCTCGACCGGAAAATGATCCTGATCGTCAGCAACCTCGCGCGCGCTGTTGGCGGGCTTGGGCTTATCGCGACTGTCTTCCTCCCGCATCAGATCGCCATTCCTTCAATCTTCGGCATCGCGATCCTGCTTGGCGCAGTGAACGCTTTTACGCCAGCGGCGAGCAATTCCCTTTATCCGCGGCTTGTGCCGCGCGAGGAATTGTCGAGCGCAATCGCGTGGAACTCGCTTGGCTTTCAGGGAGCGGCGATTGCGGGCCCTGCGCTCGGCGGCCTTCTTTATGCTTTGGGCGCGCAGGTCGTCTATGGCGTCAGCGTGACCCTTACGCTTCTCGCTGTCCTTTCGATCAGCCTTGCAAAGACGCCGAAGCATCAACCCGTCGCTGGCGCCAACGGCTTGGCGATGGCGATAGAAGGCTTGCGCTATGTCCGCGATAACAAAATCGTGCTTGGCGCAATCTCTCTCGACCTCGTTGTCGTTCTCTTCGGCGGCGTGACGGCGTTGTTGCCCGTTTTTGCCCGCGATGTGCTGCATATCGGCGCCGAAGGGCTTGGCGTTCTGCGCGCGGCGCCGGCGATCGGCGCAGCGGGCATCGCCTTCATGCTTGCGGTGAAGCCGCTCAACCGGCGCGTTGGCGTATGGATGCTCAGCGCCATTGCAGTTTATGGCGCTGGAACGCTCGTCTTTGCGTGGTCAAACCTTATCTGGGTTTCGCTCATTGCGCTCGCAGTGACGGGCGCGGCGGACATGATTTCCGTCTATGTGCGTCAGTCTCTCATCCAGTTTGCAACGCCCGATGCAATGCGCGGGCGCGTCTCTTCCGTCTCGTTCATTTTCATTTCGGCATCCAACGAACTCGGGGAATTTGAATCGGGGGTCGCCGCTCGTTTCCTCGGCCCCGTTGGCGCGGTCATTCTTGGCGGCGTTGTCGCGATCATCACGGCTGCGTCGTGGTTCAAGCTGTTCCCGCAGCTTGCGAAGGCCGACAAGCTTGAGGAAACGCCTGAAATCTTCACATCGAAACCGGAGCGTCTGGAAGCGCAGCCGACCGCGGCGAAACAGAGCAGCTAATCCCTCCCGGCCTTCTCGCCGCCAAGCATCCCAGCTATGCCACCGCTTGTCAGAAGCGCGACGCGACCGAGTGCGACGGCTGCATCAAGCCGGTTCGACGCTGCAAGATAGAGCGGCTTCCATTGCGGCTGAAACTTCTCCTTGAATTGACGCAGCCCTTCGAAACCGTAGAAGCGCCCGCCCTGCTCGAAAACGAGCGCGCCGATGCGGCTCATCAGCGGCGCAAGGCGGCGGCGCTCCAGCCCTGCGAGCGGCGCCATTCCGAGATCGAGCGTCTTGTAGCCATTCTCCTTGCCCCACATGATCAGTTCAACGATGAGACTATCCATCACGCCATAGGGCGCCGCATCCGGAAGATAACGCATCAAGTCTATCGACAATCCTTGAGCCGCTGGCGCAATCCACAAATTGGCGAAAGCAAAGATCTCATTTCCCCGCCGAACGACAGCGACCGGAAAATGCGAGAGGTACGCCAGATTAAAAAATCCGAGCGTGAATTGTTTCTCCTTGCCCTTGTGCTTTGCGAGCCAACGATCGGAGACTTCCTTCAGAGCCGGTAGATTTTCTGCGACCTCTTCTGGCGGAAGTATCTCGAATGTGCAGCCATCCTTCTCAAGGTTGCGCCGGGCTTGCCGCAACTTCGATCGCTTCCCGCCTTCGAGTGAAAAAGTCTCAAGGGGCACAATCGCAGTCTCGCCAACCTTGACGACTGAAAGGCCAAGATCGAGCGCCGTCGCGAGGAAGCTCTCCGAAATCGAATAGAACGCTATTTCGCCGCCAAACTTGTGCGCAAGCGCCTTGAAGCGCCAGGCGAGATCCCGAGCTTCGCTCGCGAGCCCCACAGGCGGCCCCATTGCGATCCAGCTGCGCCCGTGCACGCCGTACATGATGAAACTCTTCCCGCTCTCGCTGAACAGGAAGCGTTTGTCCGGAAGAAATGCGAGGCTCGCGTCGGGAGAGACTGCGTCGCCTTCTGCAATCACCCTCGCCACTCTCGTATCGATATCCGCAGGCGGTGCTTCCGCACGCGGGGCGCCCGAAAGCTGCATCAGACGCCACGCCACAAACAGCGCGAAGACAACCAACGCCGTTACGATGCCTCGCAGGAAGCGCGACGCATCCGCATCGCGCGCGAATGTCCACCAGAGATCGTTATTATATTCGAAATGCTCGAACGAGAAAAATCCGAGCCAGGCGATTGCACCGATCACAAGCAGGATCGCCCCAATCCAGATCGGCGAAAGGTTCATCTCTCGCAGGCCAGGCTGGCGATAGAACGCGCCGCGCGACGCCGCCAAGGACATCATGACCACGGTCGATGCGACCACCCGCGCATAGTGACCGCCGGAAAGAAGCGAGAATACTGCGCCCGCACCAAGGAGAATGACGCCGAGCAGCCAAGCCGATGAAAGTCGTTGCCGGAGCCCCGCCGCAACGAACAGCATCAGCGTACCAATGACGGAGGAAAGAAAGTGCGAGGCCTCAATCACCGGCAGCGGCGCAATGATGCGAAGCAGCGATCTGTTCTGGAAGAAGTCCGGCGCCGCAGAGGCGCCAAGCATCGCAGCCCCGGACAAGAAGACGATCGCGGCGAAAACTGTCGGCGCAATATCGTCCAGAAAGCTCAGGAGAAGTTCAGCGTCGGCGCGCTTCCGTTCGGCCTCGGCGTAGTTAGTCGCCTTCTCGGACACGGCGCCTGCCCTTCGCTTTTGGAGTTTTTCCTGCGGCGCGATAGTGTTCCGACGAATTGGAGTACTCGAAAACACTCCGTCGCGCCCGCGCCCCTGTTTACCTCAACCTCGTGAAAATTCCATCGCCTCTTCCCCGCGAGAATGCTAAGCGCGCCTCTATCAGCTGCGCCCGGAAAATCGGCCATGAACCTCGAAGGCTACCTCTCCCGAATTGGTTTCAAAGGAACCCCGAGAGCGGACCTCAATACGTTGCGCGCGCTGCACCGCGCCCACGCCGAAACCATTCCGTATGAAAATCTTGACGTACAACTACGCACGCCTGTCACCCGCGCCGCACCTGATATCTATGATAAGATCGTCAGGCGAGGCCGCGGCGGCTGGTGTTACGAGATGAACGGCCTCCTTTCCTGGGCGCTCACGGAGATCGGTTTCGATGTCCGCCGCCTCGCCGGCGCCGTGCATCGCGAGACCATGGGAGACAGCTCGATTGGCAACCACCTCGTCGTCCTCGTTGATGTCGAGGACCAGACGTGGCTCGCCGATGTCGGGTTCGGGGATGGCCTCATAGAACCGACGCCTCTCGCCGAGAGCGGCTTCGATGTCGGTCCGCTCCGCTGCTCGCTATCTCAGATCCAGAATGGCTGGTGGCGCTACTCAAACGATCCGGCGGGCGGCGCCCCGAGTTTTGACTTTCATACTGACGTCGATGACGAGGCCCTGCTTGAAGGCGGATGCCGCTTCCTGCAGTCGGACCCCACTTCGC
>Ga0116152_10004421_pt1 | contig 11122 bp, 7 predicted proteins | sample AD_UKC119_MetaG_FD_89894 | JGI IMG/M metagenome (GOLD analysis project Ga0116152, IMG submission 89894) | Active sludge microbial communities of municipal wastewater-treating anaerobic digesters from Hong Kong - AD_UKC119_MetaG | ecosystem: Engineered > Bioreactor > Anaerobic > Digestate...
TAAAGCGCCGATAACCATACAAATCGGCTCTGAATGTTCCGAAAGAATAATTATTCTGCAAAGCAAAAGCCTTTTTCTGAGACTCGAGAAAGCGTGAAAACGCAGTATTGTCCATGATATCAGAAATTAATAATAATACGGCAAAGATAAATAAACTCTGTTATTTTCAAAGAAAAGACAAACATTTTATGTACTTTTGGGCAATCAATCAACAGCAATTTTCATCAGGAATATGAAAGACACCCGGTATATTTTTGTTACAGGAGGCGTAGTATCCTCATTGGGAAAAGGAATAATAAGCGCTTCACTGGCTCGGCTGCTGCAGGCCCGCGGATATTCGGTCACCATACAAAAACTCGACCCCTACATCAACGTCGATCCGGGCACACTTAATCCCTATGAACATGGGGAATGCTTTGTAACGGACGATGGAGCCGAAACCGATCTTGATCTGGGTCATTATGAAAGATTTTTAAACATCAGAACATCCCAAGCCAACAATGTAACCACCGGCCGCATATACCAAAGTGTTATTGAAAAAGAGCGCCGCGGTGATTATCTGGGCGAGACCGTGCAAGTCATTCCACACATCACCGATGAAATAAAATATCGTATGCGCTTACTGGCATCGCACGGCAAATACGATTTTATCATCACTGAAATCGGCGGCACCGTTGGTGATATTGAATCGCTGCCCTACATAGAAGCAGTCCGACAACTCAGATGGGAACTTGGTAATCATGCAGCCGTCATTCACCTCACACTGGTTCCCTATCTTGCTGCCGCAGGTGAATTAAAAACAAAACCCACTCAGCATTCTGTTAAAACATTGCTTGAACTGGGAGTGCAACCTGATGTTATTGTGTGCCGTTCAGAAAAACACATCAATGAATCATTGCGAAATAAAATTGCACTTTTCTGCAATGTTCAGCCCGATGCAGTTGTTGAAAGTGTTGATGTTGAAACCATCTACGAAGTGCCGCTCAGAATGCGCGATCAGCAGCTCGACACTGTTGTCATGCGTAAACTTGGCATCAATGAAAGCCCGGAATCGAATCTGCAGGTATGGGAAGATTTTCTGTTTCGACTGAAGAACCCTGTAGTAGAAGTCAATATCGCACTGGTTGGCAAATATGTTGAGTTAAAAGACGCATACAAATCCATTCTTGAATCATTCATTCATGCAGGTGCAGCCAACCGCTGCAAAGTGAAAGTAAAACTGGTTCACAGTGAGTTTGTAAATGAAGAAAATATTGCAGATCAACTGGCTGGCATGTCAGGAATTCTTGTTGCTCCCGGCTTTGGAGAGCGTGGCATCGAGGGTAAAATAATATCCGTACGGTACGCCCGGGAAAACAACATTCCTTTCCTCGGTATTTGCCTGGGAATGCAGGTAGCCGTTATAGAATTTGCACGCAACGTGCTGCATCTCGAAGGCGCGCACAGCCGCGAAATGGATCGCCGGACACCACATCCGGTCATTGACATCATGGAGTCGCAGAAAAAAGTATCGGGTAAAGGCGGCACCATGCGTCTTGGTCTTTATCCATGCAAAATAAAAGCGGGAACAAAAGTATCTGAAGTCTATAACGAAGAACTCATCAACGAAAGGCATCGTCATCGCTATGAATTCAACAACAAATACATTGAAATGTATTCCATGGCAGGCATGCAGGCAGCAGGCATTAACCCCAATGAAGAGCTGGTCGAAATTGTGGAAATAGAAAATCATCCATGGTTTGTTGGAGTTCAGTTCCATCCGGAATACCGCAGCACAGTAGAGAACCCTCATCCTTTGTTCGTTCGTTTTGTCAAAGCAGCCATCGATTATTCAGAAGGCAGATAAACGGATCAAACCAAAACATTTGCCAATAATCATTACCTTTGCACCTCAATTTACGCGCTTATTATGAAATATAATCAGATTCTCGGGTTTGTTCTTATTTTTGGAATCCTTATCGGTTTCTCGATATGGAATGCACCTTCTAAAGAAGAACGCCAGAAAGAACAAGCAAGAAAAGATTCCATCGCCAATGTTCAGCAGCTACAAGACTCACTCAATGCTGTTGCTATAGCACAGCAAAAAGATTCTGCTAAAACTGTAACCGACAGTGCCGCAAAACAAAACCCAATCGTGAGTGCAGCAGCAACTCAGGACAGTGTTATAACCATTGATTCAACATCAAAATTCACATACGAAAAAGATGGTTTTTTCTACACATCAATGGATGGAAAAGATACAAGCTATATTGTTGAAACACCACTGATGCGCATTTCCATTGCATCAAAAGGGGCCTCCGTCAAACAGATTGAACTGAAAAACTTTTTGACCTGGGACAAAAAACCCCTTGAAATGTTTTACAAAAACAATAATTATTTTGATCTTTCATTTCATACAACAAAATCACTGGCAAAGACTTCTTCTCTGTATTTTGAACCCATACAGGGATTTGACGATAACAAATACACAACGCAAATTAACAGCGATTCATTACTTATTTCATTCCGTGCTCCCGCCATGAACAACGACGGCACTGAAGCCGGCGCCCTGATATTCAATTACACTTTTTACAAAGATTCATATCTGTTCCGATTTGGAATTGCTTTCGAAAACCGCAGCAAATTTATTGGTTCCGGTATTCAATTTATGGAAGTTGACTGGAATGCAGATCTTGGAACAAAAGAAAAAAGTCTTGACAATGAAAGAAATGTCAGCACAGTCCATTATGCCGACAACGACCTTGAAACCGATTATCTGAGCGAAACAAAAGATGATAACGAAAGCATCAAAACATCGCTGAAATGGATTTCTTTCAAACAACAATTTTTCGCCACCTCTTTCATTGCTGACGAGAAATTCAATTCTGCCGATATTAAGTCTTTCACACGTGAACTCAGCGACAGCACATACCTGAAAACAATGCATTCGGATATGAATTTCGAACTCAATGTTGACAAGGACAGTGCCGTCGGATTCCAGTTTTATGCCGGACCGCTCAAATACAAAACACTGCGACAATACGACCTTGCACTTGAACGACAAATTCCGCTCGGATGGAGTTTTGCACCCTTGGCATGGATTAACCGTTATGCTGTTATCCCTGTTTTCAACTGGCTTGAAAGTTATGCATTGAATTACGGAATCATTATTCTTATTCTCACCATATTACTAAAGATTGTTCTGTTTCCGATTGCGCTCAAAACCTATAAAAGCTCGGCCAAGATGCGGATTCTGAAACCGGAAGTTGATGCCATTGCAGCCAAATTTCCGAAGAAAGAAGATGCCATGAAAAAACAGCAGGCCACCATGGATCTGTACAAGAAAGCAGGCGCCAGTCCTCTTTCGGGATGCCTGCCCATGTTGCTGCAATTCCCGATTCTGATTGCCATGTTCCGCTTTTTCCCGGCATCCATTGAACTACGTCAACAACCATTCCTCTGGGCCGACGATCTTTCTTCGTACGACTCCATTCTGGATCTGGGCTTCAATATTCCGTTCTATGGCGATCATGTGAGCTTGTTCACATTACTGATGACCGTCTCAACTGTTATTTATACTCGACTGAACGAGAAAATGATGGGCAGCACCAATACAATGCCCGGCATGCGTACTATGATGTATCTGATGCCCATTCTTTTCCTTGGTTTCTTCAACAGTTATTCTTCTGGTCTGAGTTATTACTATTTACTGGCCAACCTCATCACATTTGCACAGATTTTTGCCATCCGATATTTTGTGAAAGAAGACAAAGTGCGTGCATTGATCGAAGCCAGCAAGAAAAAACCAGTAAAAAAATCAAGCTGGGCAAAACGCCTCGAAGAAGCGCAGAAAATGAGCGCCGCCAGACAAACAAAGAAGAAATAGAATTCAGAAATCAGAATGTTGATTTGTGATTTTAGAAGTGATGAGTGAATTGTGAAGCTGGATTTAGAATAAAATTAAAATGGCCGGAAAATACCGGCCATTTTTATATTCCTTTTTGCGTACAAAACAAATATTCCATTCACGCCACGTCATAATAAACTCTTGGAGTGAAACGAAGAATATAGAATCGTCGGTTCGAAGCAAACATAACGATTCCATATCCTCTGCGACTTCGTCGCTATCGGACGATAGAATATTATGTTTGCTCAAATCTGCAATCTTATATCGGTCACTTTTTCCCCATCTGGCTGGCAACAGCAAGAATGACGCCCAGAACCACTCCCAGCAAGGCTGCAAAGAGCACCTGGAATTCGCCGGGAAGAATGAATGTGATCGTATGTGCTGGAATCCAGAAAAACGGAATGGTTTTTTTGAAAACAAAACCCCACTGCACCTTCCAGTTGATATCGGTCATGATTTGTCCCATCGGGATACATTTTACCAGGCAGGAAAGTTTTCCACCATTGTGCTCTATGTGTGAGTCGGTAATTTTATGAAAAGTCATCATCATAGGAGCGAAAATGATGTTCAGAAAGGCGCTAACAAAAAAAGAGGTGAATAATTTTGTAATTGTGAAATCTCCTTTCAGTGCAGCCACAGCGCCTTCGAGTCCAAATACATTTTCCAGCATAGCTGAAACGCCGGTTTTAAAAACGAAAAATGCAAAAAAGATAAACATACCAAGAAAGCCCCATACCACAGCTCTTGGAAGAATTCCAAATCCCTTATAATAATAATTTCCCGTCTTTATTCTTAAACCAAGACACTCTCCAAGAGTAGCCAGAACAGCAAATTTCAAAACACTCATCAAAACACCGTGCTCATTGGTCATGGTTTTAAACCATTCAAATGCATCAGGAAAAATAAAAAAAGGAACAAAAATGACCAGAAAAATTCCGGCAAAAACGAGGTCTTTAATTTTCATGTTATTTATTTTTTCTTTCTTACTCCCGTAAAACTACCGCCCAAAGTTAAAGCAATTATATTTGACTGAACAATATGACTATATGGTTTGATATCAATACCATTCACATTATCCGTAAATCCACCGTTCATAAAATTCTCGAAATAATACTGAACTTTAAGACTCATTTGATTTGGAAATGTTATTCCGACAAATGCCGATGGCTGGAAAAAATTGGTACGACTGCTGAACCATTCCTTAAAAACAAGGTCTTTTTTATCGTTGTAAAAAATCTTTTCCTTGAAGTGAAAAGGAACAGAAACAGCAGCACCGGCAAAAAAGAATGTTGGATTATTCTTATCAAAATTACCAATTTTGAAACCGATGGGCATCGTTGCCAAATAGCTCCTGTACTTGACTTTGGTATTTAAAGAATCGTTATACTGAGCAATATATCCAATATTCTCAACGCCGATTCCTACAAAAAAACCAAATGATTCAGCCACGTCAAAATGAAAGTATTCACTGAAATTGAACCAAAGTGAAAAACGTGGGATCTGCGTTGGATTCAACGAATCGTCAAGCATAACACCTGTAAGTTTCAAATCGGTTCCGGTTGTATTATAGGTATTAACCTGCGACTGCGAAAAAGCAAACGTACACATTGCCGCACAAAAGAAAAAAAGTTTTTTCATATCTGTGATTTTATAATTAGACATTTGTACGATGTAAAAGCCGTTTGCGAAACACCATCTGTACTCAAAGCTAAATCAAAATTTATTTTTTTATATTGATGCGGGCATCAACAGCAACAATTTTTGATCCATCGCCCAAAAGCGGATTGATATCCATTTCTGCAATTTCCGGAGCGGCCTGCAGCATAGCCGATAAACGGGTAAGAATTTCGGCAAACCTATCCTTGTCAACTGCCTTTTGACCACGGACGCCTTCCAGAATTTTCTTGCCGCGCAGACCTTCAATCATCATTCTGGCTTCTGTTTTTCCCAGCGGTGTCAATCCAGACGTAACATCTTTCAGCACCTCGACAAATATTCCGCCAAGACCACTAAGAATCAGATGCCCGAAACCTTCTTCGCGCGAAGCGCCGGCAAAAAGCTCAACACCGCTCAGCATGGGCTGAATCAGAATGGCCGTAGTATCTTTTATCTGCATCATGCGGCGAAATTCTTCCACCAGCTTTTCCTTTGTTTTCACGTTCAGCACCACACCACCGACATCACTTTTGTGAACAGGGCCCACCACCTTCATTACAAGCGGGTATCCGATTTTTTCTGCAGCTTCAACAAGCACATCCTCGTTATCAGAAGTGGCTTCTCCGGCACGCGGAATACCGGCTGCATCGAGCATGGCAGAAACATCTTCTGGAAGCAGATATCCATCTTTCGCATGATCAACAATACGACGAATGGCATCGGTATCAACTGCAGGCATTCCATCGGCTTCGAGCGGATCCGGTGTATTCATTACCCTTGCAAGGGCACGTCCAAACACCACTTCGTCAGGAAAAAACACATTGCCTTTTTCGACAAAATAATCAACTTCGTTTTTAGCATTAACAATAGAAGGCAACACCGGAAAAATTGGTTTTTTTGCCGTTTTCAGGTGTTTATCAAGAACATCATACACATCGAAAACCTCGAACAGACCTGGACTTCCGAAGATAACTGCAATTGAATCGATATCGTTGAATTTATTCTCGCAAGTGTTCAGAATTTCATCAAGTTGTTGAGCAGTACCGGTAGCCAGAAAATCAATCGGGTTAGCCACCGAAGAACCTGCAAATAATTTTGTCAATAGTTCTTTCGATGCTTCGTTGTCAATATGAGGCACATTCAAACCATTCGAAGAAAGTGCATCGGTAAGCATCACCGAAGGGCCACCGGCATGTGTAACAATAGCCACATTTTTACCATTGGGCTTAGGGAAACTGAAAACTGAAGAAACAGCAGCAAGCTCTTCGCGACCATAACAACGCACAATGCCTGCCTTGCGGAAAAGCGCATCCACAGCCACATCGCTCGATGCCATGGCCCCAGTGTGCGATGAAGCGGCACGACTTCCGGCATCGGATGAGCCCGCTTTAACAGCGGCAATGCGACAACCTTTACTAATTAAGGATTTCGCATGTTTGAGTAATTTCTGAGGTTTATTGACGCTTTCGATATAAAGCACTTTCATGAGTGAACTTTCTCCGGGAATAAATGAATTATCGAGATATTCAAGGACCTCTTCAACGCCAATCTGAGCACTGTTTCCAACACTCCAGACAGAGCCAAATGTTACGCCCTTCATCATGCAGCTTTCCATGATGAACACAGCTGTTGCACCACTACCGGAAATAAAATCAATCCCTTTCGGTTCAAGCTTTGGAATGGGACTGGTAAAGACTGATGTATGATTGGAATTCATCATACCAACGCAATTGGGACCGATCAGGCAGGCCCCGGCCTCGTTGATGATGTTCACAACCTGTTGTTCGAGTTCTTTTCCGGCAGCATTTTCTTCGCTGAAGCCGGCACTAAGAATAATAAAAGCTTTGGTGCCTTTCTGTTTTGCCAGAACTTCAACCGTTTCAGGACAAAAGCGGGCTGCAATGGCCAGGATAGCCAGATCGACCTGCGGCAGATCTTTAACACCGGCATGACATTTCACATCCTGAATCTCCGATTCTTTTGGATTCACAACATAAAGCGAACCCTTAAAATGATTATCAATAATATTTTTGAGAATTTTGCCACCCGGTTTTTTTGTATCCTGCGATGCGCCAACAACTACAATGCTCTGTGGATTGATAAGTTCCTTCGTAATCATAAGTATTTTTTTTTGCTAAAGTACTTAAATATTCCGGATAAAGCAGCCATAAAATCCATGATAAAATGAATTTTTAATTATTTGTGGCGAAAAAAGTACTATGAATAAGATAGATTTTGTATTTTAGCTGATTATTTAAAAACTATATTATGAGACGTTTGATGACAATTTTATTGTTCTGCGGCATCGGATGGAGTTTGCAAGCTCAAACCGACACCATCAGAATTCCGGTTGAAGACCCCCAAAAGGCCGAGCGTTTATACAACGAAGGGACGGTTCTGTATGACAATGGGCAGCTGACACCTGCGCTTAACAAATTTAATGAAGCCATCAGTATTAAACCTGACTTTGCTAAAGCTTATTATAATCGTGGCATTGTAAAAGCTGATTTGAAAGATAAAACCGGCGCCATGGCCGATTTCAACAAAGCTATAGAATTGGGTCCGACAGCCAATGCCTATTTTCAACGAGGCAAAATGAAATACGATGACAATCAACCCGAAGAAGCCAAAGCTGATTTAAACAAGGCCATAGAGCTCGACGCCATGCATGTTCAGTCTTATTATTATCTCGGCAGTCTGAAATATGATGAAAAGGATTATGAGGGCGCCATTGAGATTTACAAAAAAGCGCTTATAGACAAAGAAAGTTACACCTACGCCTATGCTTACAATGACATGGGAAGCTGCTATAAGATGATGGAAAATTATGACGAAGCCATCCGTTGCTATAAAGAAGCCACCAAAGCCAATCCAAAACTGGCATTTGCATACAACAACACCGGCAGTGTTTACCGCAAGCTGGAAAAATATGATGATGCCATTTATGAATATTCAAAAGCCATAGATGCCGACCCTGATTATTATGTTGCCTACAACAACCGCGGTCTGGCCAAAATGGACAAAGGCGATTACGAAGGCGCCATTGCCGATTTCACCAAAGCCATCGAAAAAAATGCAGAATATGCCTATGCATACAACAACCGTGGGTCGGCCCGATACAAAGCCGAGCAATATGCTGCTGCCATCGAAGACTTCGACAAGGCAATCACACTCAACGGTAATTATTCCACAGCTTATCTCAACCGTGGCAACGCAAAAGAAATGAACCGCGACATCAACGGTGCCTGCGACGACTGGAAAAAAGCCCGTGACGGCGGCATCAAGAATGCTGAATTTTATATTAAACAAATGTGCAAACAATAATTAATTCAGAAAAAAACAGCTATGAAAAACATCATCATATCCCTTGTTTGCCTCTTGGTTTCCTTTACTCTTGGAGCACAAAATGTTGAATTCAACAAAGCCAATTTTTCAGACAAAAAAGTGCTGAAAGAAGCCCTCAAAAACATTGAAACCGGCGACAACTATTTCAGCCAGGGAATCGGAGCCCGCAAAAACGCACTTGAAAGCTATCTGAAAGCCCAGAACGTTAATCCGAACAATGCAACGCTGAATTACAAAATTGGCATTTGCTACCGTAAAATCAACATCGAAAAATCGCTTGAACATCTGCAGAAAGCCGAAACGCTGAACCCTAACTGTGATGACTCACTGTATTATTGGCTTGGAATCGCCTACCAGGGTAATTACAAGTTCAACGAAGCCATTGAATCTTATAAAACCTTTAAAAACAAGTTGTCGCCAAAGCAATATAGTGAAGTTGCCGGAGCCCTGAACAAAAAAATTCAGGAATGTGAAACGGCCATAGAATTGGTTGCAAAACCAGTCAAAGTTTTTATCGACAACCTTGGAGCTTCAATCAATTCAGCCAACCGAGAATACTCTCCTTTTATCAATGCAGATGAATCTGTTTTAACTTTCACCAGCCGACGGCCAAATACAACTGGCGGCAAAATGGATGCTCAGGATCAGATGTATTATGAAGATATATTCATTGCAGAAAGTGCAGGCGAAGACTGGAAAGTTATAAATCCAGGCAAACCACTCAACAGTAAAGTGCATGATGCAACTGCTGGCCTGAGTGGTGATGGCCAAACTCTATTCATTTACAAGGATGTCAGAAATGGAGATATTTATGAATGCAAATTGAAGGGTGACAAATGGGACAAACCGGTTGCACTGCCCAAAACCATCAATACTAAATTCCATGAAAGCTCTGTAAGTCTTAGCCCTGATGGAAGAACCCTGTATTTCATCAGCGATAAAGAAGGATCCGTTGGTGGCCGCGATATCTGGGTTTCAACGCTCGACAAAAAAGGAAAATGGGGCAAGGCCATTAATCTGAAAGACCTGAACACCATTTACGATGAAGAATCCATTTTCATGCATCCGGATGGAAAAACACTCTACTTCAGCTCGCAAGGCCACAAAACCATGGGCGGATTTGATATTTTTAAATCGACATTTGAAAACGGAAAATGGAGCGAGCCGGTCAATCTCGGATATCCGATCAACACACCTGATGATGACTTGTTCTTTACTATTGCAGCAAGCGGCATGCACGCGTACATGATGAGTGATACACGCAAAGACGGCTATGGTGACCGCGACCTGTACAAAGTAACTTTTATTCTCGAAAAACCAGTTCTGACCAACTCCGAAGACAACCTGATTGCATGGCGTACCGAGCCGGTCAGCGAAAAAGTGATTGAATCAACACTGGCTGTAAACACCGCTTCGCTCACTCTTCTCAAAGGACGTGTTCTTGACGAAGCCACCAAACAACCGGTTGAAGCCAGCATCATTCTGACCGATCTGTCGAAAAACGAAGAACTGGCAACTTTCACCTCCAACAGCGCCACCGGTAAATATCTGGTTTCACTCCCCAGTGGCAAAAACTACGGTATTGCTGTGAAAGCTGACGGATATCTGTTCCATTCAGAAAACTTCGACATCCCGAATGCCGCAGCATATCAGGAAATTGAAAAAGACATCTACCTCAAAAAAGTTGAAATCGGAAAAGAAATTGTACTTAAAAACATCTTCTTTGATTTCAATAAATCTACTCTGCGTCCTGAATCGAAGAATGAACTTGAAAACCTTGTTCAGCTGATGAAGGAAAATCCGACACTGAAGATTGAAATTTCGGGTCACACAGACAATGTGGGTTCGGCTTCATACAACAAAACGTTATCGCAGGCCCGCGCCAAAGCTGTGGTTGATTATCTCATCGCCGCCGGCATTTCGTCAAGCCGCATGACCAGCGTTGGTTACGGATTCGACAAACCCATTGCCTCGAACGACACCGACGAAGGACGTCAGCTTAACCGCCGCACGGAATTCAAAATCACCAGCAAATAAAAATCTGAATATTATTTTTAAAACCGCCCTTAAAAGGGGCGGTTTTTTTATATAATCCCCATCTTCTTCATCAGAAAAGTGGCGCTCTTGTTACGGCAAACGCCCCCGCGGAGTTTGTAGTCGAAATGCAATTCATTGTTTTTGATTTCGGCTTCGAAACACATGTTGGATAAAACGCCCGGGTAATCGGGTTCCATA
>Ga0116152_10004423_pt1 | contig 11121 bp, 7 predicted proteins | sample AD_UKC119_MetaG_FD_89894 | JGI IMG/M metagenome (GOLD analysis project Ga0116152, IMG submission 89894) | Active sludge microbial communities of municipal wastewater-treating anaerobic digesters from Hong Kong - AD_UKC119_MetaG | ecosystem: Engineered > Bioreactor > Anaerobic > Digestate...
ACCGTTGGACGATCCCATTTTTACGTGATTAATATTGTCTTCATCGCGGGAATAGACACCATTAAATTTCCATCCGTAAAACGTACCGATTGATTCCCCAACTTTCAGAATGTGATAGGTTCCGTTTTGGATATATCCATTTGTCAGGACATCTTCAGGAAGACTGACTATTTTATTCCGGTTGAAGCTTATATTGAAATTCGATGTCCATTTCAGTTTGCCTGTCAGATTATGAGTTGTAAGTACAAACTCCAATCCTTTGTTTCGCACATCTCCAATATTCTGTGTTATATAACTGAAGCCTGTCGTTTCGGGAATAGGAACTGCAAACAGCAGATCAGAGGTATTTTTCACATAGGCATCGCCACTGAAGATAACCCGGTTATTAAGAAAAGTCAGGTCAATACCTAAGTCATACTGTGTAGTTGTTTCCCACGTAAGGCTCATATTCGGCATCACAGTAGGAGAAGCTCCTGAGTTATCAAGATAATTTGTACTAAGCGCAAATTCACCCTGCGCAGTATAATTTCCAATTGCTTCATTACCTGTTTGTCCAAAGCTTAATCTCAACTTACCATCATTTAAAAACGATAGATTTTGTGCAAATGATTCATCCGAGAAACGCCATGCTGCAGATGCCGATGGGAAGTATCCAAATCTGTTATTTTTACCGAAACGGGAAGAACCGTCAGCCCTCATATTCGCCTGAAGAATATATTTGCTTTTATAATCGTATCCTATTCTTCCGAAGAATGAAACCAGGCCATGCTCAACCGTTTGATTAACTGCCTGGTTGGAGATTGTACCTGCACCATTTAACGTTCTGATGTTATCGCTGGCAAAGTACATTCCATTTAAACCGGTTGTTTCCTGTTTCCATTCCTGCTGACTATATCCAAGAAGTGCTGAAAAATTATGTCCTCCGTCCAATGCCTTCTCGTAGGTAAAATAATCCTCATGTCCCCATGTCAGGTTACTAATTGCCCGTACAGCTCCACTATTATATCCTGCCCGGTAGTCAACGGTAGTTGGATAAAATTCGTCTTCTTTCATTGAAATAAAATCCAGGTTAAGATTCGCCCTGAATTTTAAGCCTTTCACGATTGCAAATTCAACATACTGGTTACCAATAATTCTATTGGTTGTATTTAAATGAGTAACTTCTTTTGCCAAGCCAACCGGATTTCGTTTACCATTAAAATAATAAATAGGCGACCCATCGGGATAGGTTAATGAATAAACCGGCGGCCTTACCAATATTGACTGTACCAAACTATTGTTTCCGGTACCACCTGCGTTTATCCTGTTATTCAGCGAACGGGCGAAGGAAATGCTATAACCTAAATTAATTTTATCCGAGACTTTAAAATCGGCATTAGCCCGTGACGTGATTCGTTTATAATTTGAGGCCAGAAAAATACCATCCTGATCAAGAGCAGAAGTACTTACTGAATATTTAGCTGTTTCTGAACCGCCTGCGACGGAAAAATCGATTTGTTTTTGCCATGCGGTCCTGTACATCACATCCTGCCAGTCAACATCCCCGCTATTCATTGGGTTTAATGAATCAATAACAGTCCAGTGTACGTCCGGATATACTATTTTCCCTGCATAGTCATTATAGTTGTTATACGAATCTGTAATTATATCTCTCCATTGAGAAGCATTAAGCACACCCAGTTTTCGCGTGATTTTACTTACTCCCGTAAATGCGTTCACATCAATCCTGGCTTCGCCGGAATGACCTCTCTTTGTGGTAATCAAAATTACCCCATTTGCAGCCCTGGAACCATATATTGCTGTTGAAGCACCATCCTTTAAAACTTCAATTGATTCAATATCATTTGGATTAATATCAGACAGCGGATTCAATCCATGCTGTTCCCAACCATTTAACTGCGACAATGATTGTGTTTCAACAGGAACTCCATCGATAACATATAAAGGATCATTGCCCGAATTTAGAGAAGATTGTCCGCGAACTGTAACTGTCATTCCATCTCCAGGCGCTCCCGAATTTGAAACAACCTGCACTCCCGATGCTCTTCCCTGCAAAACCGACATGACATCCTTAACTGGTGTATTTTCAATACTATTGCTGTTTACTGAAGTAATGGCTCCGGTTAGATTCCTTTTTTTCATAGTACCATAACCAATTACCACCATTTCATCCAGTTCTTGTGCTGATTGTGTCATTTTAACATCAATAACACTTCGGTTACCGACTTCAACCTCCTCTGGTTTATATCCCAGAAACGAAAATACAAGAACATCTTTAGAACTTTCCAATACAATAGAATATGCGCCATCCACATCCGAAGACACCCCAGTAGTTGTGCCCTTCACAACAATATTCACTCCTGGCAATGGTTCCCCCGATTTTATATCGGTGACCTTTCCGGAGACTCTCACCTGTTGAGAACCAGCCAAAGCTCCATTAGCCGCCAGTACCAACAATACAAAAATCAATGTAATCGCCGAAATGTACTTTTTCAATCCGTACAATTCTAATTGATACTTTTTTTTCATAGATTTGAAATTATTAGATTATTAAAACTAATACTAGCCCGGAATAGAGACTACCACATATTCTTTCCGGGTTTTTTCATTAACAAGAAGTTGTAATTTTCAGTCCAGGGTCCTACAAATTAACCTCACAAGCAATCCCAAACGTTTATATTACCATATCGATGTAACAAATATACAGCCTAAAAAATTTTTACGCAAACGTTTGCTTAAATATTTTAATAATTATCGTTTATTTTTTTGGGATGTTATAAATAATAAATTAACTTTACAGCATAAAACATATTCTATATTAGATATTTACATATATTTTAGATGCTGAGTATCAATATTCAAATAAAACACAAACGTTTGCATTAATGAAAGCATCAAGAGTTACGATTAAAGACCTTGCAGAAAGGATGAATCTTTCGGTATCCACCATTTCCAGGGCTTTACACAACCACCCCAGTATTGGAAAGAAAACGACAGATGAAGTTAAAAGGATGGCGAAAGAACTTGGCTATATTCCTAACTCAGTTGCATCCAACCTTCGAAAAAACAAAACTTATAACATTGGCGTAATCGTCCCCCGAATTGATATTCATTTTCATTCACTTGCAATCAGCGGAATGGAAGAAGTTGCCTATAAAAATGGCTACGGTGTCACCATCTATCAGTCGAAAGATTCAATTGAACGCGAAATCTCTATTACTGATATACTGCAAAAAAACATCGTTGACGGTATTATTGTCTGCTTAGGTCTTGAAACGAAAGACTGTAGTCATTTTAACCGGTTTAGGGAACTAAATACACCCATTGTATTTTACGACCGTGTATCGAATGATTTTGAAGCGAGTAAAGTTGTCATCAACGATTTTGAGGCTGCCTTTAAAGCAACCGAACATTTAATATCAAACGGATGTAAGAAAGTTGCGCATATTGCCGGCCACCAGGATACCCAAATCTTTAAGAGCAGGATTGAAGGATATAAGGCAGCGCTTTTAAAATATAATTTACCAATTGATGATAGTTTGATTGAATATACCAATGATCTTAGTTACGAAGAAGGTGTAAAGTGTGCCAAAAAATTTCTGGCTAATAAAACTATTCCTGATGGTATCTTTTGTGCAAACGATTATACTGCTATTAGTTCAATCCAGGTATTTACAAAGGCAGGATTTCATGTTCCGAATGATGTGGCTATCGTGGGATTCAGTAATTACCCGATATCTAAAATTATTGAGCCAACATTAACAACCATTGACGACCGTGCATTTGAAATGGGACAAACAGCTGCAAAATTATTAGTCAGGCAAATTAAGGATAAGGATCAGTTTATCTCTTCAGAAACAATTGTCCTGAAAACAGATCTGATTATTCGCGATTCATCAAAACATCCTATTCAAAAATAAAAACCTAGTACGAATGCTTATTAAGTATCACCTCAATAACCTAATAGTTAATCTTTTAATCAGTGTACTGTTGGAGTTCTTCTTAAAATCATAGGACAAAAGAAGAACAACCCGAATCCGGATTGCTCTTTTAAATTAAAATCAAATGTGACTTGTGTTAACAGATCGATAAATTAAATCGACCATCCTTCATACACACCGGAATCATTTACCGGCACCAGATTTCCATTAAATGTTAAATGGCCTGACCAAAGGCCGGATAAACGAGCAGTAGCCAGTCCATCGGAACGGACATTAAAATACAGGTCGTATATACCGATAGGAGTGGAAACAACCGCCAAAATATTATATGTCTTACTGTCCTTGTTTTGTGTAACCTTCCAACTGGTAATTCTCCCTTTGGCAGTAACGCCTCCTACACCATTTGGCCCGATTCGGTAGTTGGATCCAACCTGTATTACTGCTTCATTATTATCCACTTTCACAAAGTTGATACCAGGACTTACAACAAAACGGTAACCATATCGGTTATCCAGCCAATTACTTTCCAGCACAAAATCTCTATTCTCAATCATTGACTTTGTTAAAGCATATTGTTGTGCTGATTCTGCTTTTCTTTTTTCTTTTCTCGTCAGGATTTTATCCTGAACAGTACCCGATGCAAAAACAAGCGAAGCAGAAAGAACGAGTACCATAACAACTACTAATCTTTTCATCACTTTTCTCCTTTCTTCACTTTAAATTACAATATCTGAAACATTCAATATGTATTCCAAACAACACAAATGGAAAAGTTTTGTAACAATCATTTACATAGTTTAACAGTAATTAATGCACAATGCACAAATCTTTAAAAATTGATTCGGGTATATTTGGATACAAAATGCACAGGACGCATTAAATAAAACACAAATAACTGTATTTAAGCAACATACATTTTGCAAGGAATTAAAATGAGAAGTAATACAAAAAGAATAGGTATCAAAACATTTGGCAATTAGTTTTCAAAAAAAATTGCTGCCAAATAGTCTGACACCTTACTCAATTGCACTATTTTACTTATGAGCCTCCAGAACAAAAGCACCTGAAAATCAATGAGATAATTTTCCGTCAGAATGGGAAAATCATATCTTGATGAAATTTATTTTACCAAAGCAAACGACTCACGTGCTATTTCAAGCTCCTCGTTGGTTGGAATTACCAGGATTTTTGTTTTGGCACCTTTCGCGTTGATCTCGCGAATTTCTTTACTTCTGGTTGAATTCTTCACTTCATCCAGTTGAAGACCAAAATAATCCATATTCTTGCACACCAAACTCCGAATGATAGCATCGTTCTCACCAATACCGGCAGTAAATACAATGGCATCCAAACCATTCAATGCTGCTGCATATTTTCCAATATACTGTTGAATGCGATATGCATACATTTCGTACGCAAGGATAGCTACTTTATCTCCTTTCAGGTAACGCGCTTCAATATCCCTCATATCAGTGTCGCCTGTCAGTCCCTGCATGCCACTTTCTTTGTTCAGGATTTTAGAAACTTCACTAATATTGTAATCTTTCTGTTCTACCAGATAAAAAATTACAGATGGATCGATATCGCCGGAGCGGGTTCCCATAATCAAACCGTTGAGCGGGCCAATTCCCATGGATGTATCTTTGCAAATACCAGCTTCAACAGCAGCCATGGAAGCACCATTTCCGAGATGAATGGTTATGATTTTTGCATCACTTTTCGCCAGGTATTCCATAGCTTTCTCCGAGACGTATTTATGTGAGGTTCCGTGAAAACCATATTTACGAATCCCCATTTCGGTGTACATTTCGCTCGGAATGGCATAACGGTAAGCCACTTCCGGCATTGTCTGGTGAAAAGCGGTATCGAAGACTCCAATCTGCGTGGCATTTGGAAAAACCTCTTCGGCAACTTCCACCCCAACAAGGTTGGCAGGATTGTGAAGCGGTGCGAGCGGGAACAACTCTTTAACCTTTGCTTTTACTTCGTCGGTAATAACAACTGTTTTTGTGAAAGCTTCACCACCATGAACCAGACGATGTCCTACCGCTTTAATTTCGGATGGATCGCTGATCACACCCATTTCCTGATCGACAAGCAACTCGGCTACCCGCTCTAAACCTACGGTATGATTTGGAATAGCAAAAACTTCTTTTACTTTCTTTTCTTCTCCGTCACAAAACGTTTTGTGAGTAATGGTGCCTTCTTCAAGGCCGATTCTTTCCACTAAGCCGGATGATAATACTTTCTCTGTTGTCATATCAATCAACTGGTATTTGATTGATGAACTTCCGGCATTAACTACTAAAATATTCATTTATATTTACTTTGAACTCTGAACGTTAAACGATAAATTCTAAAAACCTTCCTGTGCCTGTATGGCAGTAATAACAACTGTATTAAAAATATCATCGATTGTACACCCCCTACTCAAATCATTCACCGGTTTATTTAAGCCCTGTAACATAGGGCCGATGGCAAGTGCTCCGGTTTCACGCTGAACAGCTTTGTAGGTATTGTTTCCGGTATTCAGGTCAGGGAAAATCAATACACTTGCCTGTCCTGCCACTTCTGAATCGGGCATTTTGCTTTTTCCAACCGTCGGATCAACAGCGGCATCGTACTGAATCGGACCTTCAATTTTGAGATCGGGGCGAAGTGCTTTCGCTTTCTCGGTAGCTGCGCGCACTTTATCAACTTCAGCACCAGAGCCAGAAGTACCTGATGAATAAGACAACATGGCAACTTTCGGTTCAATACCGAAAGCCTTTGCTGAATCAGCCGAAGAAATTGCTATTTCTGCCAGCTGCTCAGCTGTTGGATTCACATTTACAGCGCAGTCACCAAATACAGAAACATGATCGTCGAGACACATGAAGAAACACGACGAAACCGTTGAAACGCCCGGACGGGTTTTTACAAACTGAAGTGCCGGAATAATCGTATGTGCGGTTGTGTGAACAGCTCCCGAAACCATTCCATCGGCATGTCCTTTGTAAACCATCATGGTTCCGAAAAAAGAAACATCTGCCATAGAATCACGTGCCATATCTTCCAGTACATTTTTATGCTTGCGTAATTCATAATAAGTACGCCAGTAATCTTCGTAATTCTCCGAATCAACCGGGTTGATAATCGTGATGTTTTCAGGTATTTTTAATCCCAGTTCCGACGCCTTTGCCTGAATATCTTCACGTTTGCCAAGCAAAGTAATATTCACAATGTTCTGTTCCACCAGTCCGATGGCAGCAGTCAGAATACGTTTGTCAGTACCTTCAGGTAAAACAATATGTTTTTTGCTTGATTTTGCTTTTGCAACCAGGTTGTACTGAAACATGTGCGGTGTTACCACTTCGGTATGATAATTTCTGAAACGATCTACCAGGAATTCAGTATCCACATATTTCTCAAAAGTAGCTATACTCATATCGATTTTCCGGGTAATGCCCGGACGAATCCTAGGTTTCACATTTGCTACTTTATTGGCTGCATCAAAAGTAACTTCATCAACCATGATTATCGGAACAATGGTTGACAACCCTTCAATCAGCTTGCGGATCGCTCTTCGGGGCGGCAAACCACCTGTAACCAGAATTCCCGAGATATTCGGATAGTTGGAAGAAACATTGGCTTGCAAAGCTCCCAATATAATATCCGAACGGTCGCCCGGAGTAATGATCAGACTGTTTTCGCCCAGACGTTCTAAAAAATTACGAAGGTGCATCGCACCCACATCAATTCGGTCAACTTGTTTACAAAGTAAGTCATGACCCATTAAAACTGTGGCTCCCAGTTCTTCCTGAATTTCCTTGATGGTTGGACTTGCCAGAGGTTTAATTTCAGGAATAATCTCAATCGCCGTAGTAGATGGAATCACGGTCTCAAGTTCCTTTTTCATCTCTTCCATATCCTCTACCGGAACGCGGTTCATAAATACCGAAAGCACGTTCATATCAAGCTCCTCGCAAGTTTTTACTGCCAGGTCGAGGTTTGATACAGCATCTTTTAATGCTTTACCTTTTGCCGAGCTTACTAAAACAGTAGGAAGCGCCAGGTTCTTGGCAATTTCGATATCAAGTTCAAATTCAATGGCAACACCTGAGTCTGCAAATTCGCCACCTTCAACTACAACAAAGTCATATTTCTCTTCAATGGCTTTGTATTGCTCAATTATCTTTTCGATCAGGCGGGCTTCCTGGTCACGGTTTATGTATTTAACTACCTGCGACATCGTAAAACCATAGGCTTCCTTGTATTCCATATCAATATTGAAATACTTCAGCATGGTTTCAATGTGGTTGTCGCGTTTACCCTGTGGCTGATCGTTAATAATGGGCCTGAAATAACCCACACTGCTCACTTTCGAAAGCAATAGTTTGAAAATACCCAACGTTACCAGCGATCTTCCCGTACTGCGTTCGGTATTGGTAATGTAAATTCCTGTTTTCATCTTCTAATGAAATTGCATTATTTTCTGGTCGGTAGTTGAAAAGCGGTGCAAAAATAGTAAACTCAAATGGTTGAATCAGGTAGAAAAGTTCAAAAAACCTCAATATGAAGAATATTTAATAAAGCCCTGAAAATAAAGACTTGCAGGTATATTAATCAGTTTTTCAGTAATTTTATTTTAAGCTCATATTTGTTTAAGTTTAGTAGTGTAATAATCATCAAACCAAAATTTGTACTACCAGGTAGAAATAGTACTTCCTTCCACCATTCTTCAACCATTTATTGAATATTATAAGAATGTAGTAACCGATGCCGGTGATGCAAAAACAAAGTATTCAAACGTTTGAAGAAAAAATCTTTGTAATTGATGCTGAGCATGCAGTTGTTTCCACATCGAAGGTTAGCAATTTAACTTTCAGGAACGGTGCTGAATTTAAAATACCGTATGCGCTTACCATATTTCTGGTAAAAAGAAATGGCGTATGGAAGATAGTCCAATATCATAATTAGAATATCAACCAATTAAATATCAGCCTTCTGCAACCTTTAATCATTGAATGAGTATAAAGAAATAGTTTGCCTTTGATACCATACTTAATCATCTTAAAATATCAACTATCATGAAGAAACTAATTATTGTAGCGGGTTTAGTAACCTTGTTTGTTTCATGCAAACTATCAAATCCGGAAGCTGAGAAAAAAAGTGTAGAAGCTACCATCACCGGGTTTTATGATGCTGTTCAGCAATTTAATTATGAAGCCGTTCCGACTTTCGTTACCAGTGATTTTGGTGCTTATGAAGAAGGATATACTTACGAAGATATTGATGGATTTGTAGGTGTCCTGAAATCATTTGAAGGTGCCAAAACTGATATGAAACTCGACTTTGTAAAAACGGAAGTTTCCGGCAATATGGCATTTTCTATCGTTACTTTCGATATAACAGTTACTATGGATCCGGCTCTCCTCCATTTTCAAACCTATGAAGATTATATTCTGAAAAAAGTAGACGGGAATTGGTTAATCCAGTATTTTCACAGTACCCATCTTCCCAACGCGGATGATAAAAACTTAAGCAGCATTCATTTCCTGAAAGTTCCGGAAGACCTGAATGTTGATGAACTTCAGGATTATATGAATAAAGTAAATGGAGCCATTGCTTCACTTGGATTCACCGATTGTGGGTATAAACTACTGACCGCTGTTCCTGAAAGTAAAGACGTATACAACTATGTTGTGGTAGGAAAATGGATTAATGAAGAAACCTACAAAATCATCCACGAGAGTGACGCCTTTAAAAATGCAACCGAAGGTAGTAATGAACAAATGATGAAATTTTTTAAGGATCAGATTTATGTGAAAGCCCAGGAAGCTGCAAATTGATAGTCGTATAAAAAATCAACTACCGGTAGAAAGAATTGCTGGAGACTGTAATTTAATTCTTATCACGTTTCAGTGTTGGCCCCTTTAATTCACTTAAATACGAATTGGTATGGATAAAAATCTGTTCAAATAATTCGATTAATCATTAAAAACCAGACATCATGAAAAAAATAGCTCTCCTAATCTGTGTTCTCTTTATGGTTTCATTTCAAAAACCAGCAAATAAACTGGAAGGAACCTGGAAGTTGGTTTCTTATAAATGAGTTAACAATGGTGTTGTTACACATACCATATCGTTAATGCCGGAACTGCCATTGTTACATTAATCTATCACGGCACTTTTTATTTCCCTGAGTCAACGCTGACTTTCCCGGATTGTGGAAGCACCTTGGTTCTGGAAAAACAGAAGATGGGTGGAGAGTCATTCATTTTCATGAATCTATGCAAGCAGCTGAATTTGTGATAACGGAACTTTAATTCTTGTTCAGACAAACCGAAACAAATTCATAACGAAACCTTAAATTCAGGTAAATATGCCACCTGAAGTCGCAATTTAGATGTGTCAGAACCCAAACTTATTCTCTTCGGCAAGAAACCGATTGTAATTTTCTTTTTGAAAACGGAAAATGTGTGACGGGCGCCCTAAATTATCCTGACGCTGGTCAACCTGTTCAATCAAACCGAGTTTTAACATTTTCCGGCGAAAAGTACCACGGTCGATCGGGCGGTTCAGAATAGCTTCAAACAATCCCCTTAACTCGTTGAGCGTAAACATTTCGGGTAGAAGACTGGACAGAACCGGGTGATTCAGGACTTCGGCGGCAAGAATCTTCCGGGTTTCTGAGATAATGCTGGCATGGTCCATCGACAAATTTGTTAAATGATCTACATCTTGCCAGTCTATTTCGTTGATAAAACCTCCTGGCTCTGCTTTCATTTCCGAAAGATGAACAAGTCCGTAATATACCACACTTATAAAACGCTGATTTACCCAGTTCAGAATCTTATTTCCACCTTCAATTTGCTCCACCTCCTGATTTGTGATATTGAAAGCCCTGCTTACATCTCCGAATGTCTGAATCTGCCGGAGAAAAACTTGGTTGATCCCCAGCAAAGACAAATTCCGGTAAGCAGCTTCCTCTACTGATTCGGTCTTTTTTACATATCCTCCCGGAATCATCATAGAATTGTGACTGGCAAATTTATGAACAAGCACCTTCAGATTTGGGTGTATGTAGGTGAGCACCACACAATTCACAGAAATGTGTGGTAGATAAGCTTCCACTCCCTCCTGAAAGTATTTATCCAACGAATCTTTAATTCCTTTCACATCCATCTTGTCGTGTTTC
>Ga0116152_10004424_pt1 | contig 11121 bp, 8 predicted proteins | sample AD_UKC119_MetaG_FD_89894 | JGI IMG/M metagenome (GOLD analysis project Ga0116152, IMG submission 89894) | Active sludge microbial communities of municipal wastewater-treating anaerobic digesters from Hong Kong - AD_UKC119_MetaG | ecosystem: Engineered > Bioreactor > Anaerobic > Digestate...
CGGTCAGTCCGTGCCGCCGCGATCAGTGAGCGACTGTGCGGCGCGTCGGCTCGGTTCTCGTCGAGGTCGATCAAGCAGTTCGTGTCCAGGACCAACCGCGGCGTCGGATGCATGCGCGCTAACGACCTAGTTGAGCGGCCGTGCGCCGGCGCATATGACAGGGCACTTTATCGTTCACGGCCGCTCCAACGACGGGTTAGGTTGCGTTCGCGTAGGCTAGGAGCGCGTCAATCCTTCGTCGCAACTCTGCCTTTGGGTCCGGCATGTCCTGGAACCCGGCGTAGTGGTGATAGACCTGAGTGTCCTGCGGACGCCCGTAAGCATTGTGATACTGCTCCCAAGTTGTCGCAAACGCTCGGCGCTTCCAGATCGGCAGTGCCCTTTGAAACTCCGCGACCGCAGATTGTAGGGACGGGAATTTGGTCCTTAAGTAGCCGTCGATGTTGGTCGGCCATGAGCTTGGCGTCGGATAGACATCACATAACGTCGATGTCACAGCCGAGCGAAACTTTGCTGAAGCAGCAGCAAAGGCGTTCCTTCGGGCCACGCTGAATGCCACCAATGCCGCAAAGAGTGCCACAAGGATTGAGACCATTGGCGCAGACATATCAGAGCAACCTAACTTGATTTAGAAGTGCGGTTCATGACGGATAACCTACCACGGTGACGAATAACCGGGAATACAGCCGAGCCACAAGTCCTTGTCCCAAAACACTATTTGTCGGCCGCCGAACATAAAGCCAGCATTAAATGCGACTGCTAAACCGGCAAACACCATGCCGTCGCCCTCCGTCTAACTCGCCACCAACCGCGACTTGCCGATCCCACTCTCACCGCGACGCTGATGCTGGGTGCGCGCGTCGTGCGAGCCCGCGAGGCGAACGCGTGGAGAGCGCCGTCTCCCGGGCGCGGGGCGCTCCTGTTCCTGTATCAGATCAACCGCTTCGTACGGGGGAAGATGCGCCCCGCGTCCGGGAGCGGGACCGCCGACAATCGCGCAGCGATTGTCGAAGCGCGCTCGACCCGCGTTCGCCTCGCGGGCTTGCACGGCGCGCCGCACTCAAAACCAGCCGCGCACTACACCCGATGACGAATCTCGAAACAGACATGTATCCGCGGATTCCTGACGAAGTCCCGCGGAATAGTCACCCGCGTGATATCAGTTACCGCATAACGCTCCCCCAAGGTCGGGTCCAGCTTGAAACGCTGCGCATTGCACGAGAACACCAGCAATCCAGTCGGCGCCAGTAGCGCCATGCAACGATGGATCAGATCTACGTGATCACGCTCGACATCCAGTACGTCCTGCATCCGCTTGCTGTTGGAAAACGTCGGCGGATCGAGAAAGATCAGATCGTAGCGCGCCCGCGCAGCCACCGCGCCTTTCAACCAGCCGATGCAGTCATCCTGTATGAATTCGTGCTCGCGCCCCGACAGGCCGTTGACCGTGAGATTGCGCTGCGCCCAGTCAAGGTAGGTAGCCGACATGTCTATCGTCGTCGTGGAGCGCGCGCGTCCCGCCGCCGCGTAGACCGTCGCCGTTCCGGTATACGCGAACAGGTTCAAAAACCGTTTGCGCACCGCCGCGGTGCGTAGCCGCGCGCGCGTCAGCCGATGATCGAGAAACAGCCCCGTGTCGAGGTAGTCGGTGAAGTTCACGTGGAACTGCAAACCCGCCTCCTCTACCAACACGAACTGTCTGGCTTCGGCGAGCTTCTGATATTGGTCACCGCGCGCAGTCTTGCGCCGCATGCGCAAGTGAATGCGCTCGGCCGGCACGCCGGTCGCGCCGGGCAGCGCGGCCAGCGCTTCGTTGCGCCGACGCACGACCGCCTCGGCTTCGATGGTAGCCGGAGCGGCATACTCCTGCACATAAAGCCAGACGCGCTCGCTGCCCGCCTCAGCATAGCGATCGATGGCAAAAGAATACTCGGGCATATCGGCATCGTAGAGCCGATAACAACTCACCGCCTCGCGCTTTACCCAGGGTGCCAGCAGCTTGATGTTCTTGGCCAGTCGATTGGCGAACATCCTGGCGCCGGCCGACTCGGCAAAGGCTGGCTCGATGCGCGCTGTCTGCGACTTGTGGATCAGCGCACGCGACTGTTCGGGCGTCACGTGCACCCGCAACAGCCGACACTCGAGCGCACCATTCCAGACCGTGTGAACGCGCTCGGCGCGGATGCCGAGCTCCAGACCGAGATCGGCACTCCCGGCGAGCACTGCCGCCTGCCAGCCATTGAAATGATCTCGCAGCGTACTACCCAGTTCGCGCATCAACTGCGCCGCGCGTTCCCGGTCCTCCAGTCGTACGCCATACGGTGGGTTCACAGCCAAAAAGCCGGGCTGCGGGGTCATCGGCCGCGCGCCGGCCAGCGGCACGGCATCGAACTGCAACGCATGTTGAAACCCGGCACGCGCCGCGTTGGTGCGCGCGATCTGCAACACGCGTTGATCGGGATCGAGCCCACGCATGCGGCCGGGCAATGGCCGCTCGCGTGCGATCGCCGCAGCGCGCACGCGCTGCCACAGCTCGGGTTGATGGCCGAGCCAGCCCAGAAAACCGAAATAGTCACGCGGCAGACCGGGCGCGCGCCGTGCGGCGATCAGCGCCGCCTCGATCACCAGCGTGCCGGCACCACACATCGGATCGAGGAACTCGACACCCTGCTCGCACTGCGCTGGCCAGCCTGCCCGTACTAACAACCCGGCCGCCAGATTCTCGCGCAACGGCGCCTCGCCCGCCTCGGTGCGATAGCCGCGGCGATGCAGGCCTTCGCCCGCCAAATCGATCGAAATGACGATCTTGCGACCGTTGGCGTGCGCGTGCACGCGTACCGACGGGCGTTCGACGGTGACATTGGGGCGCGCGCCCGTCGCCTCACGCAAACTGTCGCAGATTGCATCCTTGAGGCGCAGCGCACCGAAGCCGGAATGCGTGATGGTCGGGTGCCGTCCGCTGAAATCGCAGGCCAGGGTGCCGTGCGCGTCCACATGCTCAGTCCACGGCACGGCGCGTGCACCGTGATAGAACTGCGCTTCATCGGCCGCTTCGTAGTCGGCAACGACCAGGAACAAGCGGCTGGCCAGCCGTGACTCCAGACAAATGCGATAAGCCGTCTCGAGGGTGCCCTTGAGATCCACGCCAACGGTACGCTCGCGCACCTCGGTCGCTCCCAGTTCCACCAGTTCGCGGGCTAACAGATCGCCAAAGCCGCGCGGCGCGCTGGCGATCAGGCGCAGCTCGTTCATCTCAGGCCCAGTCGTCAGCAACGACTGGCTCGGCGATCCGGCGGGACTTGCGCGGTCGCGTCAGCAGCGTGACTCGATGACGTTTGTCGCGCAACGCTCGGGTGAGGATCCGATAGCTGTCGATATCGAAAGCGGCGCGTTCCGTGGCAGTCGAATGCGCCAGCACTTCGGCTGTCGCTGCGTCGTCGGAAGATGCATCCCGCGTAGACTCGAGCGTGGCGAGATGCTGCCAGGCGTCGATGACGTGCACCTGTATCAGACCATCTGCGCGCGCCTCGCGCACGGTGACCGGGCCCGCGTACGGCCAGCGATGCAGCTGCAGCCGCACGAGGCCCAGTTTCACGCGCGTCATGTGCAGAGCCGCTGCCTCCAACCCCAGGCAGACGCCACTGCAACGCTGCAACTGGTAACCAAAGCACGAGCCTTCGCCCGACTCCAGTCCCAACAACTTGAGACACCACTTGTTGTCACGTGCGAGCGCCGTCAGTGCGCGACGTGCATCGCGCTCGCTGCGATAGAGCCCAAACGCCTGGCCGACGCGCAACGCCTGCGCATCGAGCCGGGTGAGTTGCGGCGGCGAACCGTCGTCGTCCATGAACCACGTGAGCTGCTCGCCGCCGCCGCGCAAGCGGCGGTTATAGACCGGCTGCTTGTCACGCACAATCTGTGCTTCGAGCAGCAAAGCGCCCAGCTCGCCCGCCGTCTCCTGCCAGTCGACACTTTGCGTCTGACTTGCAAGGCGCTGGGACTTGGTATCGCGCGCCGAATTACGAAAGTGCTCCATCACGCGATGACGAATGTTCACGGCCTTGCCGACATAGATCAGCGCACCGCCCTCACCGTAGAACCGATACACGCCCGGTGCTTCCGGCATCTCATCGGGCAGGGTGTCTGGTAGCTGCGGCGGCAATGCCGGACGCTGCGACGCGAGCTGCAGGGCCGGCTCGAGCGCGGCCCGCGACCATTGATTGCGCAGCTTGCGCCAGAACTGCCACAGTGCATTGGCATCCGGCATCGCGCGGTGGCGGGACGCCACGTCAAGCCCGTGGCGTTCGATGACCATGTCCAGATTGTGGCGCCGCTGCTCCGGGTAGAGCACGCGCGACAGCTTGACGGTGCACAGCACGCGCGACTGCCACTCGCGTCCGATGCCGGTGAACTCGCGCCGAATGAATCCATAGTCGAAGCGCGCGTTGTGTGCGATGAACAGCCGACCTGCGAGGCGTTGCTCCAGCTCGGCGGCGACGGTCTGGAAATCGGGCGCATCGGCGAGCATCTCGTTAGTGATCCCGGTGAGCTGCTGAATGCCAGGCGGCACGGCAACACCGGGATTGACGAGCGTGCTCCACTCGAAATCGAGCTTGCCGCCAGTCGCCCCGACTACGGCGATCTCGGTGATGCGATGGTAGGCCGGATGGCCGCCGGTAGTCTCGATATCGACGAACGCAACGGGAGTGTCGTACAACTCACTCAAGAGAGATCGATCCAGGTGGTCTTGAGTTCCGTGTATTTGTCGAAGGCATGCAAGGACTTGTCGCGACCAATGCCGGACTGCTTGAAACCGCCGAACGGCACCGTGATGTCGTCGGCGTCGTAGCAGTTCACGTAGACCGTGCCGGCGCGCAGTGCGCGCGCCGTGCGATGGGCGATCGTGATATCGCGTGTCCAGACGGCAGCGGCCAAACCATAGATGACGTTGTTAGCGATCGCGATGGCCTGATTGACATCCTTGAACGTGATCGTAGCGAGCACGGGACCGAAGATCTCCTCGTTGGCAATGCGCATGGTCGGCTGCACGCCGTCGAATACCGTCGGCTCCACGAAGTATCCACCGGTGTTCTCCAGCTTACGCTCACCGCCCGCATAGACGCGCGCGCCTTCGGTCTTGCCCGATTCGATGTACTCCAGCACGCGCTTCAGCTGCACTTCATCGACGATCGCGCCGAGTCGGGTGGCCGGATCGAGCGGATCGCCGGGCTTGAGCTTGGCGCCGATGGCCGCCACTTTCTCGAGCAGGGCGTCTTTGATCCGCTCGTGCACGATCAGGCGCGACCCCGCGGAGCACATCTCGCCCTGATTGAAAAAGATGCCGTAAGCCGCCGCCGTCGCCGCACGCTCGAGATCCGGGTAGTCAGCCAGCACGATGTTAGGCGATTTACCACCACATTCGAGCCAGGCGCGCTTCATGTTCGACTGGGCGGCCGACTGCATCACGCGCTTGCCGGTCGCAGTGGACCCGGTGAAGGCAATGCAATCGACGTCCATATGGGAGGACAGCGCTTGCCCGGCGGTATGCCCGAAACCGGGCACGACATTGAACACGCCCTCGGGGATACCCGATTCGACCGCCAGCTGCGCCACGCGAATGGCCGTCAGCGGCGATTTCTCGGACGGCTTCAGCACGAACGAGTTGCCAGCAGCCAGCACGGGCCCGATCTTCCAGGCTGCCATGAGCAAGGGGAAATTCCACGGCACGATGGCCCCCACCACACCCATGGGCTCGCGCGTGATCGTGGCCAATGCGTCGGGGCCGGTGGGCGCCACTTCGTCGTAGAGCTTGTCGATCGCCTCGGCATACCACTCGATGCAACTGGCTGCGCCGGGGATATCGACCTTCAAACTGTCCGAGATGGGCTTGCCCATGTCGAGCGTCTCGAGCAGCGCGAGTTCTTCCTTGTGCTTGTGGATGGACTCCGCGAAGCGCTGCAGGATGCGCTTGCGCGCCTTGGGCGCCATATTGACCCACGAACCACTCTCGAATGCCGCGCGAGCCGCGGCGACAGCCAAATCGACGTCCGCTGTATCGCACGAGGCCACCCGGCAGAAGACACGGCCGGTTGCCGGGTTGACGTTGTCGAACGTGGCCCCGGAAGCCGCGTTCACGAACCGCCCATCGATGAACGCCTGCGTGGCGAACGAGATCTCGCGGGCGCGCTGCTGCCAGGATTTCTCGGAAGCGGACTTGGTCATGGTGTTCTCGGCCGGCATACGGGGGATAGCGCTATCTTAGTCCCAACGGCCGCGGAAACGAAAACGCCCGGCCGTCGCCGACCGGGCGTTACCTCAACTGGCGGCCGCGCTATTCGTCTGACCAGGGGAAGGACGTCGCGACGGTGAAGACCACGCGTGTCTCGTTATTGAAGACGTCGTCGGTCACTTTCAGATCGCCGCTCGCGTCCGTACCGGTCAGTTTCAGACCCAGATCGAACCGCTTGACCGAATAGCCGACGCCGACCGAATAGTCGAACACTTCGCCGCCCGCGTTCTTCCAGAAATCGCCCCACGAGTAGCCCCCATGGAACGACAGGGAGAAGTTGTTAGGCAACTCGTGCGTGTAGTTCACTTCCGTGTACTGCGCGGTCTCATCGAGACCCAGGAACTTGTGCGAATACCATTGCTTGATATCGAGCGCCTTGAGCGTGACGCCGAGGTAGTACTCCGGATAGCTGCGCGTATCGTCGCCGCCCGGATAGTCGTAGTAGGTGTAGCCCGCATTGAACGACGCGTCTTCGTTGATCTCTGCGCTGTAGCTCAGGTAGTAGTCCACCTCGATGTCGTCGTCGACGTCATCGCCAGAATCGATGTTCGAGCCCCAGATGCCGATGGCGAAACCATTTGGCAGTTCGTAGTCGAGGCTCGCCTGCAGCGCCGGATCTCTGGCGGACAGCGAGACGCCGCGGAAATCGTAGTCACTCGCCGCGGTGACGGTGGCGCTGAACTGCGCGTGCGCCGCGCCCGAGAGCGCGAGCAGCGCCAGCATCGACGCGGCTGAACTGAGGATTGTTCTGGATTGCATGGAGACTCCCATTCGGACGTTATAGCCTGTTCTAAGCAAAGCAAACCCTGTGCCATTCTAGCACTGGTTCCGAGGGAGCTATATAGATCAGTAGCTTAGCTGTTGCGCTGCAGCTACGAACAGGGCCTCGACCTAGCCGCCGTCAGCGGTTTGGCGGTCAGCGTGCGCCATTCAGGCGCGTGGTTCGAAGATTGCGTACAACTTGGTGCAGTCCTCCAGCACTTCCCAGACGCCCTCGAAGCCCGCCGGGATGACGAACGCTGCCCCGGGGCCAAACTCGCACCGCTGCCCGCTCGCACTCACGAGCGCCACCCGGCCGGCTGTCATCACGCACAGCTCCGATTCGCTATAGCGAATGCGCCACTTGCCGCGCGTGCTGCTCCAGCGACCGGCGAAGAACTGCCCCGTGCCGTCGCTGAAGTAGTTAGCCACGGTCTGCTGCGGCGTGCCCTCCAGCAGTCGGTCGGACGGCGGCGAGGCCGACTCGGTAGCGATGTCAGCAGATAAGTCGATCAGTTCGATGCTCATCGTGCCATGCTACCGCAATCCAGCCTGCCGCCGCTCGGCCTCACTCATTCCGCGCCACTGCAGCGGCTGCCGGCTCGAGGTCGATCTGCACGCGCCGCTCGAACGCGTAGTCATCCAGTGTCGCGTGGGTCTCATCGACGGGCGATGCACCAACACCGGTCACTCGCAAGCGCACGGGGCTCACACCCGACGCCTGCAGAATCCGCGCGACTGTCTCGGCGCGCTCCTGCGACAGCGCTTGATTGAGCGCCACCGGCCCGCGCGGATCTGCGTAGCCTGTGATGCGGACGTCGATCCCGTCGTACTGCATCAGCCAGCCTGCGAGGCGCTCGAGCCGAGCCCGATCTTCGTCGCGGACTCCCGTCTCACCCGTGCGAAACTGCACCACGCCGCCGACCTGGGTGGCGCCGTGCTCGAGGGCGGCAACGGTCGTACTGAGCCATTCCACTTCAGTAGCGAGCTGCGCGCTGTGGAAACTCGAGTTCGCGACCTCGCCCCGCAACGCGACGATGGACTGTCGTTGCCTGTGATGCCGGTCGCCGAGCCACGCGCCGGCTGCGGCGCCGACGATCGCGCCGATCGGTCCACCCGCCGCCGCGCCGACCGTGAACCCGGTGGCCACACCGACCGACTCCGACTTCGAAGCGCGGTCCTTCGACTGCGCGACGGGGCTGGCGAGCGCGACGACTGCGACCAACGCACCGACCATGCCGACACGCAGGACTTCTGTTCCAGATCGATTGATTGCGGTAATCATGACTGCCTCACTATTGTTGCGATTGCATCGAGAGCCTGTTGCTCTCGCGATCATTGCAACAAGCGCAGGCTGCAGGCCGCGGGCAGGATCCGGGCGATCCAGCGATCAGTGATGGCAGATTGTGGCAAGCGGCCAGATCCTCCCCGGCGGCGCGCCACCGCCCGTATAATCGGTGACATTGCATAGCGTGCGGAGTAGACAGTGCTACATAAGGTATCTGGTTGGAGCATGCGAGCGGCGACTGTCATCCTGATCGGCATGCTGGTGGCCTGTTCGGCCAAGCAGGGCCCGGTCGAAGTGATCGTCGGCGGTACCGCTGCGCGCGGCACGGCGGGCGAAGCGCAATGGCTCAAGTTCCAGCGAGACGCGGAAGCTGCCGGCAACGGCGAGATCAAGATGCGCATGTTGATCCGCGGCGAACTCGGTTCGGAGGAACAGATAGTCTCCGGTTTGCGCCGTGGTCGCGTGCATTTCGCCAATCTGTCGGCCTTGATTGCCTCCACCATCGTGCCGGAGACGGCACTGATCTATGCGCCGTATCTGTTCGACAGCGAGGCCGAGGCCGATTTCGTCTTCGACAATTACCTGACACCCGAGTACCGCAAGCTGTTCGCGGCGCGCGGTCTGGAGTTCATCGTCTGGTACGAATTGGGCGAGCAGCAGATCTGGAGTCGTGACAAGCCGATCATGACGCCCGCCGATATGCGCGGCGTACGCTTTCGCATTGCTTCGAGCAAGAGCGCGGAACTATTGGGCGAGGCCCTGCAAGCTGATCTGATCCCGCTGGGCTACGCCGAGATCATTCCGTCGCTGCAGACTGGGTTGATCGCCGCTGGCGAGAACGGCGTGACCCTCTACTCGCGCACCGGCATCGCACCGGAAGCACCGCATCTGACACTCACTAACCACAGCCTCGCAATGTCGGTCATCGTCGCCGACAAGCGCTGGTGGGACGCGCAGCCCGAGCGCATTCAGAACATCCTGCGCCAGACTTTCCCGAAAGAAGCGGAAATCCGGCGCGCGGTGCGGGCCGAGATCCAGGACGACCTCGCCTCTGCCGCAGAGCTGCGCTTTCAGTACTACACACTGACACCGGCACAACGTCAGTTGTGGTCAGACGCCACACGCGGCACGCATGCGGCATTGGTTCAGGCCATCGGCGGCGACACCCAGCGCCTCTACGATCTCGCGTTGGCGGGCAAGAAAGCCTTCGCTGAGCAGCTCAAACGTACTGCGGCTCGAAATAGGCCAGCGCCCGTGAGCGCGCATACAGGATGACACCCACGCTCAGCGCCCACAGCGGAATCATCAGATAGGCGACTGCATAGGCGCCGAGCGAGCGAAATACCCAGAACGCCGCGATGCCGGTCGCGTAGCTGAACAGCGCAAGCAGCCGCGGCAGCTTGTCGAACTGCCGCAGCAACCACGTGAACTGCACGATGAACCAGCCGAGCACCATGAGCGCGGCCAGGTTCACGATCTGCCGCAAATAAGCAGTCGCCAGCACGATCGCGCTGGTGTTGCCCGGATTCGCCCGATCGTAGGCGAGCGCAATGTCGCGACCCTGCAGGTCGATGATGCCAAGCAGCAGGAAGGCGACACCCGCCAGCGCGCCGACCGACGCGGTGAGCGTGGCGCCGACCGGTCGCCTTGCGGCGAACCACTCGCGTACCACCGCCGCCATGACAATGAGCGCGATACCGGTCGCGAGATGGCCGTAGCCACTCCACGTCCACGACTCGGCCCGCATGCCGGCCTGCAGACGCTCGGCCGACATGTAATCGGCAAGCGAGCCAAATCCCATGCGGGGCTCGAAGTAGTAAGTATTCAGCAAGTGCAGCACGAACGCCACGAAGATGAACAACGCCGCAACACCGGCGCTACGAATGTTCTTGTCCACACTGACTCCCAGACAACTCTAAAACTGATCCCGTTGCTCACTCGTCTCGAACGTCTGCCGCAGGAAGCGTCGCACCGCGGCTTCTGCTTCGTCCGCCGGCAGCAGCCGCTGCTCGACGATCAACTGCGCCATGTCGCGCACGGAACGCTCGCCATTCACCAGCGCCAGCAGGAATGCATGCACGCGCGACGATACCGACTCGAATTCTATCGCAGCCGTGCGCGGTACTGGCACTTCACTGTTCGACAACCATTCGGGCAAGTGCCGGGGCGCGACGGCCGCGACACGCGCGCGTTTGCGAGCGGACCAATTGACCACTGTCTCGAGTCGTGCGTGGCGACTGGCGGGCGAGCGCATGTAAGGAATCGTTGCTTCGCGTAGCTCGGGCGGCGCGAAGCCGCTCCCGGTCAGCACTTTCATCGCCTCGTCGAGTGACAACCGCTCTGCAAATGGCGCACGATTGAATGCCAGCGATCCGCAATTGAGCCACCGACCACCCGGCTTCAACAACTGATTGATCCGTGCCGCGAACGCCGCCAGCGGCTCGCCGACGATATCGATCAGCCATGGCGTCACGACCGTATCGAACGCACCTGGAGCGAACGGCGCATCGAGTGCATCGGCGGCAACCAGGTGATAGCCCGAGCGCGCGGCGCGCGGCGCCGCAAGCGTGCGTAGCTGCGCGACGTCCAGCAGCCCACGCGGCGCGATGGGAAACTCATAGAGCTGCAACGTGCGACCGGCGAACATCTCGCGTGCGACGAACAGCAACAGGGGATTGAAGTCGCTGACGACGGTGCAGACTGGCGCGCATTGCTCGTGAATGTCGTAGGCCAATCGCCCGGCTCCCGCACCCAGAACCAATGTGAAGCCCAGATCGAGTTCCGA
>Ga0116152_10004426_pt1 | contig 11119 bp, 11 predicted proteins | sample AD_UKC119_MetaG_FD_89894 | JGI IMG/M metagenome (GOLD analysis project Ga0116152, IMG submission 89894) | Active sludge microbial communities of municipal wastewater-treating anaerobic digesters from Hong Kong - AD_UKC119_MetaG | ecosystem: Engineered > Bioreactor > Anaerobic > Digestate...
ACGGTCCGCCAGAGCGCATCGACGGCATGACCGTTGGTTTTGTCTCAGTTACGGGAGAGTCGCCGCACAATGGCGAGCTGCAGCCGTCCCAGCTTCTGCACATTACGCCTGGTCCTCGGGGAGACTTCCGTCCGCTGAAATCGCTCGGTCCTGGTGTGCTCGCGCGGCCCAAAGCGTTGGTGACGGAGTGAAATCGTATGGGACTGCTAACCTTCGGTCTTAATGTCACCCTGGATGGCTGCGTCGACCACCAGGAGGGAATCGCCGACGACGAGACACACGCGTTCTTCACGCGACTCATGGACGAGTGCGGCGCGATGCTGTGGGGCCGCGTCACCTACGAGATGATGGAGGGCTACTGGCCGGCGGTCGCTCGCTGTGACGAGGAGGCGCGGCCGGCGCTGCGCGAGTGGGCGGTCAAGCTGGAAGCCAAGCCGAAGTACGTCGTGTCGTCGACGCGAACGGACTTTCCGTGGACCAACAGCCACCACCTCGCCGGCGACTTGCGCACGAGCGTGCAGAAACTCAAGGATGCGACCCCTGCCGGCGTGCTCCTCGGTAGCGGCAAGCTCGCGACCGAGCTGGACCGGCTGAGCCTGATCGACGATTACAAGTTCCTCGTCCATCCCAGGATCACTGGTCACGGCCCGACTCTTTACCAGACCGGGCTACCCAGCACGCGACGGCTGGCACTGGTCTCGTCGACGCCGCTGCGCAACGGCGTAGTCGCTGTGCACTACCGACGCGTGGGTGGCTAACGACGAATTGGAGCAAACCGTCTACTGCACGGCCCGCTGCCTTACCCGTGCGCGGGTGGCGCTTGACCAGGAGCGTCGCTTGTCGCTGGCATACGTACTTCGGCGCGCGCCGGACACCATCCGTCCCAAGAGGCTGGCTACCGCGCCCCGTCTCGAGGATAGTCTGCGGAAATCGTCCTTTCGAGGTGCGCCATGCGCAAGTGGTTACGGCGAATTGTCGCGACGTTCGGTGTGATTTTGATCGTCGCCTTGGGCGGGCTCGCCATTGCTGTTAGCTATACCGCAGATTGTCAGTCACCGTCCGCATCGACGGGTACGGGGCCGAGGATGAAGGCCGTGACGCGACGCTGCTATGGGTCTCCCGACGTATTAGCAGTCGAGGACTTGCCTCGACCCGAACCCAAGGGAAACCAGTTGCTGGTCCGGGTGCGCGCGGCTGCTATCAACCCGCTGGACTGGCACGAGATTCGAGGAACGCCCTACCTAATTCGCATGGCCGAAGGTATCGGCGCACCGAAGGATCCGCATCTCGGGATCGACTTCGCCGGCGTCGTTGAAGCGGTGGGCAGCGAGGTGACGAAATTCCGGCCAGGCGATGAGATCTTTGGCGGCAGGAATGGGGCGCTCGCCGAGTACATCCTCGTCCGCGAGACCGGCTCGATCGCGCACAAGCCGGCGAATGTCAGTTTCGAGCAGGCGGCCGGGACCTACGTCGCAGGCCTGACAGCCTTGCAGGCACTGCGCGATCGCGGTGCGATCCGCCCCGGTGACAAGGTGCTTATCAACGGGGCCTCCGGCGGTGTGGGAACCTTTGCAGTGCAGATCGCGAAATCCATGGGTGCGGACGTGACGGGCGTGTGTAGTACACGCAACGTGGAGCTGGTTCGTTCACTAGGCGCTCAACGTGTTGTCGACTACACGAAAGAGGATTTCACCGCGAGCACCGAACGATTCGACGTGATCATGGATAACGTCGTCAATCGTCCGCTGCTCGATATCCGCAAGGTCCTCAAGCCCCGGGGCAAGTACCTTGCGATTGGCGGCGGTGGCCCGGATGAGAATCCGTGGATTGGTGCGTTCAAAGCGCCCATCAAGGCTGCGGTAATCTCCTGGTTCGTCGACCAGGATATGGCGTTTTTCCTGTCGCATGCGAGCACCGAAGACGTGGTCGCGCTGGCGCGGCTCATGGAGCAAGGCAAAGTTACGACAGTTGTCGATCGGCGTTATCCGCTGGTCGATATCCAAGAGGCGGTGCGCTACCTCGAGACCGGCCGTGCCCGCGGCAAGGTGGTGCTGACAATGGATTAACTGAAGCTGTCGCCGCGATGGTCTACATCTGCCGGAACAGGTGTAAGAAGTTGCGGCTGACGGGCAGTACGTCGTGCCGACCCTTGAGATAGATGTCGGCAGTCTCGTTGTCGCCGCGCCGCACGTGACTGATCGCACGTAGGTTGACGATGACCGCGCGATGCACTTGCGCGAACTTCGTCGGCTCGAGACGCGCGCCGAGTTCCTTGAGAGGCGCGCGCACGAGAGCCTCGGCGGGCTTGCCGTCGTCGCCGCGCCAGGCGACTCGCGTGTATTTGTTGTCAGCACGCAGGAAGTCGATATCGTCCGTCGCTATCAGCCTCAGAGTCTGGCCGACTTGCGCCTTGATCCAGTGCAGCGGCTCCAAATCAGATCGCCTCTGCAACTGCGTTAATTGCTCGCCGAGCTGCTGCAGCAGCGCTTCGGTGTTGTTGGCCGGCTGCGAAGCGCGCAGCCGTTCCTGCAGTCGCCGCACGGTGTCTGTCAGCCGCGCGAGTTCCACCGGCTTTACGAGGTAATCGAGCGCGCCGCGTGCGAAAGCCTGCACTGCGTAATGGTCGTAGGCTGTGACAAAGACCAAGTGGGCTCGCCGACCGATGTGCCGGGCCGCTTCGACGCCGTTCAATCCGGGCATCTGCACGTCGAGAAAGCAGATGTCCGGCTGCAACTGATCGAACATGCGGATCGAGTCGCGGCCGTTGCGCGCCTCGGCGACGACCGTGAGTTCGGGCCAGACTTGCGCAAGCTGGCGCAGCAGTGCTTCGCGAAGCAGCGGTTCGTCGTCTGCGATCAGCGCCGTCGGGTTCCTAGTCATCAGCCGACGACCTCGCGTGCTGGAAACTCGACCTTCACGTTCACGCCGCGCGTCTTGCCGGCGGCCACGACGAGCTGCGCAGAATTCCCGAATACCAGCTGCAGTCGTTCGCGCAGCGCAGCGAGTCCGGTTCCCAGTCCCTGGCCAGCACTCTGGAGCCCTGCACCGTTGTCTTGGACTTCAATCCGGCAACGCTCGCCTTGCCGTAGAACTGAAACCTTGATGCTGCCACCGTCCTCGCTCGGGTCAATGCCATGTCGTACAGCGTTTTCGACCAGTGTTAGCAGCGTCATCGGCGGACAACGCAGCCCGTGCACCGACTCGTCCGCCAGCAGCTCGAACTGCAGCCGGTCCGGCATGCGCATCTTCATCAAATCCAGGTAGGCACGAACGAGCTCGAGCTCCTGACCCAGCGTCGTGGCGGGCTCGTGCAGCCGCGGCACCGCAGCGCGCAGATAGGCCACGAGACTGCGTAACACGGCCGAAGCCTGCGGCGAGCCCGCATCAACCAGCGCTTGGATGTTAGCCAACGTATTGAACAGGAAATGCGGCGCCACCTGCGCCTGCAGCAGGTTGAGGCGCGCGTCCAGGGCCTGCCGCTCCATTTCGCTGCGCGCGAGGTCGAGCGCGAGCGCCTGCTCGCGTGCCAGCGCTTCGCGCTGTCGCACCAGAGCACCCAGCGCCACCCATGGCGACAGGAAAACGCCGAGGCCTGTCAGCGCCGAGAAGCCGACCATGCGATCGCTGTTGGTCCAAAAGGGTGGTGCGCCTGCGGGCGTAGACACTATCCATATCGAGGCTGTAATGAACGGCACGCTGACCGCGACCGCAACGACTTGTAGTACCCAGCGCGCCAGCCAGCGCGGCAGGCGCCGCGGCCACTGCTCGAAGAGGCCAAACACCAGCATCAGTACGACACCCAGCGCGACTACCCGGACGACGGCCGACCACCAGCCCGACTTCCACCCGATACCAATCAATGCTCCCCAGGCGAATGAAAAGATCAGCGTAAACAGCAGCCGCTCGCGATTGAACGCCAGCGCGAGTCCGCGACGCGGATGGAGTTCGATGGCGGCGACCATGAGCAAAGGATAGTCGACGCGTCACGGCACGTCGCCTGCCAGCGGTGCAATTGCGACGAACAGCTGCCAAGTCCGCTGAGCGGGCGCTGGGGGCGACCGGGCTGCGGCGGCCCCGTCGCAAGCAGGTGGGTAGTGGCGCCAGCGATGCCATGTCGACGAAGTGGCGCGCATTAGCGTAGTTGCCAGAATCCGTCCTTGTCTGCGCGCAACGCTCTGCGTCACGATCGAGGAAACTCGCGACCGCGCGATATATTCAGCGTGCCGAATGCCGGCTATGCTGACGGGCGGTGTCCGGTAGCACAGACTCGGAGTACACCATGGAGATTTCTGGCGGTTGTCATTGTGGCGCGGTCCGCTATCAGGTGAGCGGCGAAGCGATTACCCACGCCATATGCCACTGCACGGATTGCCGCCGCCATGCCGGCGCGCGGATGGTCGCCTGGACCATTTACAAAGTGGACCAGGTAAAGGTTACCAAGGGCACGCCGAAGATCTACAGCTCCTCCGAACATGGACGACGACATTTTTGCCCCGATTGCGGCACGGGGCTGTTCTACACGAATCAGCACTGGCGGCCGGGGATCATCGATGTCCAGAGCAGCACCTACGATGACCCGAATCTGGTGCCCGCGCGCCTGCACGTTCAAGTCGCTGAACGTATCGGCTGGATGGCGAGTGCGCACGAACTACCCATGTTTGAGCGTTTTCCGCCGCAGTAGCAGTGGCGAGGCTTTCTTTCTGTTTGGATCAGCGAGTTGCCTCATAGGTTGAGCGAGGCCTGCACCGGAATCCGCACATTGCAACGCGCCAGATAATGTCGATTCATGGCTATCTTGAGCATTTTCATGCCCGTGCACGTCGCGACGACCGGACTAAAATTCGGTCGAGGCGGCCTATGGTCAAGAATGCGGAAGAATCACTCGCACATGCCGAGGAACTTATCGCGCGTGCAATTCTTGTTGTGCGTGGTGCCCGCGTAATCCTCGATACTGATCTCGCAGCACTGTACGGCGTCGCCACCAAACGCCTGAACGAACAGGTGCGGCGAAATGCAAGGCGATTCCCGGACGACTTCATGTTCCAGCTTACGTCCGAAGAGGCCAGAGCTTTGAGGTCGCAATTTGCGACCTCAAAAAGTGCAGCGGCAGGACGCGGTGGTCGTCGGTATCGTCCTTACGTCTTCACGGAGCACGGTGCTATTCAGGCAGCGAACGTCGTCAACAGCCCGCTAGCCGTGGAGATGGGCGTCTACGTTGTGCGTGCCTTCGTGCGGCTACGTGAGCTGATGGGCTCCAACAAAGAGCTGGCCAGTCGCTTGGACGAACTCGAATCGAGGATCGAGACGAGGCTGAATCGGAACGACGAGACGATCGACGCCATTCTCGCGGCGATCCGGCAGCTAATGATCCCGGCGACACCGAAGCGACGGGGAATTGGGTTTACTGCGGATCTGGCCGAGAAATAACTGCTCTTGATGTCACCACGCGAGAAAATAAATAAACGCGATGTTCACCACCAGCAACGGCAGCGCGGTGAGGATCTGCGCGCGGATCACGCCATTGCGGTTCTTCAACTCCAGCAGCGCCGCCGGCACGATGTTGAAATTCGCGGCCATCGGCGTCATCAGCGTGCCGCAGAAGCCGGCGAGCATGCCGATCGCGCAGACGATGGCGGGGTTGCCGCCGTACTGCTGGATCAGCAGTGGCACGCCGATAGCGGCGGCCATCACGGGGAAGGCGGCGAAGGCGTTACCCATGATCATGGTGAACAGCGCCATGCCGAGCCCGTAGGCCACCACGGCACCTAACAAGCTGCCGGCGGGAATCACCTCGCGGGCGAACTCGCCGATCACATCACCGACGCCGGCGAGCGCGAACACGGCGCCGAGCGCGGCGAGCATCTGCGGCAGCACGGCGGCCCAGCCGACGGCGTCCATCAGGCGCCGGCCTTCCTCGAGCGGCACGAGTAGTCGGGGTCGCAGCCAGGCGGCGGCCACGGCGAGGGCCAGCAGCACGCCCAGAGTCAAACTAATAAGAGTGACCTGGCGGCTCTCGAAGATGGTCGGCAGGCGCTTGAACAGCAGCGTGCCGAGGAGGGCGGTGGCGGGGATGATCAGCGCCAGCCAGAACAGGCGGTTGCCGTGTCGGTTGGCCTCGCTGCGGCGCTCCTCCGAGGTGGTGGTCGCCGGATTGCCGCGCCCGAGCGCGCCGAAGCCTGCGATCGACACTAACAACAATACCAGGATGCCGTTCAACAGGTCGCCGAGATAGTCGCCTGCGAGAAAGCTCACGGCGAGCAGTCCCCAGAACGCGGCGTTGCCGGCGCGGCGGGTGTTGCTGCGGTCGCGCAAGCTCAGGATGGCGAACGCGGTGAACACGAGGCCGGTGACGACATAGACGAACTGCAGCGTGATCATGGTGCCGCCCGGCGCGCGAGCTTGCGGTCCAGCCACCACAGGCGTGCACCATGAATGAGGAACGCGGCGATCGCGGTCGGAATCGCCCACACGGACAACTGCAGCGGCTCAAGAATGATGCCGTACTGTTCCAGCACGCCTTTCATCAGCAGGATCGAGCCGATCGCGATGAAGATGTCCTCGCCGAAGAACAGCCCGACGTTGTCGGTGGCGGCGGCGTAGGCTTTGACGGATTCACGGGTCGGCGTATCGAGCGCGCCCACCTGCTGCTCGGCCGCGGCTTCGGCCATCGGCGCCACCAATGGCCGCACGGTCTGCGCGTGGCCGGCCACCGAGGTCAGCCCCAGCGCCGAGGTCACCTGCCGCATCAAGAGGTAACCGATCAGCAGCCGCCCGACGGTGGCGCCGCGCAGGTTGGCGATCAGCTGCCGCGCGCGCTCCTGCAGGCCGTGCCGCTCCAGCAAGCCGATCACCGGCAGCACCAGCCAGACGATGCTGATGTAGCGCGAGTCGTTGAATGCCTTGCCGAAGGCCTCGACAATAGCCACCAGATCGAGCCCTGCGCCGAGGCCCGTGACCAGCGCCGAGACCACCACGACTAACAAGGGATTGAAGCGCAGCACGAAGCCGACCACGATCACAGCGATTCCGAGCAATGCCAGCATCAGCGCGGTCCTCCCACAGTGGGTGCTGATTATATGGGCACATGAAGTGCGTGCGTTTGCCGACATCCGGGCGAAGTGTGGCGATGCGCACGGAGTCGCGAACTGGTCGTTTTCTCGACGATGCATCATAATCATTGCACCAGACTCAGCCACGGCAGCAGCATGAAATCATCGTCCCTTGTTCGACGTTTCCTGACGATCGCGTTCGGCACCCTCCCAGGTGCCGTGCTCGCCGGAGGGGTCACCGGCACTGACATAGACGAGGTGGTGGTCGTCGCAGCGCGTATTGCGTTGTCCGGCACGCCGCGCGTGGCAAGCGAGGGCACCGTGCTCGCCGAGCAGTTGCAGAATCGTCCGCGGTTGCGGGTGGGCGAGTTGTTAGAGGTAGTGCCCGGGCTCATCGTTACGCAGCACACTGGCGACGGCAAGGCGAACCAGTATTTCCTGCGCGGGTTCAATCTTGACCATGGCACGGACTTTGCGACGCGGGTAGACGGCATGCCGGTGAACATGCCTAGCCATGGCCACGGCCAAGGCTACATGGACATCAATTTCGTCATTCCCGAGCTGGTCGATCGCATCGTCTACCGCAAGGGCACTTACTACCCCGAGTTGGGAAATTTCTCCGCGGCCGGTGCGGCAGACATGTCCTACGCAACCAGTCAAACACCCTTCGTTTCGATTTCCGGTGGTGCGGATGCTTACGTGCGGGCGGTGGCGGGCGGCTCCACCGACTTTGCGGGCGGCTCCCTGCTGCTGGGTTTCGAGCATGATCGTGCCGACGGCCCGTGGCAACTTGCGCAGGACTTGCGAAAATACAACGGTCTCGCACGCTGGTCGCGCGCCAGCGATGCCGCGGGCTTGTCCGTGAGTCTGATGGCTTACCGTGGCGATTGGACAGCGACCGACCAGATCCCGCAGCGAGCCGTCGACAGTGGACTGCTGGATCGATTCGGCTTTGTCGACCCGTCCAACGGCGGCAATACCAGGCGCTACTCGCTTTCAATGCAGGGCTTTCGGACTGCGGGCGCCGCGCGGCTGGACTATTCGGCTTACGTGATGGACTACCAACTGCAGCTGTTCTCCAACTTTACTTATGCGCTGAACCCCGGCGAGGGCGATCAGTTCGAGCAGTTTGACGAGCGTCGCGTGTACGGCGGAGCCTTGAGCTGGGACTTGCCTTTCTCCCTGGGCAGTGCCGCCAGCCATTGGCACATTGGTGTAGACACGCGTCATGACGATATCGCCCCCTTGGGGCTGCATCTCACCAAGAGCCGGCAGCGCTACGCGACGATTCGGGAGGACGACGTCCGGCAGACGCTGACAGCGCTGTGGACGTCGCTGTCGACGCAGTGGACGCCATGGTTGCGCAGCGAAATCGGTGCGCGCGCAGATCGCTTCGAGTATGACGTTGCCAGCAATCTCGCAACGAATTCCGGTTCCGGCAACGACACGATCGTCAGCCCCAAGGTATCGATGGCGCTCGGTCCGTGGCGCGATACGGAACTATTCATTGCCACCGGCCGAGGCTTTCACAGCAATGATGCGCGCGGCGCCACCATTGCGGTGGATCCGCTCGACGGCGTCACGCCGGTCGAGCGGGTGTCGCCGCTCGCGAAGGCGACGGGCAGTGAGGTTGGAGTGCGTACCGCGGTCCTGCCTCGCACGCAGCTCTCCGCGTCATTGTGGCAACTCGATCTGGAATCCGAGCTCCTGTTCGTGGGTGACGGCGGCACGACCGAGGCCACACGGCCCAGTCGCCGCCAAGGCGTTGAACTGAGTCTGTATTCCAAGCCGCGCGACTGGATGATCATCGACGCCGACTATGCGTGGTCGAAGCCACGCTTCCGCGACAGTGATCCCGCCGGCGACCGGATTCCGGGTGCGGTTTCGGCGGCAGCCTCGCTGGGCATAGCGCTGGACCTGCCGTCAGGATGGTTCGGCGGCGTGCGACTGCGCTATCTGGGGCCGGCAGCATTGATCGAGGACGACAGCGTGCGCTCGCCAAGTTCGACGCTCGTGAACGTGAGCGCGGGGCGGCGCTTCGGTGAACGCTGGAAGCTCAGCGCAGGCATCTACAATCTGCTGGATCGCAGGGCTAACGACATCGCGTACTTCTACGAGTCGCAGCTCCCCGGCGAATCGGCACCCGTGGCAGACATTCACTTCCACCCAGTCGAGCCGCGGCAGGTGCGCGCGACTGCGCACGTGAATTTCTGAGCCTGAGCGACATTGTCAGCCCAATTAACTGGCTATTCTTGTTGCGGATAAGCGCAATGTCTTGACGCGCTCAGCGATGAGCTTGCGCCGGCCGGATGATTGCACAAGTGCCGTGAACTGCGTCAGGCGTTGCCAACGGAATCGTCGCGGGATCGTTAGCTCCGGCAGCCCTGCGAACAGGCGCGATCTGCCGGGTGAAAGATACAACAGATCGAACAGCGCCTTCTCGGGCGTTGCGATCTTGGCATCGGATGAAGTGGCCAGCTCGAAGCCGGTAAACAGCGCCGGCGGCATGCGATGGAATGAGACCGTGCCCAGGGGTGTCCACAGGCGGCGTGGTCGGGCGGGCGAGACGGCATAGATGACCGAGGGGATCTGCTCGATGAGCCCGTGATGGAACAACGCCGACTGTAGTGAGATGTAGGCGGGCCACGGCGCCGACAGCAGTTCCGGCAACGCGAGGCGGTCGATCTGGTCGCTCACCAACCACCGCCCACGGCTGAGGTGAACGATCAAGCCCGACCTCGCGAGGCGTCGCAGTATCGTGGTCGCATTGCTGGCCGAAACCTGCAGCAGTGCGGCGACGTCGCGCGTTTCCACGACGGGCGTCGCCAACGACCGCAACCGTTGCAGCGCTTCGATCTGGTTCATCGCTGCAGGCCCTGCAGTGCCTCGATCACCTGCTCCTGCAGCTCGACCCACGTCTTGCGGCTGCCGTAGTGCTGTTGATACTCAGGCTCGAGAAACGCGAGGACCTGGCTGGCGAACGCGTCGTAGTCGACCGCCAGCGCTTGGTCGATCGCAGCGGACAAGTGGTTAGCGGCAGTTGCCGCGAGCGGTCGCTGCGCGGCGCCGGCATCCAGCAACCGTTTCAGATCGAACACGTCGCGCGACTGCACCTGCTCGCGCAGCGCCAAGGCGGCAATCTTCTGGGCGAACGCCGCGTGCAAGGGATAGTGCTGTACGATGACGGGATAGAGTTGGTAGCGGCGAATGATCTCCGCGTCGACCGGCGCAACCTCGGTCTCGCCGTCGAAACCGCGTCGTGAGAATTCAATTTTGGTTGGCAACTCCGCCCCGGTCTCAATGACGCGCAGCGTCAGCTTCCAGCGCTGGGTGATGCTAGTCTGTTTGGGCGCAGATGCTCTGGCAATCTCAGTGCCCTGCGCGCGCAGTGCTTGCGCGAAGGCGGGTGCCGCGAGCACCCGATCCACGTTGTTGCGCAGCGTCCCGACCGACAGCGTGTGGACGTCGAGATCCATGTCCTGCGAATACCGGATGCTCCTGAAATAGAACCGCAGATTGCAGCCGCCCTTGAGGGTAAACAGTGATTTGTCGACGCGCGCGCCGAACGCCCGCAGGAACAGCAGGTGGAACAGCTCGATGGACTCACGGTCGGACCACATGGTTATTCATATTACTGCTAATCGACACTAATGTCGACTATGCGCATTATGAATAGAGACGCGATCGCGTCTCACCCCACCTCACCGTAGCCCCCGCCACCCGGCGTTTCGATCACGAACACGTCGCCCGGCTGCATCTCGACCGCCGCCGTCGCGCCTAACACCTCCACCTGCCCATCCGCACGCTCCACCCGGCTCACCCCTGGCGCGCCCGGCGCACCGCCGGCGAGACCGAAGGGCGGCACGCGCCGGCGGTTGGCGAGAATATTCGCCTGCATCGGTTCCAGAAATCTCACGCGGCGCACCGCGCCATCGCCGCCGCGATGCGCGCCGGCACCGCCGGAGCCGCGCCGGATCGAGAACTCCTCCAGCAGCACCGGGAAGCGAGTCTCCAGCACCTCCGGGTCGGTGAGGCGGCTGTTAGTCATGTGCGTCTGCACCACCGAGGTA
>Ga0116152_10004427_pt1 | contig 11118 bp, 7 predicted proteins | sample AD_UKC119_MetaG_FD_89894 | JGI IMG/M metagenome (GOLD analysis project Ga0116152, IMG submission 89894) | Active sludge microbial communities of municipal wastewater-treating anaerobic digesters from Hong Kong - AD_UKC119_MetaG | ecosystem: Engineered > Bioreactor > Anaerobic > Digestate...
CGGTGGAGTCGCGTTGCTGCTGAGTAACCTCCGCGAGCACGGAGCCCCGATCAAGAACATCGAAAACCAGTGTTCAGGTGTCGTCCCTGTGATGAAGATGCTGGAAGACGCGTTCTCCTACGCCAACCAGCTCGGTGCCCGACAAGGTGCGGGGGCTGTGTATCTCCACGCGCATCATCCGGACATCATGAGGTTCCTGGACACCAAGCGGGAGAACGCTGATGAGAAGGTTCGTATCAAGACCCTGAGCTTGGGTGTCGTTATCCCAGACATCACTTTTGAGCTTGCCAAGCGCGGCGAGGACATGTATCTGTTCTCCCCGTATGACGTGAAGCGGGAATACGGACTTCCTTTCGCGGACGTGTCTGTGTCGGAGAATTATCACGACATGGTGGACAACCCGAAGATCCGCAAGACGAAGATCAAGGCGCGTGACTTCTTCCAGACACTTGCTGAGTTGCAGTTCGAGTCCGGATATCCCTACGTGATGTTCGAAGACACGGTTAACCGTGCAAACCCTATTCACGGGAAGATCACGCATAGTAATCTCTGCAGCGAAGTCTTGCAGATATCAACACCCTCCACATACAATGAGGATGGGTCGTATGACCATGTGGGACGCGACATTTCGTGCAATCTTGGTTCGCTGAATATCGCCAAGGCGATGGACTCCGATGACTTCGGGCAGACCATTGAAACGTCCATTCGCGCCCTGACCGCGGTGTCGGACATGTCCAACATCGCGTCTGTTCCGTCCATCGCTAACGGAAACTCCAAGTCGCACTCGGTTGGTTTGGGGCAGATGAACCTGCACGGCTACCTGGCTAGGGAACGTATGTTCTACGGGTCGGAGGAGGCTCTGGATTTCACGAACATCTACTTCTACACGGTAGCGTACCATTGCCTCCGCGCGTCTAACCTCATCGCACAGGAGCGCGGCGAAAAGTTCTACGAGTTCGAGAAGTCCACATACGCCTCCGGTGAGTTCTTCGACAAATACACCGATCAGGTATGGGAACCGAAGACGGACAAGGTACGCCAACTCTTCAAAGACGCTGGCGTTTACATTCCGACACAGGACGATTGGCGCACACTTCGCGGTCTGGTGCGGGAGCACGGTTTGTATAACGCTTACCTGCAAGCGATTCCACCGACGGGCAGTATAAGCTATGTGAATTTTTCAACAGCCTCAGTACATCCCATCACGTCCAAAGTAGAGATCCGTAAGGAAGGTAAGATCGGTAGGGTCTATTACCCCGCACCGTATCTCACCAACGACAACCTGGAGTACTTTGAAGATGCGTACGAGATTGGTCCGGAGAAGATCATCGACACTTACGCCGCCGCGCAACAGCATGTCGATCAGGGAATGAGCTTGACCTTGTTCTTCAAGGACACAGCGACAACCCGTGATGTGAACAAGGCACAGATTTACGCCTGGCGGAAGGGTGTGAAGACGCTCTACTACATCCGTCTGCGTCAGATGGCTCTGGAAGGCACCGAGGTCCAAGGATGTGTTTCCTGCGCGCTGTGACCTGAGTACATGGAAACGGGATCGTCTTCGGACGGTCCCGTTTCTTGTGTCTTGATTCCCACTGCGGGGCTGTGTTAATATACAGCTAACACTATATTAGACTACTCAGGAGACACCGTGCGCCGCTCACTCACCGCAGCCGCCTCCGCTGTCCTCGTCCTCGGTCTGAGTGCCTGTGGAGGACAGCGCGTTCCGGAGTACGGAACGGTTATTGAAAAGGATTTTCGTCCCGCGTGGGTTCAGGTCATCCCAGGAACGACTATCTGTTCAGATAAGACCTGCACCTCGACACCGACGCAAATCATTCACCACCCCGACACATGGAAAATCACCATTCAGGACTTGAACAACAAGGACTGGAAAGGCACGGTGTCCGACCGAAACTCAAACACCTACGACAAGTGCCATGAAGGCGACCTGTGGCCGGACTGCTGGAAGGGCGGACAGTGGTGACCGAACAGGTTTTCACCGGTGGTTTGCGCCCGTTCCCAGGAGTGAAGCGAACCGAGGATCCCGTTCGCGCGGCGCTCATGTACGAGGTTCTCAAAGACGTTGACGGCTTGGGACTGGCTGCGGAGTTCAGTCCCTACGCGGACTTCGAGGACTTTTGGGAGGACGCGTTCAGGGTGTCCGCCGCTGTCCGCGCGTGTAAGGGCGCTGGCGTCCCGCTGCGACTTGCGGAGGATGGCAAGACTCCTGATCCTTCCGTTCGTCTCGGACCTGTCAGCGTGTCCGAAGAGGGAACGCACTGTGTGGACAAACTGCTGATGCCAGATGCGCTCATTGAACATGGTGGTCGGGAAATGGCGCGGGCGTGGATTGACGTGTCCGAGGACGCGATTCGCGGAGTTCGTGACCCCTCCGAGAAGTTCGAGAATATGGGGTCGTCCATAGCTGATGAAGAGTGCCCGACAGACTTCTTTGGCGCGCTGATGTGGTTCTACTGGAAAGATATACGCGCGGTTGTCATCAAGTCCGCGAACAGGAAAACAGGCGTGTCCTCCATCGTGAACTCGCCGCGCCTGTCCGCCCTGCGTGACACCGTGGCTCGGGACGAGCTGCTGTGCTGGTCAACGGTTCCTGATGCTGCTCCCGCTGCGGGATTCCTGATCCAGCAGTGGGTTCCGATGCGCTACGAGTACCGCCTGTTCATTGTTGAAGGGGTTCCTGTGTCCGGCGCGGGATGCGTAGAAGAGTTCACGCCCCTGGACCACTTGTGGCTGGAGGAAAACCCATTCGACCCGCAGATGCGCATGCTCCGTGGGAACGGCATCGCCGCGCGTGGGGACACGGAAGTGGAGAGGCGTCCTGATCTGGTGAAACGGTACCTGGATTTCGCTACGCCGATAGCGGGATCACTCCCAACGGAGATGAACACGGTTGTTATGGACGTGGCTATCGGAGCGCATACAGACGAACCGCTGATCGTGGAGTTCAACACGTTACCGAACTCAGGGCTGTACGCCAGCAATGTTCACGCCGTGTACCGAGCCCTGGTCACCGCCGATAATCGCGGCTACGTTTAATCCGTCACCAGTGTCAGGTTCCGGGTGCTCCGCTTCCCCGATCCGCTGCGCCACACGAACCACCCGCACCCCGAGGTCTTTCCGAGAAGTCAGAATCCGTTCCCAGGACATCGACGGGTGGTGGTCACAAAACAAGACCAGGTACGGAAATTCCGCGTTGGGATTCTTGGACAACGCCGCGTCGCGGCGCAACATTTCCAGCAGCACCGTGCGCGTCACACGGTCCACGTCCTCGCGGTGAGAGTCGATAGAGTCGGAGAATGACATATCCTTATGTGTCGTTGTCGCCGCCAGCACATGTGCGGCGGTGCCCACATCGACCATCGTCTCATACCGGTGGCTCAGCCCCGCGAACTGAACCTCCTCCGCTGAATACCGTTCGGACAGACTCCGCATCATCTGACGAAGCAGAACCGTTTTCCCCGAACCGGTGTTGCCGGTCAACAGACCGCAGCGGTGCCGAGACAGGTCCACCTCCACCACCGCGCCGCTGTCAAGGCTGCGCCCGAGTTCAGCGAACAATGGGGCGCTGTGTCTGTCAGCGCGAAAACTCACGGACGAGTTTCCTCGAACACGCGGCGGGCAGTGTCCCGTTTTCTCGATGGCGCGGTTCTGCTTGCGGATGCGTCCACGGTCACGGGGCTTGGTCTTCCAGAAACCGTCATTGCAGCAGAAGCAGTCCTCGGCGTGGATGTTCCCGCGACGAATGCGCGCCAGCATCGACACGAGGGTCTCCCTTGTTAGTGTTGAGGATACCTTAACACACCGCGCGGCGGGACACAATCCACGGAACGCTGCGGTCATTCCCAGCAAACACCTAACATCACCCAGACTGACCGATCCAGCAAACACGCTTCAGACCATCACTCCAGAATCGTGAACACCTTCACGGGGTCGCCTTCGCCCCCGCCGCTCACCCGCAGCGTCTTCGGGAACACATCAGACGGGATGGAGAAGATTAGCGGAACCGTCACCTGCTCCCCGTCGTAGAGAACGTAGGTGTCCTCGACGTGATAGGCGTCGCGCTCCTCGCCGAACGCCTGCTCGAAATCACGCCCCAGATTGTCGGTGAGCCGCACCGCGTCCGCCGCGTCCCACTCACGCTCTTGCAGCGCCTGGTTGCGCACCGTCACGTCGATGAACACCAGCCGCGTGTCGTCGGGCACCTTCGCGCTGCCATCGGCGGAAAACACCTCCCGCCCCGACGCCACGCGATCCAGGGTGAAAAGGAAATCCCCGCTGCGCACCGTGTCCCCGAACGACGGACGCTCCAGCGACTCGTCCACTTTCGGCGCTTTCGTCGGAGGTTCATAGGGCGCGTCCACCATATCGCCGCGAACAGCGTCCAGCGCGGAATAGGTGCGAAGGTACTCACGGCTCATCACCGCGCCGAACACCGCAGACCCGACCAGAGCCAGGGACAGAACAACGACCACCCAGAACGGATACAAACGATTCCACACGTTTTTTATCATGCGGGCACTGTACCACACGTTTACGGAACGTTAACACTAAAAGTTTGCTAGCAACCTTATGCAGAATCTGCATAATCCCTGCTCAGGAGGGGTCTATGCAGAATCTGCATAACGCTGTGCGCCCTTCCCGTAGCACATCGCTGCACCGATGTGCATGAGGTTCTCAGACTCTTCATCGAGGATGTCGAACACACCGCGACCTTCTGTGTCTGCGCCGCCACAGAGGGTGTACAGGTGGGCTCCGCCGATTTCCCGTTCCACTCCCAGTTCTTCGTTACCTGCTTTGAATGTCAAGTGGTGACCCTGTAGCGGCTCCTCGTAGTAATCGCCCACGTACACGTGCGAGGACACGTCGCAGGTGTAGAAGGTGTCCTCATCGGTGAGCAGGGTCTTCGAGTCGATGTCGGTGATGGTGGGCGCGGTCATGGGTCTCCTTAGTGGTGTTTGTTTGACATTAACAGGTAGTGCCTGGGAGGCGCAAGACTGGCGGGTGTTCAAGTGTGTCAGGGTGCGTCAGGGTGTGTCATATGTGCTACATTCGACGCACGGGATTTAATAGCGCGTCAGGGTTATCGCGGTGCGCACGACTTAGAAGGAACGCGCAGTGGCATCACAGCTTGAAGCGCTGGTATCGCGGGTGGCTGAACTGGACGCGAAACTGGCGTCCGACATCACCCTTCAACTCAAGCACGCGGCACGTGACAAGGAATTCGGGCTGGTGTTCAACCGCCACCTGCCTGAGATGGTGGAACTATACGGGCGCGCGGTACGCCGTGGTGACAAGGTTCGCGTCATCGGTGAGCAGCAACTCTACATCGTCAAACTCATACGTGGACGGGGGTCTGAACGCGTTGCCGAGCTGATGTCTGCGACAGCCGAACCGCGCGAGGTTCCTGTGACGGAGCTTGTGGTTATCGCTGACTTCGATGACCCGGTATACCCCGGACTGCGATCCACGGGGCGCATCGAGCGCGGCGGGGACAAACCGTTTCACACCGTCATCAACGCTGAGAACTTCCACGCGCTGCGGGCGTTGCAGTTCAGTCATCACGGGAAAGTAGATTGTATCTACATCGACCCGCCGTACAACACAGGCGCAAAGGACTGGAAGTATAACAACGACTACGTTGACGGTGAGGACGCCTACCGGCATAGCAAGTGGTTGTCGTTCATGGAGCGGCGACTGATTGAGGCTAAAGGTCTCCTGAACCCAAACAAGTCCGCGCTCATCGTAACCATTGACGAAAAGGAAGTTCATCGCCTGGGGCTCCTCCTGGGGCAAGTGTTTCCGACCGCAACCATTCAGATGGTTAGTATCGCGATAAACCCGTCAGGTGTGAGCCGTAAGAGAGAATTTCGCCGCAGTGACGAGTACGCCTTCTTCGTTCTCATTGGAGATGCCGAGATAGCCCCTCAACCACTTGGTGAGGAGTGGGGATTCGAGTCAAAACCGCTGTACTGGAGAGGTTTACAAAGAGCGGGGTCAAACTCTCTAAGGGAAGACCGTCCAAATCTGTTTTATCCCATATACGTGCGTGAAGACGGAACGATACATAGTTTCGGTGAATCAATACCTGCGACGGATACCTCTCCGTTTTCCTTAAAAATACCCGAAGGGTGTGTTGCCGTACTCCCGTTTAATAGTCACGGGAAAGCTGCCAGGTGGCAGCTTTCCCGTGTTGCAGCCGAACAGGCGATGAGTGGTGGTTTTCTGAAAACGGGAACGTACAGAGGAGAAAATACGACGTTCAAATATCTCGCTAAAGGAGAGAGGGATAAGCTGATCAGCGGAGTGTTTGGGGAAATACGGCGTGACAGCAGTGGAGTGGTGGACATGAAGGAAGCTGAGATACAGCCGAGTATCCCGCTCACCCAGTGGGATGTAGCCGCACATAATGCGTCAGCATATGGAACTCCACTGCTGACTAAACTCATCCCCGGTCGCAAGTTTCCTTTCCCGAAGTCACTTTACGCTGTGGAGGATTGCCTGCGTTTCGTCATCTCCGACAACCCAAACGCTGTGGTACTGGACTTCTTCGGCGGTTCAGGTACGACGGCACACGCTGTGATGCGGCTCAATCGCCAGGATGGTGGGAGGCGACAAGCCATCATCGTCACCAACAACGAGGTGAGTGCCGAGGAGCAGAAGGCGCTGCGAGCGCAAGGTCTCAAGCCAGGGGATGAGGACTGGGAGAAGTGGGGTATTTGCGAGTACATCACCAAACCGCGTATCGCCGCAGCAGTTAACGGTGTTGACCACACAGGCGCTCCGCTGAAAGGTGACTACGCGTATTGGGACAAGTTCCCTCTGGCGGAAGGCTTCAGCGATAACGTCGAGTTCTTCGACCTCACCTACGAGGACGCCGAGCGTGTGGGTCTGGGTCACGCCTATGAGGCGGTGTCCCCGCTGCTGTGGATGCGAGCGGGTGCAACTGGGGAGCGCATCGACATCGCTGAAGGATTTGCGGTCACTGATACCTACGCGGTGCTGTTCAACCCTGACCGATGGAAGCCGTTCACAACCGCGTTGCGGGGGAAAGACATCCGATGCGTGTACGTCGTCACCGACACCGATGCGGTCTTCAACAGCGTGAAAGAACACATGCCCGTTGGCGCTGACACCGTTCGCCTTTACGAAGACTTTCTGTCCACCTTCAAGTTCACCACCGGGAGCTGACCATGACCTACACACCGTTCGACTATCAGGACACCGCCATTGCCGCGTGCATCGAACGCCTGCGACGAGCAGTGCGGTCATCGCGCGACACCGAATATCCCGAACGCCGCGCCTTCGCGCTGACGGCGTGCACGGGCGCGGGCAAGACCGTCATCGCGTCCAAGGTGCTGGAGGCGCTGCTGGTGGGATCGGACGCCTACGACACCGACGCCGACCCAGACATCACCGTGCTGTGGGTGACCGATGACGAGGCGCTCAACGCGCAAACCCGCCAACGGTTCACTTCTGCATCACGGCTGTCGAGCCAACGTCTGCACGCCATCGACAGCGAGGGGTTCCCTCCCGTCTTGGATCGCGGCGCGGTGTACTTCCTGAACATCCAGAAGCTGCACGACAAATCCACCAAGTACACCGTGGCGTCCGATGCGCGGGCGTACACCCTATGGGACACCATTTCCCGTACTGCCGACGAGCACACCCTGATTGTGGTGCTGGACGAAGCACACAAGGGCATGAAGGGCGGCGGGGATCGCGTCACTACTGTCCGCCGCCTGGTGGAAGGCGAAGGTTCCCGTAAGCCTGTGCCGATTGTGTGGGGTATTTCAGCCACCCCGGAGCGCTTCATCGACGTGATGGGCAAGCACGCCGCGCACACGATGGAGCCTGCCGTGGTGGTGGACACCGCTGCGGTGCAGGAGTCCGGGTTGCTCAAGGACACCATCATCTTGAGCGCACCCAAGAGCGACGGAGCCTACGACACCACCATGCTGCGAGAAGCCGTCCGCCGCGTGCGTGAACAGGAGAAGCGCTGGGCGGCGTACTGCACGAGCGAGAGCATCGACCTTGTGGTGCCGCTGCTGGTGGTGCAGGTGGGCAACAAGCCGTCCGCTGCTGAACTTAACCGCATCGTCAGTTCCATCCGCGAGGAGTGGAAGGGTGATGAGGGAACCACGCTGGAGGACAAGCACATCCGCCACGTGTTCGGCGACCACACCGCCATCAAGGCGGACGGTGTGGTCATTCGCCACGCAGCGCCCGAGAGCATTCAGGACAACACCAACGTGCGGGTATTGCTGGCTATCGAAGCTATCACCACAGGGTGGGACTGCCCACGCGCCGAGGTGTTGGTGTCCCTACGTGGCGGCAAGGATCGCACACACATCACGCAGCTCATCGGGCGCATGGTGCGCACTCCGCTGGCGCGCCGTATTGACACCGACGAAATGCTGAACACCGTCACCTGTCTGCTGCCGAAGTTCGACGCCAAGACCACTGACGACGTAGTTGCGCGTCTGACCGCCCGTGACTTCGATGGCGGCGACGTGCCCGCTGACGCTGACCGCGCCAAGGTTCGGGTACTGCGTGACCCTGTGACCTTGGAGCGAAACCCGAACGTGCCCGATGACGTGTTCGACGCACTGGCAGAACTGCCCACTGAAATCCGTCCCGTGGGGGCGGCGCTGCGCCCCATCACCGCGCTGTTCGAGACCGCAGCGGTGTTGGCGGGGTTCGAGATGGTTCCGACTGCCACTGCCGACGCCACCAGCAAACTGGTGGAAGTTCTGGAGGGGCTGTTCGTCTCCCCGCGCAACACCGAGGCATTGGCAGCAGCGGAGGCAGGTATCGAGACAGCCACCGTCCGCACGGTGTCCACCCATCTGGGTACAGGGACGGTGCACGCCCCTGCGGAGTCCACGTTGACGGTGGATGTCCGCGCCATCGACGCTGCGTTCGCCGAGGCAGTCAAGGTCATTGGGAAAGAGACGGCGCTGGCGTTCCAGAATCACCGCGCGAAGGTCAACGACGATGACGACCTGATCCGCGCCAAGACCCAAGTTGCCGCCACGGTGTCGCTGCCGGATACGAAATCCACCGTGGAGCGCGCCGCGTCCGACCTCACCAATGCCTGGCTGGATAAGCACGGACGCGACTTCAAAACGGAAGGCGACAAGGGGCGCGCGGCGTACCTGAGGTTGGCGCGACGGGCGGGCAAGCCCGTCACTGTCACGGTGGCGGTACCAGAGACCCTGGTGGAGAACACCAGGGACACCAAAGGCGTGCTCATCCCGACCGTGAATAGGCACCTGTTCAGCGCCCCGGACGGCGCGTTCCCGTTCAAGCGGGACTCATCGTGGGAGACCACGGTGCTGGACACAGAACTGGCGCGCACGGGCAACGCGGCGGTCATTGGGTGGTACAGAAACCCTGCGCGCCCCGATGACATCGCGCTACAGATTCCCTACCTCAACGCGGCGGGTAAGGAAACCAGCGCGCAGCCTGACTTCATCTTCTTCCAGCGGGACGTGACAGGAAAGGTACTTGTGTCGGTCATCGACCCGCACGGCACCCACTTCAACGACGGCATTCAACGGCTTCGGGGAATGGCGGAGTTCGTTATCGCGCACGATGGGCTGTTCGAGAACTTCCTGGCGGTGGCGGAGTCCAAGCGCAACGGGAAGACGGTGTTGGTGGCGCTCGATATGAAGGACAGCGGCGTTCAACGCGCCATCGCTGAGTCAACGAGTGACGTACTGCTGTTCGATGACGAGAAACTCACCACCGTGTACGCACCGCCTGCGGTCTGAGGTATGAGCTAAACCCGTCCTTCTTTCTCGTACATGTGGGAACGCCGCGACCTGAACCGCACACAGATTTATGCATGGCGCAAGGGAATTAAGTCTATCTACTACATTCGCCTTCGCCAGGCAGCGCTGGAAGGAACTGAGGTGGAGGGCTGCGTGAGCTGCGCGGTGTGATGAACTTTGAACAGGCACTGTTCATCTCCATAAACGGAGGCGTTACTGTTTTAGACGGTGTGATAGCGTGCCGAACTGGAGAGTTGCATTTATCTGACAACTGGGCGCGATGCGTTGTAGGGAAATATCCGGCTATTCAACATGTTTTAAGTTTAAGAACATATACAGTGCATCGAATTATCGCGTCTACATTTAAGCGGGAAGAATATTCCCCAAGGCACCCGTATGTTCTTCACGCCAACGACAAGTTTCAATGAACCCGTTCAGCTCGTAAGCTGAACGGTAGATGGCGACAGAACCGACATCTGAGGGGGGACACATCAATTTCAATGAATCCGTTCAGCTCGTAAGCTGAACGGTCAGCCGTTCGCAGGATTGGGCTCTGGTATCAGCTATTTCAATGAATCCGTTCAGCTCGTAAGCTGAACGGTCGCGCCGCGCAGGTTTCCGCGCACGGAAGGTACGATTTCAATGAATCCGTTCAGCTCGTAAGCTGAACGGTCGGTGGTCTGCCCGCTGGTGGACACCCGCAGGTAATTTCAATGAATCCGTTCAGCTCGTAAGCTGAACGGTACCGACAGCTGCGGAGCCCAGCGTCCCAGGTGAATTTCAATGAATCCGTTCAGCTCGTAAGCTGAACGGTTTGTTTTTTGTTGGTAGGCAATGGTTTTCACTGCATTTCAATGAATCCGTTCAGCTCGTAAGCTGAACGGTCAGGGGTTCCATAGATGGTTGCTGTTGACCCGTTCATTTCAATGAATCCGTTCAGCTCGTAAGCTGAACGGTGGAAACGGTAGGTGGATCGCCCGCTACTCACCGACATTTCAATGAATCCGTTCAGCTCGTAAGCTGAACGGTTGGTCGGCTTTGTGGATGCGTTGCTGCGTATACATTTCAATGAATCCGTTCAGCTCGTAAGCTGAACGGTACGAACGCGGCGGGACATTTCCAGGACGCAGCTATTTCAATGAATCCGTTCAGCTCGTAAGCTGAACGGTCGTCGAACCGCTCTTTCCAACGAGTTGCGGATGCTATTTCAATGAATCCGTTCAGCTCGTAAGCTGAACGGTAGATGGCGACAGAACCGACATCTGAGGGGGGACACATCAATTTCAATGAATCCGTTCAGCTCGTAAGCTGAACGGTCAGC
>Ga0116152_10004428_pt1 | contig 11118 bp, 9 predicted proteins | sample AD_UKC119_MetaG_FD_89894 | JGI IMG/M metagenome (GOLD analysis project Ga0116152, IMG submission 89894) | Active sludge microbial communities of municipal wastewater-treating anaerobic digesters from Hong Kong - AD_UKC119_MetaG | ecosystem: Engineered > Bioreactor > Anaerobic > Digestate...
CAGTGGGGGGGCCAGTGGGGGGGCCAGTGGGGGGGCCAGTGGGGGACCGGTGGGGGCGGGCGCGACTTGCCGCCCGCGCGCGGCTGCTCTAAGCAGGGTCCGACAGGTCCGCCGAACCGGGCCACGACGATCCGAAAGGCCCTTTCATGCGCATTCTCGTGACCAATGACGACGGTATCAACGCCCCGGGGTTGAAGGTCGCCGAAGCCATCGCCGCCGAGATCGCCGGCCCCCAGGGCGAGGTCTGGACCGTTGCGCCGGCGTTCGAACAATCGGGCGTCGCGCACAAGATCAGCTATACGCACCCGATGATGATCGCCAAACTGGGCCCGCGCCGCTACGCGGCCGAGGGCAGCCCGGCCGATTGCGTTCTGGCGGGCGTCTACGAGGTGCTGGACGGCGCGCGGCCCGATCTGATCCTGTCAGGGGTGAACCGGGGCAACAACTCGGCCGAGAACGTGCTCTATTCCGGCACGCTGGGCGCCGCGATGGAGGCCGCGTTGCAGGGTCTGCGCGCCATCGCCCTGTCGCAATACCTGGGCCCCCGGACCGAGGAGATGTCCGACATGTTCGAACCCGCCGTGGCGCACGGCACCGCCGCGGTGCGGGCCCTGTTGGAGCGGGGCCTCTGGGACGACAACGACTATCGGCTGTTTTACAACGTCAACTTTCCGCCGGTGCCCGCGGCCGATGTCAAGGGCCTCAAGGTTGCCGCGCAAGGGTTCCGCCGCCACACCGCCTTCGGGGTCGAGCCGCATGTCTCGCCCTCGGGACGCAAGTTCCTGTGGATCAAGGGCGGGCCGCAGCATTTGGCCACCCTGCCCGGCACCGACGCGGCAGCCAACCTGGACGGCTGGATCTCGGTCACGCCGATGCGCGCCGATCTGACCGCGCACGATGCGCTGGCGTCCTTGCGGGATCGTCTGGAATGACCGAGGCCGAGCGCGCCGAACAGATCATGCGCTTCATCTACGCGCTCAGGTCCAAGGGCGTGACCGACCTTGCCGTGCTGCGCGCGATGGAGCGGATCGACCGCGGCGTTTTCGTGCGCGGCATCTTTGCCGAACGGGCCTACGAGGACACGCCGCTGCCGATCGGCTGCGGCCAGACGATCAGCCAGCCGTCGGTCGTTGCGCTGATGACCGAGGCGCTCGAGGTCACACCGCGCGACAAGGTGCTCGAGGTCGGCACCGGCTCGGGCTATCAGGCGGCGATCCTCAGCCAGTTGGCGCGCCGGGTCTACACCGTCGAACGGCACCGCGCGCTGATCGCCACAGCGCGCGCGGCCTTTGCCGCGCTGGACCTGCACAACATCACCGCCATGGCCGCCGACGGCTCGTTCGGATTGCCCGAGCAGGCGCCGTTCGACCGCATCATCGTCACCGCGGCCGCCGAGGACCCGCCCGGTCCGCTGCTGGCGCAGTTGCGGCCGGGGGGTATCATGGTGGTGCCGGTGGGCCAATCGGATACCGTCCAGCACCTGATCAAGGTGCGCAAGCTCGAGAACGGTTACGATTACGAGGAACTGCGCCCGGTGCGCTTCGTGCCGCTGCTGGAAGGCATGGCCACCGACTGACGCCCCGCCGCCCCCGCACGCAGCCCGCCGCGCTGTGGGCCGAGGGGGGAAATCCGGCGCGCAGTTTCCCGCTACACGTTGTGGTGATGGGGTGTATCGCCCCGGATTTTGCGCTATACATCGGCCCGATACGACCCGGCGCGGCGACCGCCCCGGGACCGAACGGCGCAGACAAGGCTGGGACAGGATGAGCAGGATCTTGACGACGGATCGCACCATGAGGCGCGGCGGGCTGACGGTCGCCCTGATGGCCGGAGCGTTGACGCTGTCGGGCTGTGCATCGATGTCGACCCTCGACTGGGACCTGCGGCCCTCGGCCGGGTTCTCGACCTCGGACGCGGCGCGCGCGGCCACGGCGGCGCGGCCCGCGCCCGACGCGCGCGGCGTGATCTCGTATCCGGGCTATCAGGTCGTGGTTGCCCAGCGAGGCGAACGTGTCGCCGATATTGCCAGCCGGCTGGGTCTGGACCCCGGCGCGCTGGCCCGCCACAACGCGATCGGCCCCGACGCGACGCTCAGGGGCGGCGAATTGCTGGTGCTGCCGTCGCGGGTCAGCGAACCCGAAGGCCTGTCGAGCGGCGCGATCACCACCACACCGCTGGGCCCCGGCGCGACCGCGCCCAGCGTGGCCGAACCCGTCCGCCACACCGTCGAACGCGGCGAAAGCGCCTTTACCATCGCCCGGCTCTACAATGTCACGCCGCGGGCGCTGGCCGACTGGAACGGCCTGCCCGCCGACATGAGCGTGCGCGAGGGCCAGATCCTGATGATCCCGGTGGCCACCCAGACGATCGCCCAGGCGGCGGCCGGGGCGCCGCTGAACGCGGCCGGGGTGACGGCGGCGGAAACCGCGCCCGCGACCACCTCGCAGCCGGGGCAAGGCTCGCCCACGCCGGTGCCGCCCTCGGCCGCGACGCCGCTGCCCGCGAGCAATCCCGCGCGCTCGGGGGAAACCGCCGGCACCACCGCCGCGACGCCGCCGGTGGCCGACATGGGCGCCCAGCGCACCGAGGGGCCGCGCCTGGCGATGCCGGTGCAGGGCCGCATCATTCGCGCCTATGCGCAGGGCCGCAACGAGGGGATCGGCATCGGCGCGCCCGAGGGCACCGATGTGCACGCCGCCGCCGCCGGAACGGTCGCGGCGATCACCCAGGACACCGACCAGGTGCCGATCATGGTGATCCGCCACGAGAACAACCTGCTGACGGTCTACGCCAACATCGACAACATCCGTGTCGCGCGCGGCGACCGGGTGTCGCGCGGGCAGAGCATCGCCACGGTGCGCCACGGCGACCCCAGCTTCCTGCATTTCGAGGTGCGCGAAGGTTTCGACAGCGTCGATCCGATGCCCTATCTGCAATAGGCCCGGCGGGGGTTTCGCCCTCGGCCGGCAGCCTTGCAGGCCGCAGCCCTCGGGCGACCGGGCGCGGCGCTGACGCGCCGCGCGGTGGGGGGCGCTGCCCCCCTCTTGCCTGCGGCAATTCACCCCCCGGGATATTTCCGGCACAAAGACGGCGCGGTGCACGCCCTCTTGACGCGCCCGCGCCCGGGCGGCAAACCCGCCCCATGCTGCCCCGCGACACTCTCGATCAGATCCTGCGACGTTTCGAGTATCTCGAGGCGCAGATGAACGCTGGCGCCGAGCCGGCGAAGCTGGCGGATCTGGCGCGCGACTATCAGGGGTTGAAGCCGGTGGTGCAGGCGATCCATGACTGGCGCGGCGCACAGGCGCAGCGGGCCGAGGCCGAGGCGTTGCTTGCGGACCCCGAGATGCGGGCCCTGGCGCAGGACGAGATCGCCGCGCTGGATGCCGCCTTGCCCGTGCTGGAAGCGCAGCTCAAGCTGGCGCTGTTGCCCCGCGACATTGCCGACGAGCGCCCCGCCATTCTGGAGATCCGCCCCGGCACCGGCGGCGAGGAGGCGGCGCTGTTCGCGGCCGATCTGCTGCGCATGTATCAGCGCTATGCCGATGCCCGGGGCTGGCGTTGCGAGATGATTGCCGAGACCGCGACCGAGCTGGGTGGCCTGCGCGAAGCGGTGATGCGGATCGTCGGCGACGGGGTCTTTGCGCGACTCAAGTTCGAATCGGGGGTGCACCGGGTGCAGCGCGTGCCGGTGACGGAATCGGGTGGGCGGATCCACACCTCGGCCGCGACGGTCGCGGTTCTGCCCGAGGCCAGCGAGGTTGACATCGCCATTCCCGACGCCGACCTCAGGATCGACACGATGCGGGCCTCGGGCGCCGGCGGGCAGCATGTGAACACCACCGATTCCGCGGTGCGGATCACCCACCTGCCCAGCGGCATCGTCGTCACCTCGTCCGAGAAGTCGCAGCATCAGAACCGCCGTCTGGCGATGGAGGTCCTGCGCGCGCGGCTCTTCGATCTGGAGCGTCGCAAGCAGGCCGAGGCCCGCGCCGCCGACCGGCGCGCGCAGGTCGGCACCGGCGACCGATCGGAACGCATCCGCACCTACAACTTTCCGCAAGGCCGCCTGACGGATCACCGCATCAACCTGACGCTCTACGCTCTGGCGCAGATCGTCGCGGGCGATCTGGACCCCGTGATCGACCCGCTGATCGCCCAGAATCAGGCCGAACGACTGGCCGAGCTGGACGCATGAGCGCCGAGGACGCCTTGCGCGCGGGCCTGGTGCGGCTGCGCGCGGCGGGCGTGCCCGATCCCGCGCGCGATGCCCGGCTGCTGCTGGCCCATGCGCTGGGCATCGCCGCGGATCGGCTGGTGCTGCATCTGCGCGATCCCCTGCCCGAGGGCGCCATGGCCCGGTTCGCGGCGGCGCTGGACCAGCGCGTCGCGCGCCGTCCGGTCAGCCAGATCACCGGGCGGCGGGCGTTCTGGGGCCGAGAGTTTCGCGTCACGCCGGACGTTCTGGACCCCCGGCCCGAGACCGAGACCCTGATCGCCGAGGCGCTGGCGCAGCCCTTTCATCGGGTGCTGGACCTGGGCACCGGATCGGGCGCGATCGTGCTGACGTTGCTGGCCGAACGCCCGGGCGCGCGCGGCCTGGGCACCGACCTGTCGGCCGATGCGCTGGCTGTGGCGCGGCAGAACGCCGAGGCGCTGGGCGTGGAGCGCGTGGATTTCCAGCGCGCCGACTGGTTCGCCGGAATCGACGGGTGCTTTGACCTGATCGTCTCGAACCCGCCCTACATCGCCGAGGCCGAAATGGCCGATCTGTCGCCCGAGGTCCGCCACGAGCCGCGCATGGCCCTGACCCCCGGCGGCGACGGGTTGGCGGCCTATCGCGCCATCGTGTCCGGGGCGCGGGCGCATCTGGTTCCGGGCGGGCGGCTGATGGTGGAAATCGGCTGGACCCAGGCGGCCCCGGTCCGCGCCCTGATGGCCGAGGCCGGCTTGATCGCCCTGCGCACCAGCACCGATCTGGACGGCCGCGACCGGGTGATAGCGGCAACGGCCCCTTGACCTGCGCCCAATCCGACACATTTTCACGAAATGACACGGTTTTTTGCGGCTTCATTGCCGTTTTCATCTTGTCTGAACTTCGGCGGCGTGTTTAGTCGCTCACGTGCCGGGGGTGGTCGACCGCTTCTCTGACCGCGCCGCACGCCAATCCGAATTGACCTGACCCTGAACGCGCCCTCTTGGCGGACCATGGGTCAAACGTCCCGACTCAAGGCCGGAACCCGCCCTTATGAGACAATCGAACAAACGTTCGCGTTCAAAGAACAACCGTCCGCGCTCGCTCGGCAATATCGTCAACCGGGTTTTCGACAGCTCGGGCCCCGAGGGCAAGGTGCGCGGCACCCCCCAGCAGATCATCGACAAATACACTTTGCTGGCGCGCGATGCGCAGTTGTCGGGCGACCGGGTCGCGGCTGAGAACTTTCAGCAGCACGCCGAACATTACACCCGCATGTTGAACGAGGCGCAGGTCGAACTCGCGCGTGAGGCCGAGCAGCGCCGCGATCAACAGGGCGGCCAGAACAACGGCCAGAACAACGGCCAACAGGGCGGTCAGACCTACGCCCCGCAAAACGGCGGCCCGCAGGGCAACCGCCGCGACGATGGGGCCGAGGGCGGCGACGGCGAGGGTCCGTCGCAGGGCCGTCAGGACTGGAAGGATCGTCGCAACAAGCGCAACGACGACCGCCGCAACCGGCGCGAACAGGGCGACCCGCGCGACGAGGCCCCCGGCGACAGCCAGGCCGAGGGCGAGACGATGCTGGTGGAAACGCCCGAGACGCGCGGCGACAGCCAACCCGCCGCCCCCCGGGCACCGGCCGAGACGCCCGCCCCGGCACCGGCCCCCGCCGCATCCCCCGCGCCCGAGGCCACCGCCGAGGACGCCGCGAAGCCGCGCAAGCGCACCCGCAAACCCAAGGCCGAGGCCGGCGAGACGCCCGCCAAACCCGCCCCCTCGGACGCAGCCGAATAAGCGCGGGACCGATCCGCATCGCAGGGAACACCGGGGGCTTCGCGGCCCCCGTTGTCGTTTGACGTCCCGATCCGCACCGATCCGCAGCTTACATCCGGGGCTGTCCGTCCTATATAAAGGGACGACTCTCCCCGCGTTTCATCCCATCGAGGCCCATGTCGCTACCGCCCGGCTTTCTCGACGAATTGCGATCGCGCGTGTCCATCGCGCAGGTGGTCGGCCGCACGGTCACCTGGGACCTGCGCAAGTCGAACCAGGGCAAGGGGGATTTCTGGGCGCCCTGCCCGTTCCATCACGAAAAGACCGCCTCGTTTCATGTCGATGACCGCAAGGGGTTCTATTATTGCTTTGGCTGCCAGGCCAAGGGCGACGTGCTGACCTATCTGCGCGAGTCGCAAAACCTGTCTTTCATGGACGCGGTCGAGGCCCTGGCGCGCGAGGCCGGCATGGCGATGCCCGAACGCACCGAGGGCGACCGGCAGCGCGATGAACGGCGCGTCACGCTGGTCGAGGTGATGGAAAAGGCCGTCCGCTTCTACCGGATGCAACTGATGGGCGGCCAGGCGGCCGAGGCGCGCGCCTATCTGGACCGTCGCGGCCTGACCGAGGCCCAGCGCACGCACTGGGAAATCGGTTATGCGCCGGACCAGCGACAGGCGCTGTGGTCGCATCTCAGGCAGGCGGGCATCGACGCCGCCCTGATCGTCGAGGCCGGCCTGTGCGCCCAGCCCGACGACGGCGGCCAGCCTTTTGACCGGTTCCGGGGCCGCATCCTGTTCCCGATCCGTGACGCGCGCGGGCGCGCCATCGCCTTTGGCGGGCGCTCGATGGACCCGAACGCGCGGGCGAAATACCTGAACTCGCCCGAGACGCCGCTGTTCGACAAGGGGCGCACGCTTTACAACATCGGACCGGCGCGCACGGCCTCGGGCAAGGGGCAGCCCCTGGTCGTGGCCGAGGGCTACATGGATGTGATCGCCTTGGTGAACGCCGGATTCGAGGGCGCCGTGGCCCCCCTTGGCACCGCCGTGACCGAGGACCAGCTGCGCCTGTTGTGGCGGATGCACCCCGAACCGATCATCGCGCTCGATGGCGACGCGGCCGGGCTCAGGGCGGGGCTCAGGGTGGCGGATCTGGCCTTGCCGCTGATTACCGCGGGCCAGGGTCTGCGCTTTGCGCTGCTACCCGGCGGACAGGACCCCGACGACCTGATCAAGGCTCAGGGCACCACCGCCATGCGCGACGTGCTGGAGCGCGCCGTGCCGATGGCGCGCCTGCTATGGGACCGCGAGATCCAGGGGCATGTCTTTGACAGCCCCGAACGCCGCGCCGCGCTGGACCAGCGGCTGCGCGGCTTGCTGGGGCGGATCCAGGACCCCAGTCTGCGCGAGCATTACGCGCAGGAATTCCGCCAGCAGCGCCGCGTCCTGTTCTCGGACGGCAGCGCGGGCCCGTTCCGCCCGGGGCCCTACAAGTCGCGCCGCCAGGCTGCGCAGGCGCCGCTGCCCGGCACTCGTGGCTCGTTGCTGGCCGCCGGCGCCGAGGGCGCCGACGAGGACCTGCGCGAGGCGCTGATTCTGGCCGTGCTCTTTGCCCACCCCGCCCTGATCGAGGAATTCGACGACCGGCTGATGGCGATGGACCCGCGACGCGAGGATCACCGGCTGTTGCAATCCGTGCTGCTGACGGCCGCGCAGGCCCACCCGACCCCCACGGCCGAGGCCCTGACCGAACGCGGCGGCGCCGAATACCAGCGCCTGCGCGCCCTGCCGCATGTCGCCATCGCGCCCACGCTGCGCCCGCAGGCCGATATCGACTTTGTCCGCCGCTGCCTGGGCGAGGATTTCGAAGTTCTGCTGACGCGCCGCGCGATGCGTCGCGAACTGGCCGAACTGACGGCCGAGCTGGAATCGCTGCCCGGCGAGCGGCTGACCTATCGGCTGGGCGAAACCGCCCGGGCGATGGACCGCGCCGGCAAGGGCGCAACGCGCGAATCGACGACCGATCTGGGCGAGGATCGCGAAAGCCTGTCCAACCAGTTGCAAACGCTCATCGACTCGCAGGTCTGGGTGAAAAAGAAGCGCCGCCCCGGCCCGCCCTGACGGGCGCGGCGTCGCGAATCATCCTTTTTCCGACCCGCCCCGCTTTTTTCGCCGCCCCCCTGTGATTCGCCCCGTCCAATCGCTATCTCTGCTAGATACCGAATCACTCCGCGCCCGAATCGCGACGCATCATCACGACGCATCACCACGACGCATCCCCTGCCTGGAGGAATCATGGTCGCCAAAGACACCGACGACGCGAAGCCCGAAGACCAGGACAGCGAGTTCACGCTCGACATGAGCCAGGCCTCGGTTCGGCGCATGATTGCGGCCGCCAAGGAACGCGGCTTCATTACCTACGAACAGCTGAACCAGGTGATGCCCCCCGATCAGGTCTCGTCCGAGCAGATCGAGGACGTGATGTCCATGTTGTCCGAAATGGGCATCAACGTGGTCGAGGAAGAGGAAGCCGAGGACGGCGAGACCCCCGACGCCCCGGAGGCCGCGGCGGCGGGATCGACCGAACTGGTCGTCGCCTCGTCGGGCAGCGAGACGCTGGACCGCACCGACGACCCTGTGCGCATGTATCTGCGCGAGATGGGCTCGGTCGAGCTGTTGTCGCGCGAGGGCGAAATCGCCATCGCGAAACGCATCGAGGCCGGCCGCAACACGATGATCGCGGGCCTGTGCGAAAGCCCGCTGACCTTTCAGGCGATCATCATCTGGCGTGACGAACTGCTGACCGAGGACGTGCTTCTGCGCGAGGTGATCGACCTCGAGGCGACATTCGGCAACTCGCTGGACGAAGAGGGCGACGAACCGGTCGTGGATTCGGTCAACGCCGACGGCACCGTCCGCGCCGCCGGCGGCACCCGCCGCGCCGAACCCGAACTGGACGCCGATGGCAACCCGATCGCCAACGGCGACGACGAGGACGACGATTTCGACCAGTCGAACATGTCGCTGGCGGCGATGGAGGCCTCGCTCAAGCCGCGCGTGCTCGAGACGCTGGACCAGATCGCGCGCGATTACGAGCAACTCGAAGAGATGCAGCAGCAGCGAATGCAGGCCACGCTGCAGGAAGAGGCCCGCTTCTCGCCGGCCGCCGAAAGCGCCTATCAGAAGCTGCGCTCGGAAATCGTCGAACTGGTGAATTCGCTGCACCTGCACAACAACCGGATCGAAGCGCTGATCGACCAGCTCTACGGCATCAACAAGCGCATCATGACCATTGACGGCGCGATGGTGAAGCTGGCCGACAGCGCCCGCATCAACCGGCGCGAGTTCATCGACGAGTATCGCGGCTACGAGCTGGACCCGACCTGGTGCGACCGGATGGCCCGGTCCAAGGGCCGCGGCTGGCAGACGCTGTTCGAACGCTCGGGCGAAAAGGTGCTGGACCTGCGCGAGGAAATGGCCGAGGTCGGACGCTATGTCGGCGTGGACATCGCGGAATTCCGGCGCATCGTCGCGCAGGTGCAGAAGGGCGAAAAGGAAGCCCGTCAGGCCAAGAAGGAAATGGTCGAGGCGAACCTGCGACTGGTGATCTCGATCGCCAAGAAATACACCAACCGCGGGCTGCAATTCCTGGACCTGATCCAGGAAGGCAACATCGGCCTGATGAAGGCCGTGGACAAATTCGAATACCGCCGGGGTTACAAGTTCTCGACCTATGCGACGTGGTGGATCCGCCAGGCGATCACCCGCTCCATCGCGGATCAGGCACGCACCATCCGCATCCCGGTGCACATGATCGAGACGATGAACAAGCTGGTGCGCACCTCGCGCCAGATCCTGCACGAAATCGGCCGCGAGCCCTCGCCCGAGGAACTGGCCGAGAAGTTGCAGATGCCGCTCGACAAGGTTCGCAAGGTGCTGAAGATCGCCAAAGAGCCGATCTCTCTGGAAACGCCCATCGGCGACGAGGAAGACAGCCAGCTTGGCGATTTCATCGAGGACAAGAACGCCGTTCTGCCCCTCGACAGCGCCATTCAGGAAAACCTGCGCGAGACGACGACCCGGGTCCTGGCTTCGCTGACACCGCGCGAAGAGCGGGTGCTCAGGATGCGCTTTGGCATCGGCATGAACACCGACCACACGCTGGAAGAGGTCGGCCAGCAGTTCAGCGTCACCCGCGAACGCATCCGCAGATCGAGGCCAAGGCGCTCAGGAAGCTGAAGCACCCGAGCCGGAGCCGGAAGTTGCGGAGTTTCCTGGACCAGTGATCGGGGCTTGTAGGGTGCGTGCTAGCACGCACCTTACGGCTGCCCGGGCAAGGATGCCGCCCGTGCGCATTCCCCAGGCTCCGGCCGCGAAGGGATCGCTGAAATGGATGCAGGCCGCCGCCAACCTGCGGCCTGACCTGCTGCAACCCCCCGATCTGCCCCCGCTGACCTGGGTTTCGCCCCTGATCGACGACGGGTATGCGGAATATCGCGACCGCGCCTTTCTCGACCGTCTCGGTCTGTCCCGCCATGCCGGGGCGCTCGCGGACTTCTGGCCGGCGCGGGGTCCGCAATGGGATGGTCTGGCCCGGTTCGATGGCGGCGTTCTCGTGGCCGAGGCCAAGGCCCATCTGCCGGAGCTTCCCGGCCCGGCCTGCGCCGCCAGGCCCCGGTCGAAAGCGAGGATCGCGGCCAGCATGGCCCGGGTGCAGGAAGGCCTGGGCCTGGGCGAACGGGACTGGCTCTCGTCGCACTATCAATACGCCAACCGGCTGGCGCATCTGTGGTGGCTGCGCGGCCTGGGGATTGACGCCCATCTTCTGCTCGTCGGTTTCCTGGGTGACACCGAGGTTCGCGGTCCCCGGGACCGGGCCGAATGGCTGGCCGCCTACCGCGTCGCAGATCGGGCCCTGGGCCTGCCCGACCGGCACGCCCTGTCCCCTTTCGTGCATCATGTTTTTCCCGATGTCGCCCGACTTTCGCGGGCGCCAGTCGTGGCGCGGGGTCCCGGCTCGCGGTGAGGTCGGCGCCTCCCTTCCCGCCCGCTCTTCCGCCCGTGCGTCCAAGCCGCTATGATAGCGCTGCCGAAACAACGGGAGCCCCGCGATCATCGCCCCTTCCCCCCCCCCCCCCCCCCCCC
>Ga0116152_10004433_pt1 | contig 11111 bp, 5 predicted proteins | sample AD_UKC119_MetaG_FD_89894 | JGI IMG/M metagenome (GOLD analysis project Ga0116152, IMG submission 89894) | Active sludge microbial communities of municipal wastewater-treating anaerobic digesters from Hong Kong - AD_UKC119_MetaG | ecosystem: Engineered > Bioreactor > Anaerobic > Digestate...
AAGGACGCATCCGCAACTGCCATATACGGATCTCGAGGCGCTTATGGCGTTATTATTGTAACTACAAAGACTGGAAAAGATGGAAAAATCTCGGTGAGTGCAAATAGTTTTTACGGAATGATGCATTTGGCTAATACCGTTGATGTTTTAGGTGTTGAAGATTATGTTTCATGGCAATATGAATATGCAATGATAAGAGACAATCTTTCATCTTATGAAAACATTTTTGGTTCTTATCAGGACAGAGATTTATATAATGGTGTACAGGGTAATAATTGGCAAAAACAAGTGTATGGGAGAACTGGGGAAATATTTAGTCAAGATTTGAGCATTACTGGTGGTAGTGAAAAAGCAAACTTCAACTTTACTTTTGCAAGGTATGATTTAAAAGCAATACAAGTAGGTTCGGATTATCTTAGAAATAATCTTTCGTTAAAATTCAAAAGCAAGGTCAATGAAAAAGTTGATTTAGGATTTACTGTTCGTTACGCTGATATTGAAATTAATGGTAGTGGTGCTAATGAACAAAACGAAGCCTCATCAGCTGATTCACGTTTGAAACATTCGATAAGTTACTCACCTTTACCTTTACCTGGTTTGACTACAGACGATACAGATCCATATTCATCCACCTCCTTGATCAATCCATTTGTAGTATTAGCGGATAACGATCGTCTTCAAAATCGTAAAAACTACAATATGCTTGGAAGTTTTGGTTGGAAAATTTTTGATAATGTGAAATTTAATGCTGATTTAGGTTTTGATAATTATAATTATTTAGATTATCGTTTTTATGGACGTCAGACCTATTATGCCAATAATCAACCATTGACGGAAAATCAAGGAATGCCTGCTCTGATCATTAGGGACAGAAAAGACCATAGATTTCGTACGGCTAATACTCTTGATATAAATTTTGGAAAATATATAAATAATGACAACCATAATCTTAAGCTATTGTTAGGTCATGAATATGTTTTCTTTGAAAGTAACCAAGTGACAGACGTTTTGCATGGTTTTCCAGATTTCTTTAGTTTCGACCAAGCTAGGAAACTTACCACACAAGGATCCCCATTCTCAGTAGAGAATTATTATTCTCCAGACGATAAATTATTATCCTTTTTTGGTCGTCTAAACTATGACTTTAAGAACCGTTATCTTTTTACGGCAACATTTAGGGCAGATGCTTCCAGTAGGTTTTTGGGTAACAATCGTTGGGGATATTTTCCCTCAGCGGCTTTGGCTTGGAAAGTAAACGAAGAAGCATTTTTAAAGAATGTAAAATGGTTAGATGCTCTGAAATTGAGAGTAAGTTATGGGCAAGCGGGAAACAATAACATACCAGTTGGGCAAACAGCCAAGGTTTTTGTGCCTGGAATTACTTCATATATAAATGGAGTTGATAGTTATTGGGCGCCTTCCGATGTTTTGGAAAACCCTGACTTGAAATGGGAGACCATGGTAACTAGAAACATAGGTGTGGATTTCTCATTGTTTAATGGACGACTAGGGGGCACATTCGAAGTTTATAGAAATACAACTAAAGATTTGTTACTTGAGTTCCGTGTACCAGGTTCTGGTTATGATACGCAATTTAGAAATGTTGGAGAAAATCAAAACGAAGGTATTGAAGTCGCATTGAATGCTAAAATTATTGATAAACCAGATTATGGAATAGATTTCTCTTTTAATATAAGCAAGAATACAAATGAAATTATCTCATTAGGCTCACTTGAGCCATTCAATAAGTATTCTGGTTGGGCCTCTTCAGATATTCCTTATGATTTCTTAGTATCCCCAGGCGAATCTTTAGGTGTTATGGTGGGATACAAGAATGATGGGAGATATGAAGTTTCTGATTTTGATTATGTGAATGGCGAGTACATTTTAAAAGACGGGGTAGCTGATGCTACCGAAGTTTTAGGAAATCAAGTTGTACCAGGAAGTATGAAATTAAAGGATATCAACGGCGATGGTATTGTTGATATTGATGATATCACAAAAATAGGGAATGCACAGCCGGATTTTACGGGAGGTTTTGTTCTTAATGCTTTTGCTTATGGTTTTGATCTTACTGCGGCATTCAACTTTAGTTATGGTAATGATGTTTACAATGCTAATAAAATAGAATATACCACGGCTAATAGGAATGGTCAATATCGCAACTTGGGTGCCGAGATGGCATCAGGTAGCAGATGGACAAATATTGATCCTAGCACTGGAAGTTTGGTAACAGATCCTACTCAGTTGGAAGCATTAAATGCTAATACAACTATGTGGTCTCCTTACATGAACAATTATGTGTTCTCTGATTGGGCTGTGGAAGATGGTTCTTTCTTGAGATTGAACACTTTGACATTAGGGTATTCGTTGCCTAATAGTGCTATTGAAAAAATAGGCTTAACAAAGTTACGTTTCTATCTCACTGGATACAACGTGGCTTTATGGACTAGCTATTCGGGATTGGATCCTGAAGCTTCTACCAGAAGAAAAGATCCGTTTACTCCTGGAGTAGATTATTCAGCATATCCAAGAAGTCGTCAATTTATATTTGGTGTTAACCTTAATTTTTAAACTTGAAAAAATTCTAGAGAAATGAAAAAAATAATTTATTTATTGGGAATTATGGCCATGGTGACGCTAACTTCTTGCGATTTAGATACGCCAGCTCAATCCACCCTCGAAGAATCAATTATATTTTCTACACCTGGCTTGGCCATTGATGCTGTAGATGGTATAAAAGAACCTTTTGGGCAGACTAACTCCTATCGTGGTCGTTTTATTCCTTGGTATGGTATGAATACTGATGTAGAATGGAATAACAACGGACAAAACTATGCTACCAGCGACCAATATGATTTGGTGAATTATGATCCCAAATCGGTGAATTCTCAAATGAACACAGATAATAACGCTTGGGCTCAAATGTACGCAAGTATAGAACGTGCAAATATTGTAATAAGAGGTATTAGAACGTATGGAAACCCAATCCCTGGCAGTGAAATGGGAGAATTACTAGGTGAGGCACTTACACTTCGTGCCATTGTTTATGCAGATTTAACTAAAGCTTGGGGTGATGTGCCAGCTCGTTTTGAGCCTATCACTGGTGAAACTGTTTTCCTTCCTAAATCCAGTAGAGATGTTATATATAAGCAACTGTTAGCTGATTTGGATGAAGCTGCTGATTTGGTGCCTTGGCCCAATGAATCAATCTTAAGTTCATCTGTAGAACGTGTAAATAAAGCTTTTGTAAAGGGGTTACGTGCCCGCATTGCTTTGATAGCAGGAGGGTATCAACAATATCCTGATGGTATCCGTTTAAGTACAGATCCTGATTTGTCTAGAAACGCAATGTATACTATTGCGCTTAACGAGTGCCTAGATGTTATCAATAGTGGAACAGCACATTTAGAAAGCACTTTTGAAACTTTATGGAGGAAAGTTTGTCTAGAAGACACCTCTGCTGGTGGGGAAGCTTTATGGCAGCTACCTTTTAATTCTGGTCGTGGCCGTGTCTGCTTCACTTTTGGTGTAAGGCACAGAAGTGTGGACCAACATACTGGTCAAGCAAGAGGTGGTGTGGCTGGACCTACTCCAACATTGTTTTACGATTATGCCCAAGCAGACCAACGTAGAGATGTAACCTGCGTACCCTATGAATGGGGAACTGCAGACGCCAATGGCTGGTCCCAACAACAACTTACGAGTATAGACCAATGGAATTTTGGAAAATACCGTTATGAGTGGATGGATCGTTTTGTAACGTCATCTAATGACGATGGTCTTAATTGGATGTACATGCGTTATGCCGAAGTTTTATTGATGGCAGCCGAAGCCTCTAACGAATTGAATGGTCCAGCTGCTGCCGCACCTTACTTACGACAAGTTCGTGAACGTGCTTTTGCGCCAGCGGATAGACCGGTAAATGTTGATGCCTATATTGCGGCGGCACAATCAAGTCCTGAGGCCATGTTTAATGCTATTGTTGAAGAGCATAAATTGGAATTTACAGGAGAAATGCTACGTAAACAAGCCTTGATTCGTTGGAATTTGCTTGGAGACAAATTGGATGAGGCCAAAATGAAAATGAATAACCTGTCTTCAAGAATTGGCGAATATGCTGATATACCAACTACCCTTTATTGGAAAATTGATGAAAATGATAATGAGTCGTTGGTGGTTTATGGTTTAAATTCTGGAGAAGAAGGTTCACCAGGTGCCGATTACAGTTCTCAGACCTGGGATGTTGTTAATCCTGATAAAATCAATTCAATATATAAGCCGGGAGTAGATCCCGATGCGCATCAATTCTGGCCTATTTGGCAGGTCTTTATTGAAGCCAGTAATGGGCAATTAGTTAACGATTATGGCTATTAGTCATCCTAACCTTATTGAAAATATTAGAAAAATGAAAACAAAACACTTTTTTAAAACAATATTAGCAGCGGGTCTTCTAGCCATGGTTTTCACTGGTTGTGATCCCTCAGAAGGGCCTCTTGTTGAAGAGATAGATGTTCCAAGAGTATTTGCTCCCACTAGTCTTGAAGCTAGAGTGCGAAACATGACAGCCATTGAGCTTGATTGGTTTGTGCGTGATGATGCAGAAAGCTATGTAGTTGAATTTGCGGAAGGAGAAAACGATTTCAGTAATATCGTTCGGACAATTACCGTAACAGCCGAGGATTTACCTGCGCGTGAAGAAGGCTTTTCTGGACAAACATTTTACTCCATACGGGTGAAGGGTGTTGCTGAAGGAAAGCAAGATTCCAATTGGACAACCACAACCATTCAAACAGATCCAGAACAAATTTTCTTACCTATCGAAGATGGGGACATTCAAGCTACGGAAGCCACTTTAAGATGGCCTGAAAATAGTGAGGTTACCAATTTTATCATTAATCCAGGAAACATCAATAGACCTATTAGTGTTGCTGAAAAAACTGCAGGTATTGCGACAATTACTGGTTTAACGGGTGAAACAGAATATACAGTAACCCTTCATAATAATAATGCGCTTAGAGGAACAGCTGTCTTTACAACGCTTATTGATATAGGTGATGCGACCTTGGTGCAACCAACAGACGATTTAAGTGCAATGGTTGCTGCGGCTGCTGATGGCGACACATTAGTCCTAATGCCTGGAGATTACACGGTTTTCTCTGGAGATATTACTGTAGACAAGTCCATCACAATTCAAGGATTGTACCCCTATGATATGCCAAAGGTTTATGTGTCATTTACCATGGCGCCTGGACTTCAGGATTTATCATTGGTAAACCTTGAAATGATAGGTATGGATATCAATGCAGATCCTGCCCCTGTGCAAATTTCAACTATTATAAACATGAGCAATGCGGGCATGTATAACTCGGTTACCTTTAGTGGTTGTTACATGCACGATTATGGACGTCAATTAATTTACGGCAATACATCAGGGGCTTTGCTGAATAGTTTCGTGGTAGATAACTGTGTTGCTACAGATTTCACCGCAAGTGGTGGTGATTTTATCGACTTTAGAAATGGTGATGTTCATAGTGTATCGATTACCAATAGTACATTTGTTGATGCTCCTAGCGGTAGGGATTTCATTAGAATGGATGGTGCTGGTGATACTAATAATACCGGTGTTACTGCAACTGTTTTGATAGATCACTGTACGTTTGTGGGGGTCTCAAATACGGCCGATAGAATTACTTATGTACGTTTTGTAAACAACGATATCACAGTGACCAATAATATTTTTGCTGATACTGATGCCAAGTATTCCAACCAAACCTCTACAGATGAGGAAATGACATTTAGCATGAATAATTATTTCAATGCACCTAACATGTACGATTCTGGTCAGACGCGTTATGATACTTCATCAAATTATACAACGCTTGACCCAGGTTTTGTTGATGCAGCAAATAGAGATTATACGGTAACCAATCAAGATCTTATTGATGATGGTATTGGTGACCCTCGTTGGTTAAATTAAAAATAACCTAAATATTATTTATTTGAATTAGTGAGTTTTTCATTGATTATCAAAGGCCTGACTGAAAAGGAAGGCCTTTTTTTACTTAACAAAATGAAGCATTTATTTTCAATATTTTTTAGCACTTTGCTTGTAATGATTCTTTCCTGTAGTTCAGGAAACGAATCAAATGATGATGACACACCCCAACAACAAGACCCTCAATACAATCCTGTAGAAGAAGAGGCATTTGCTTTTCCTGGAGCCCAAGGTTTCGGGAATAAAGTAACTGGGGGTCGTGGCGGTCAAGTAATAAAAGTTTCAAATTTGAATGATTCGGGTGTAGGGAGCCTTCGAAACGCCATCTTGGCATCTGGGGCTAGAATTATTGTCTTTGATGTATCCGGAACCATTGAGCTCTCAAGCAGCATCACCATTACTAATCCCAACATTACCATAGCTGGCCAAACGGCACCAGGCGATGGGATTACCTTAAAAAATCACTCGTTAAAGATCAATACCGATAATGTTATTATTAGATACATGAGATCTAGAATGGGCGATGAAGGGGCTGACCAAGCCGATGCCATGGAAGGTAGGTACCATAAAAATATCATTATCGATCACTGTTCTATGAGTTGGTCAACAGATGAATGTGCCTCATTTTATGCCAATGAAAACTTCACCATGCAATGGTGCGTTTTGGCAGAAAGTTTAAGGAATTCCATTCATGAGTCGGGAGTGCACGGCTATGGAGGCATTTGGGGTGGTAAAAATGCGTCTTTTCACCATAATCTCTTAGCGCATCATGACAATAGAAACCCACGGTTTGATCATCCGGCTATTTATCCTAGTCCGGATAACACATCCGAATTTAGAGGCGTAGTAGATTTTAGGAACAACGTAATCTATAACTGGGGAACCGATGCTACCTATGGCGGTGAAGCGGGAACATTTAATATGATAAACAATTACTACAAACCTGGTCCAGCAACACAAACACCACAACGCATGTTGCATGCTTATAAACAAGCTACAAGTACATCAACGGTATATGGCTTTGGCGATTTTTATGTTAATGGAAATATAGTGGAAGGCTACGACGCTATTAATTCTGATAACTGGATTGGTGTGGTGGCGAAAAATGGAACCACTGCCGATAAGGAAGCAATGCAACTAAACGAACCCTTGCCAAGTGGAGAATGGAGTTTTGTTCATACGGCGCAACAAGCTTTTGACAAAACTGTGTTATATGCTGGTGCCAGTTTGGTTAGAGATGGCGTCGATTCTCGAATTGTGTCCAATGTGCAAAATGGTACCTATACAGCAGAAGGGTCTAACGGAAGTGCTCATGGAATTATTGATAGCCAATCGGATGTAGGTGGCTGGCCTGTGCTGCAAACCCTAACAGCGCCTCAGGATTCTGATAATGATGGCATGCCCGATGCTTGGGAGCTTGCAAATAATCTTAATCCCAATCTTAATGATGCCTCAGAAAGATACTTAAGTACTGCTTATGATAATATTGAAGTTTACATCAATAGTTTGGTGAAAAACATAACAGATAACCAGTACTAAATCCTTAAATTAGAACTAAGCATTTAAAAAAGATCAGTGAAGAAAAGAAACGCAAATAGAGCATTAAACGGTAACATGACACCAGTAATTATTTTGTTGGTATTACTCAGCTCATTGTCAATATATGCACAGGAAATAACAAATAAAGTACTAGCCTTTCCTACAGCCGAAGGTTTTGGAAGATACACGACTGGCGGTCGTGGTGGTGAAGTTTATGTGGTTACCAATTTAAATGATTCGGGTGAAGGGAGTTTGCGTAAAGGGATTGTAAGGCACGGGCCAAGAACGATTGTGTTTGCTATTTCGGGCACCATTTTTCTCAAATCGCCTTTAGATATCAATAAAGGGAACTTAACCATAGCTGGACAAACAGCTCCAGGAGATGGTATTGCATTGGCCGGTTATCCCGTTTCCATAAAAGCTGATAACATAATCATTCGTTACCTGCGCTTTAGATTGGGCGATATCAATAAGCAACAAGAGGATGCTATAGGAGGAAGGGAAACCAAGAATGTTATTATAGACCATTGTTCCATGAGTTGGTCTGTAGATGAAGTGGCTTCTTTTTACCGAAACCGGGATTTTACCATGCAATGGTGCATCATTTCCGAAGCGCTTAATAACTCCGTTCATGTTAAAGGTGAACATGGGTATGGTGGTATTTGGGGCGGTTCCAAGGCTTCTTTTCATCACAATTTAATTTCAAGTAATAACAGTAGAAACCCAAGATTCAGTGGGTCATCAACGACTGTTAATTCATCTGATGAGTTTTTGGATTTCCGTAATAATGTTATTTACAATTGGGAACATAATAGTATTTATGGTGGTGAAAAGGGAACTTACAACATGGTGAACAACTATTTCAAGTCTGGCCCTGCCACTCCTAAATCCAGAAAAAACAGGATTGTAAACCCCTCTGAACCGTATGGTAAATTTTATGTTCATGGTAATTTTGTTGAGGAATTTCCTGATATATCCAAAGACAATTGGAAGGGTGGTGTGCAATGCGATCGTCCTTTGGAAACCCAAATGAAAACGGAATATCCTATAGATAATAACATAAAAACCCAATCAGCTCAGGAAGCGTATCAGGCTGTTTTAAAATCGGCTGGAGCAAGTCTTTCAAGAGATTCGGTTGATGAGCGCCTTGTTAGCGATGTCCGCACGGGAACAGCCACTATTGGAAACGGAATTATAGATTCCCAAGAGCAAGTAGGGGGTTGGCCCGAATTAAAATCAAAGGAAGCACCAAAGGATACTGATCAAGATGGCATGCCAGATGCTTGGGAAAAACAAAAAGGACTGGATGCAAACAAAGACGATTCGGCATTATATACATTGGATAAGGACTATACCAACCTTGAGGTTTACATCAATGGCTTGGTACAGAATATTAAAATCGCTTCGGTAATCAACGGCCAGGGGTATCATTATGTAGTGGCAAAAGATGGTTCGGGTGATTTTACATTGGTGCAAGAGGCCATTAACGCCGTACCCGATTTCCGTAAGGAAGAAACCAAAATTTATATCAAAAACGGAATCTACCACGAAAAGCTTACGTTGCCTTCAACTAAGACTAATGTTACTTTCGTTGGAGAGTCGGAGCAAGAAACAATCTTAACTTATAACGATTCGGCGCAAACTCTTAATGCTTTTGGCGAACCTTTAGGCACTACAGGGTCGTCTTCTTTTTTTGTTTTTGGCGAAGGCTTTACTGCAAAGAATATCACTTTTGAAAATGCCGCAGGTAATGGTCGGGTAGTTGGCCAAGCAGTGGCCGTTCGTGTTACGGGCGACAAGGCGGTTTTTAAGAACTGTCGGTTTTTAGGCTATCAAGACACCTTGTACGTGCATGGTGATAAAAGCCGCCAGTACTATAAAAACTGTTACATTGAAGGAACCGTTGATTTTATTTTTGGTTGGGCAACAGCAGTTTTTGATAATTGCGAGATATATGCCAAAGACTACGGCTATCTCACGGCTGCGTCAACAAACAAGGAGTCTAATTATGGTTTGGTTTTTATCAATTGCCGTTTAACTGGCAATGCCGGTACTGCTACTTTTTATTTAGGAAGACCATGGCGTGAGTATGCACAAACGGTGTTTATCAACTGTTACATGGATAAGCACATCAAACCCGAAGGTTGGCATAATTGGAAAAAACCCCATGCCGAAAAAACAGCTTTTTATGCGGAATATAATTCAACTGGGCCAGGTGCAAATAAAGACAAGCGGGTTAAATGGTCTAAACAACTGAATAAGAAAAAAGCGAGTCGTTATACTGCTGAAAATATTTTGAAAGGGTCTGATGGATGGGATCCAACAATTTGATTTATAAACTATATTGAATATGAAACATGTTTTAAAACTTTCAATGCTCATGCTACTGGGTTTTGTTTCCTGCAAGCAAGAGAAAGGGAAAGAAGAGCCAATGGTTATTGATGAAACTCAGGTAAAACCCTACGCCGAAATCTCGATTAAAGAAGGAGGTGATTGGCAAGATGGCCCTCGGGATCATAAGGAATATATTGGAGGAACTTTTAAAAACGTGCAGGAAATGACTGTGCCTTCAGAGCATACCGATCATTCCTGGTATATCCGTTACGAAGGGCCGGGCTGGGAGAACAAGAACATAGGGTATCGTTTATATCTGGATTGGCGCAACGCTATTGATATCTACGGAAAGAAGGTTGATACACTTGTTTTACCTTATGTGGGTCAAGATGGTTTCGATTCCTATCATGAAATGAGCCCTTGGGGGCAAGACATTCTCAAAGCTGGGAAATCCCTGGGAATTGGAGGTTACGGGCGCTTGGTAAACGATACTGTCAAACATTTTGAAAGGGTTGAAAAAACAGCCGCTAGCGTTTTTAATACCGATACGGTGTCTGGAGTTCGTATTGATTACAAAGGTTGGCAAACCGCAAACGATACAATTGATTTAAAAACCACGTTGCGTATTTTTTCTGAAGACAGATATACCAAAGCCGAATTAAATGTTTCCAAAGCAGTTGATGGAATTTGTACAGGTATTGTGAAGTTTGACAGTATTCCTTTAATTCAGAAGGAGGGAATCCATTGGGCTTATATAGCAACTTATGGAACACAAACATTAGTAAACGATGACGATAAGTTGGGAATGGCTGTATTTTACAAACTTTCTGAAGTCAAGGAAGTCAAAGAAGGAGGCTATGATCATTTGGTGGTTTTTAATCCGGCAACAACCTATTCTTATTACTTTCTTGGAGCGTGGGAACAAGAGTTGGGCGGACTTAAAAATGAGGCTGATTTTACAGCCTATCTAGAGGGCTTATTGCAGAAATTGGATACAAAAGGAACTTTGAACTGATGGGAAATATTTTTAAAACACTGTTCATATTGGTTTTCACTACAGCTCTTTTGGGTTGTAAAGAAAAAAAGCAAACAACCGAAATCACAGCTCTGAAAGTTCCGGACACGTTAAAATGGTCCGAACGTATGATGCTTTCCGAAATGGAACGCAATCCTGAAGCTTGGTCACTTGATTTTGTTGAAAAACCGAAGTGGGAATATACACACGGATTGATTTTGTTGG
>Ga0116152_10004434_pt1 | contig 11111 bp, 10 predicted proteins | sample AD_UKC119_MetaG_FD_89894 | JGI IMG/M metagenome (GOLD analysis project Ga0116152, IMG submission 89894) | Active sludge microbial communities of municipal wastewater-treating anaerobic digesters from Hong Kong - AD_UKC119_MetaG | ecosystem: Engineered > Bioreactor > Anaerobic > Digestate...
ACATTGAAAGTAAAAGCCGGAACCGATGTATTCTTCACAAAGATTACAAGACTCTGATAATTTTAGAAATTCTGAAAAAGGCTGCCTTCGGGTGGCCTTTTTTAATAAATACGAAATCAGAAATACGAGATACGAAATTAGAAACAAGAAATACGAGATTGGATGTGAAAATGTGGAGACTTCGTCCATGTGCGGCTTCGACGATGTGGAAATATATGATTCTGGAAAAGATGTGGAAATGTGAGATCAGGCGGAAGTTATAATGCGTTAGTAGTTGTGAGTTTTGAGTTATAAATTATAAGTTATGAGCGAGAACTTGTAACGATTGTAACATGTACGATTGTAACGACTCAGCTCCTTCTCAGAGCTGAAAGCTGACTGCTGAGGGCGGCTTGGTCTTGACCTTGCACCTCAAAGGAGCTTCACGTAGAACGTGACGTGGTCGCACACCTTGTCCCTGGGGCCTTTGGCCCAAGGCTGAGATATTTAGCGCCTTCAGCGCTTCCGATGGTGCTTCACGTAAAACGTGACAAGTCGCAGCTTTCTTTGATACCTTCGGACTCATTGTGTGTTGTGCATTGTTCGTTTTGCCATGGACTGCAAGCCGCATGCCACCTGCCAACTTCTCAGCACCGTCTCAGAGCGCCGACGCTTAGGTCGGCACCTGCTGCTGAAAGCTGCTTAATATTGTAACGATTTCCGCTTTCAGCGTGATAAATTCCACGTCTGTAACGATAGTAACGAGTAACGCCTGTAACGAAAGTTTCTATTTAATATCCACCGCCAGCCATTCCTCAAGCATTGAAATAATTTTCATATGCAAATCATCAGGCATATCTGCTATGCGCACATTGTGGCAATTATCTTTATCCATGGCAAAAACAACATTCTGATTATCGCCACAAACGGCTGCTGTAGCGCTCCACGGATCATCCTCGCCATAAATGAAAATAATGTTTTTTGCATCTGTCTTTATGTAATTGCGCACCATTTCAAGCATTTCGGGATTATACTGTACCGGAACATCTTTTGGCACCAGAATCCGGTTGCTGATGTAGCCCGATTTGATTGAAAGCAGATCACCAAGGCCTGTTGTGTCATATCCATAGTAACCAACTTCGTTGTAGGCCTGTACGAAAAACGCTCCGGTACCATTCTGGTCATGGATTCCGTAGGTTGTGGGTGCAATGATTTTTTTCAAATGCTTATACAGTGTAGTTGGCTTTACATCCGGAGATGGAATGGACGCTGGATTTCCGCAATACTGAAAAAACGCGAATGGATATTCAACCACCATGTAATCCAGTGTGCTGTCAATGCTCATAATCAGTGTGTCTTCAGCGGCTTTCATATCAATGGCTATGTACTTTTTCATGCTCTCTCTGTTTTTCAGAACTGCCCGTTGAAAAGCATGAATTTTTGCGCGTATGGAATCTTCACTTACATCCTTCAGAAACGTGATGCAGCGCGGATCTTCATCTGCAATTGTAAATGGCGCCACATACGAAACAGTTGCTTCTACATCGTTGGGATACAGTGCTCGGTGATACACACAGGTGCTTCCGCCTTTGCTGGCGCCGGTTGTAACCCATTTGCCCTTGTAGAAAGGTTTCAGCATGGAAATGATCTGATGATGATCGGCCGCAGCCTGCCTTACGTTCAGATATTCCCAGGGACAATTGTCAGGAATGCTTTTTCCGAAAAAACGGTGCTCAATCACAATCTGGTTGGCATTCATCATCGATGTCAGTTCTTCGATGTACCATGGATATTTGGCATGTTCCGCCGAATAACCCTCGGTTACAAGAACAGTCGGCGCATCGAAACTGCGATGAGTAATAAAAACCCGCTGGGTGAAAGACCCTTTGCTGGCATCGTTGTGATCAACCGGCATCTTTACTTTTAGAATATAGGATTCGCTGTATCCATCAACGGCAGCTTTTTCAAGCACTTCAACTCCCTGGAGCTTTTCGAGAAGTGGTTTCAGTTCCTGTGCTTTTACCTGAAGAAAGGAAACGACAATCAGAAACAGACTGAAGAAAAAAAGTTTTCGCATTTTATTTTTTTGCAATGATACAAAATCTGTGCGTGATGGAATTGCAGAATCGATAAAAATCCCTTATGTTTGTACATCCAATTTCTGAATCACGATGAAAATCATTCTCAATAATAACATTGAAATACTTGATGAAAACAAAGTCCGGACAATCAGAGACTTGTTGGAATTGAAGAATTTTTCTTTCAAGCTTCTGGTTGTAAAAATCAATGGCCGGCTTATTCCCAAAACCGACTACGATGTTGCCACCATTCACGACGGAGATGATGTGATGATTTTGCATCTGATGTCGGGTGGGTGAGACTTGCAGCGCAAAGCGATGCAAGTTGAAAGTTTATAAAGTTTCTAAAGTTGAAAGGCAACGTAAACGCATACGGCATGGAGCATGCGGCTTGCGGATCTTCGCTCTCGCTCTGAAGCTAAGCTGAGCCCCGCCCGCTGTCATTCAGAGTGTCCGCCAGCTGGCGGATGTATCGAAGAACGACAGCGGGTTTGCAATATGTCGCACTTCGATACGATGAAGACTATTGAATCATAATGCTGAATACTTCATCACTCAGTGTGACAATCGCTTTTGCTGCAGCAGTAAAAATCAACAGAAGACCTTATTGAGTTCCTCTGACGGTACCGTCGGGGGATCTCTTTATATACTTCAGACTCCGCTTCTGTTGATTTTAAATTGGCGGATCGTTGAAAGAACCAGAGATTATTCCTCTTCTTTACTAACTATCATTATCTGATAGAACAATCCGATATCATTTGCAATAATATTTTCCACTATCCCATCTCCGTTGATATCAGAGAAAATATTATCACCATATGATATCAACATGCCGGTAAATCCTACATGAGGATCAGAAAACTCTGCATTCGTTGAATTGCCCTCATTCCATTGAATAAATACATTTTTTCCAGTTTCTTCTGTATAAGCAGTATAATAAGCATCAAAATCGCCATCGCCATCAATGTCCGAAAAATAGATGTAAGCAGTTGAATTCTCTATGAGGCCGAGTGGTGCAAATTCCACTTGTGAAAATTCAGGTGTCTTTGCTGTCCCAACATTTTCCTGCATGGCAACTCTTGATTCCTTAATATTTTGTCCGGTTCTGTACACGCCGATTAAATCAAGATCTCCATCACCGTCAATATCAACAAAATTCTTGTAAAAGAAATTTTCAGACATCCCGAATCCGAAGGGTACGGCTTTATCAAAGACAGGAGTTGATTTAGTCCCTGTATTCTCACTCCAAAGACTTAGACTTTTAAACGTTCCCACAGCGCTGAATTTCATTCCAAAGGCATCCAGATCTCCGTCATTGTCAATGTCAGCATAAGTGGCATTCATCATTCCCTTCAAACCGAAAGGCCTTTTTTTGGGTGATTCGAAGGACGGCAATTGAGATGTTCCGGAATTTAGTAAAAATACCTGTCCAAAATCGCTAGCGCCTAAAAAATCCATATCTCCGTCATAGTCAATATCAACAACACACAGTAGATAGGTATTTATTGGTGGACTGATAAGACCTTTTGTCTTAATACGCGTTTTTTCAGGATTAAATTGCTGCGCAAATGTCTCATTAAACGCCATAGCGCATATAAACGAAAAAAGTATAAAAAGCGCTTTCATATTTTGAATCCGGAGTGAAAATAGTGTCTGTTTCATTTTGGAATATTTTTGCAAAAATAAAGCTTTTGTCAGTTTATTTTTTACCTACCACATACATCCACGCAATCCCACCCGATAATTTTTTTGTCCGGACTATCTCAAACCCGCAGTCAGTGAGGATTTTCTCCATGTCATTCCCATAGGGGAATTGCTGCACGGTCTGGTTCAGATATGTGTAGGCATTATTGTGGCGCGACAAACGGCGGCCACGCAGCGGAAGAATATGATTGAAATAAAATTTATAAACGTGTCGCCAGAAAAATCCGGTTGGCATTCCGAATTCAAGTATCACAAAGTGCCCGCCTGGAGCGAGAATGCGGTGCATCTCCTTCAGCCCTTTTTCAAGCGATGCAAAATTCCGCACACCGAAAGAGCAGGTGATGAGATCGAAGGCGTTCGTTGCAAATGGGGCCATTTCAGCGTTGCATTTCACCAATTCGGCCATAACACAGGATTTGCTGAGTTTTAATTTCGCAATCTCCAGCATTTTTTCTGAAGGATCCGCTGCTACCAGTTTTTCGGGATGTAGCTTCGACAGTTCCAGTGTCAGATCGCCGGTACCGGCCGACATATCCAGAATCTGCTGTGGATTGTATTTCCGCACCGCCTTACGCAGCTTCCGGCGCCAGATCACATCTACACTGAAGGAAAGTCGCCGGTTGATTTTATCGTAGGTTGGTGCAATGTCGTTGAACATGTCAACAACAACGTTTGATTTTTTTTCTTCGGCTTTCGGATCGCTCATCAGCCGCGGCTTTCGGAAAGTGATTTCAGGAACCGTTCCTGATCGACCGGCACAACGCCTACATATTCGCACACAATGCCGGCTGCAGCATTCGACCATTCGGCCATTTCCTGCGGGCTGGCTCCTATGGCCAGTGCCAGTGCCGCCACCGCAATCACCGTATCGCCGGCTCCGGAAACATCGGCCACTTTGCGCACACGCGTTGGCATGTGAATGTAGCCCGGTTTCCCGTTCTCATGGTGGCAAAGCAGCATCCCTCGCTCACCCAGCGTCAGCAGCAGATAGCGGATGTTTTGTTGTTTCCTGAATTCCTCACAAAATGCAGCCAGTTCATCCATTTCTTCCGGAAGCTCCTTGTTCAGTGCATCGCGCAGTTCCTTGAGGTTTGGCTTGAAAACGGTCACGTTTTTATAATGCAGAAAATTCCGCTTTTTCGGATCGACCAGCACCGGAATATTGTGTTTCGATGCCTCTGAAACCACAGATTCAATCAGCTTTGCATCAATCACACCCTTGTCGTAATCTTCAAAAATAATGGCGTCGAATCCGTTGGCAATTATCAGGTCCTGCACATGCTTTGTAAATTTCTGCTGCAGTTCTTCGGGCAGGGGAGCATCAGTTTCTTCATCCACACGCAGCATCTGTACATTGTTTCCAATGATGCGGAATTTGGTTGTCGTAATGCGGTCATGGCTTTTCAGCAGTCCGTTGCGGGGCATTCCGTTTTCAGCAAGCAGATTTTCGAATTGTGCTGCTTTGTCATCATCGCCCAAAACGGCAGAAAGAATCGCAGTACTATCCAGCGCGCTGATGTTCAGAGCCACGTTGGCGGCGCCTCCCATGCGGCTTTCGCGTTTTTCGACCGATACCACCGGCACTGGTGCCTCAGGACTGATGCGGTCCACCTTGCCCCAGATGTAGGCGTCGAGCATCACATCGCCGATGATGAGAATTTTCTTTTTCTGAAAAGGATTTTCCCTGAAATTCATAGGATTGCTTTTTACCGTATGCATGAATCAACTGCAAAAATAAGAATTTATTGAGGATCGTGTTTTTGCTTGTAGATAATGCTATCATGTTGAACTGAGCTTTTTATTTTCATGGCCCCTAATCCGTCTCCGCCCTATACTCCGCGCGCGCCGGCCGAGTGTGCCTGCGGTGGCCAGCGGGCTTCCTGCCGGTCGCCGCTGCCCGACGGGCACACATTCGTCCCGCGCTGCTTGCGGGGTGCCGGGCTCCGCCGGGGTGCATGCCGGATTGCAATGCCGGGCTGCTGCTATATATTGTATGCTCAGGGTTTCACACCGGGCTAATATATGCCGCGCTTTCAGCGCTTTTTGTGCTACGCTTCGTCTTTTATGCCTCGGCATGATATTGTCTCAGTTATGTCTCAGAGCTGATGACTGACTATTCCGTGCCTTGTGGACGGGACTTCGCCGATGGCTGAAAGCTTAATGTAACGTCTGTAACGTCTTTCGATTCCAGCGGAATAAATTCCACGTCTGTAACGATTTCCGCTTCCAGCGGAATAAATTCCACGATTGTAACGTCTGTAACGCCGAATACTGAAATTTAATTACATTTGTTTGCTTATTTGAACATGAAAAAGCTGCATTTACTTGTTTTACGCGCCTATGCCGGCCCTCTTGTCCTGACTTTCTGCATTGCGGAATTCGTATTGCTGATGCAGTTTCTGTGGAAATACATCGATGACCTTGTTGGCAAAGGGCTCGATTTTCTGATTATCGGTCAACTGCTTTTCTATGCATCTGCCACCTTTGTTCCCATGGCGCTCCCACTGGCTATTCTGCTGGCATCGCTCATGACCATGGGAAATCTGGGCGAACACTATGAACTTGTTGCAGCCAAAGCTTCCGGCATTTCATTCCGGAAAATCATGATGCCTTTGGTTTTATTGTCTCTTTTCATCAGTGGTGTGGCCTTCTTTTTCAGTAATCAGGTGCTTCCGGTTGCCAATTTGAAAATGTTTTCCTTGCTGTATGATGTCAAGGAGCAGAAACCGGCGCTGAATATTCAGGAAGGCGTATTCTACCGCGATATTGACGGCTATGTGATTAAAGTAGGAGAAAAAGATAAGGACGGTCAGACCATCCGAAGGGTGTTGGTTTATGACCACACAAAGCCGGGCGGGAATTTATCTGTTACCATTGCCGAAAGCGGTACTATGGTTACAACAGATGATAAGCGAACACTGATATTTACATTATATAATGGCACTAATTATACTGAACCGCGTAATAATCGCGAAAGTCTCACCAGAAGACCGATGCAGCGTGTACATTTTAGCGAGGAACAGCTTCGGTTCGATCTTTCATCTTTTTCCATGAGTCGTACCAGCGAAGAATTGTTCAAGGAGCATTATCAGATGATGAATCTCGAACAGCTTTCAACATCGATTGATACGCTGGTTACTGAGCGTGGTTCGCGGCAGGACGAGTTTGCACACCAATTGATGCGTTCATCGGGGTATTTTTACAATTTTATTGTTTTGCAAAAACGTAAACCACTCGCCGGTAATGATTCGCTGGCTGATGATGTATCCCGCATTCGTTTTGATATGTCGCCAACCCAGTACAGGACTGCCGTAGGCGAAGCCATAGGAATGGCACGCGCCAATGCAATGATGGTGGATAATTACAATAAGGAAATGGAAGCCAAACAAAAAATCCTTATAAAACACGAGGTAGAAATACAACGTAAATTCACTCTTTCCATTGCCTGTTTGTTGCTGTTTTTTATCGGAGCACCTTTGGGAGCTATTATTCGCAAAGGCGGACTGGGAATGCCATTGGTTGTGTCCGTCATTGTATTTATTTTGTATTATATCATTTCCATTACCGGCGAAAAAAGTGTGAAAGAAGGGGCTCTGTCACCTGAATTTGGCATGTGGATTTCTTCCATGATTCTTCTGCCCTTTGGTATTTGGCTGACATTAAAAACCACAACCGACAGCCCTTTAATGGAAACAGATTCCTGGGTTAAGCTTGCCGAGAAATTCAATAAATTTTTCAGAATCAAAAAGAAGTCTGAATGAGAATTCTGCAGGTCTGTCATAAGTCCCCGTTTCCGCCTTCCGAAGGTGGTCCCATGGCCATGAAAGCTATTCGTGACGGATTGCTGGCTGCCGGTCATCATGTGCATACTTTTACATTGAGTACGCCAAAGTTCACTGTCAGTGATGCTATGGCCACCAAGATCAGTTATTTCTCTCATTCTTTTATCGATACTTCAGTTTATATCTGGCCTGCTTTCCGCGATTTATGTCTGAACAGATCGCATCACGTTTCAAGGTTTTATAACGATAAAACTGCTGCCAGTTTATTGCAGATACTTCAGAAATCGTCTTTTGATGCGGTTTTGATCGAAAGTATTTTCATGATGCCCTATTTCAAAATGATCAGAAAATTTTTTTCCGGACCCATCATATTGCGGTCACATAATGTTGAACATCTGATCTGGGAACGAATTGCAGCAAATGAAACCAATATTCTCAAAAAAAAATATTTGCAGATTCTTTCAAAACAACTCAGGCGTTTTGAAATAAATTGCTTTCTGCAGGCCGATGCTATTGCTGCCATCAGCAGTAATGATGCTGATTCCGTTCGCCGGCTCGCTCCGGATGCAGATGTTGTTCCCATTCCATTTGCTATTGGTCTTCAAAACGGACCAATCCCTCAAAAATCTTTCTGTGCTCGCTTTGGTCATATTGGTTCAATGGACTGGGCTCCAAATCTCGAAGGTATCGATTGGTTTCTGAATTTTGTATGGCCTTTGGTAATAAAAAAATGTCCTCAGGCTTCATTCTTTCTGGCGGGGCGCAATATGCCCTCGCGCTTTGTCAGTAACCAGTCGCTCAATCTTTTTGTCGAGGGAGAAGTAGAAAGTTCTTCGCAATTTATGTTGTCGCTCGATGCCCTCATTGTGCCTTTGTTTTCAGGAAGTGGTGTGCGTATTAAAATTGCAGAGGCCTTGTCGCTCGGAGTGCCGGTTATTACTACTCCTGTCGGAAGCGAGGGATTGCTGGTTAAAAATGGCAGAGATATTATCATCAGCGATAATGCGCTGCAAATGACAACCGATATCTGTCGGGTGATTGATAATCCTGACTTATTGCAAAATATTTCCGAAAATGGCTTGAATACTATACGAAAGCATCATTCATCGGAAACAATAACACAAAATCTGATTGCTTTGATTGAACGAAAAATGAAATCATGAACCGCCCGAAATTATTTGTGATATTGCCCCGGATTCCATGGCCGCTTGAAAAAGGAGACAAACTCAGGTCGTACTACTTTGTGAAGGGGCTGAGCGAATATTACGACATTACTTTGTTTGCGTTGTATGATGAGCGTTATAGCAATGATGTGCTCGAAAAAATAAGGGAGATTTCGGCAGAGTATCATTTTTTTCGTATTCATATTTTTTCCGTTTTATTTCATGCTATATTGGCAATATTCACAGGAAAGCCATTTCAGGTGGCCTATTTCACCAATTACCGGCTCAGGCGTGCCGTTCGGAAAGCTGCTCAGCAGCAGCAACCCAGGGCTGTTTTCTGCCAGTTGGTGCGTACGGCCCAATATGCACGTGGTCTCGATTGTGTGAAGATTTTGGATTATCAGGATACTTTATCGCTCGGCATGAAGCGCCGGGCTGCTTCGGCTACGGGAATGCAAAAATGGTTTTTCCGTTCTGAGGGAAAACGGCTGATGCGTTACGAAGCTTTGGTTTCTGACTGGTTCAATCATATGCTCATTATCACCGAACAGGATCGCATGGAGCTTCCTGTAAGCGACTCAAGGGTTCATGTAATTCCAAATGGAGTTGATACCGATTATTATTCGCCCGTTGCATGCGACGAAATTCATGAAATGTTGTTTGTGGGAAACATGTCTTATCCGCCCAACATCAATGCGATGGAGTATTTTGTAGATTGTGTTTTGCCAGGTGTGCTGGAGCATTTTCCATCGGCAGAGATTGTCATTGCCGGTGCCAGGCCACACAGCCGCGTGAAAATACTAGCGTCGGATCATGTTATTGTTACCGGCTGGGTTGATGACCCCAGAGATTATTATCAGCGTTCCGCTATATTTGTTGCACCTATGCAAATTGGCACTGGTTTGCAGAATAAGTTGCTCGAAGCTATGGCTATGCAACGCCCGTGCATAACCACCGATCTGGCCAACAATGCACTTGGCGCCAGGCATGGTGATGAAATACTGGTGGCTGAAAGTCCCGATGAATGGATTGAAATGATTGTTACTTTGTTAAAAAACAAAGATGAACGCAACCGCATTGCAATAAATGGCAGAAATTTCGTTATTGATAAATATTCCTGGCCTGCTCAAATTAAAAAACTTCATCAAATCATCGAATCATGAAAGACAAATCACTCATCAGCACAGTAATTATTGCTTTTGCAATTATTGTTACTGGCTATCTGCTTGGAACCAACTACAAAAACCGCAGCCAAAAACCGCACACAGTCGAAGTTACGGGACTTGCTGAAAAGAATTTCACATCGGATTTAATTGTTTGGAACGGCTCCTTTTCGAAATTCAACAAAGACATGAAACTGGCTTCGAATGAGCTGAAAAAGGATGTTGAAAAAGTCAGGGCTTTTTTGGCAGAACGCAATATCCCGGAAAATGAAATATTGTTTTCGGCAGTTCAAATCAATCGCGAATACGAAACAACCTATGACGAAGATGGCAACCGTAAAAGCGAATTTGTTGGTTATCAACTGACGCAAAACGTGAAAATAGAATCAAAGAATATCAAACTGGTAGAAAAGGTTTCGCGCGATGTTTCGGCTTTGATTGATGAAGGTGTTGAGTTTTACAGCGATGCGCCTATGTTTTATTATACCAAATTATCTGACCTTAAATTGCAGTTGATAGAGGAAGCTACCAAGGATGGTCGTGCCCGTGCCGATAAAATTGCCGAAAACAGTGGTGGCAGCATCAAGCGGCTTATGCAGGGCAATATGGGCGTTTTTCAAATTACTGCCCGCAACAGCAATGAAGATTATAGCTGGGGCGGGGCATTCAATACCTCATCGCTTGAAAAAACGGCGTCCATTACAGTGCATCTTGTTTTCGAAGTCAGATAATATTAAATAATCTGTATGATTAATTTTTTTCGGGGGAAAGCATTAATTTTTCTTTTGCTTTTGATTCCAGCTGTTGCTGTTGCACAGCAAAAAACAACCATCAGTGGCCGAATTGCTGAAAAAGGATCGGGCGAAACGCTGATAGGTGTAAATGTTTATGTTCCGGCACTGAAAATTGGTACTGTAAGCAATGCTTATGGGTTTTACAGTATTACTTTCAGTTGTTCAACCGACGTTGAAGTGGTGTTTTCATATGTTGGTTTTGCCTCTCAGTCACTTCAAATAAAGCCGGGTGAAACAAAGGAATTGAATATCGTTTTGTCGCCCAGTGTTGAATTGAAAGAAGTTGTAATTACTGATTCGGTGGTTGATAAAATCAGCGACAATTCACAAATGAGCAGTTTTCAGTTGCCGGTTGAATATGTCAAGGAAATTCCGGCTCTGTTGGGCGAAAAGGATGTGTTTAAAGCTTTGCAGCTTTTACCGGGTGTGCAGAAGGGAAATGAGGGCA